>Ga0209232_1001409_pt1 | contig 12952 bp, 10 predicted proteins | sample ETNvirenome_2_60_FD_184066 | JGI IMG/M metagenome (GOLD analysis project Ga0209232, IMG submission 184066) | Marine viral communities from the Pacific Ocean - ETNP_2_60 (SPAdes) (version 2) | ecosystem: Environmental > Aquatic > Marine > Oceanic | place: Pacific Ocean | collected 2013-06-22
GTCTGTTATGGCTCCCACGGTTATAGCATCGTGATAATTAATATTCGTTCCGTCTTGAGTCAAGAAACCTAATCTTAATCTTGGTGTGTAGGTGTCATCTGTAAGAGCTAAACTTGAAAAGGTGACAGATACATTATCAGAAGCATCAGGTGTACCTGTATCAGATGCATCAATATTACCACTGCTATCAACAAGTTGAACCGTGTGAGTCCCTGTTTGTGTTGTGTTGAAATCGACGGTCAAGTTTTCACCATCAACAAGATTGAAATCTGAAGTTCCTCCTGGTGTTGTGATTTCGATACTACTGAACTCATCCGATGAAAAATCAGCATCGTAAAATTCTGAAATAGCATAAGGAGCGTTATCGAGATTTAATCTAGCTGTTGTTTGAGCTCCGCTTCCATCCACAATAGAACCTGAAGCAAATGTTTCGGATTCAGTTTTTAGTGATATGGGGTCAGTTCCAGTGGAGCCAGCTCTGTTAGCTTTGATGTCACCTAAAGATATTTGACCTGAGGATTGTATTGGCATTATAACTCCTCAAGTTTTTTCTTTAAATCATCAATCTGTTTTTGTTGTTCTTGGATAGCTCCTATCAAAATAGTAGTTAATTTTGAATAGTCAATAGTTTTGTGAGTATCTTCTTTTAGAAAATCTTTTGTTTTTCCTATTGATGATTTTTCTTTAACTAACTCTGGTATGACTTTTTCAACATCTTGAGCTATAAGTCCTATGTCTTGTTTTTTATCTTGTATTTTCCATCTAAATGATGAAGGTTTAAGTTCTAAAACTTTATTTAAGTTGTCTTGTAGAGGTTGAATATTTTCTTTTAATCGTATATCAGAGTCAACCGTTGTTGAGAATGCTGTTATGTCTGCATCAGCGTGAAATCCTCCTCCGTCAGCAAATAAAAATTCTTGTACATTATCTACCAATACATTGATACCAGAATCACCACTTGCTAAATGATAAAATCCATCATTAGCACTTCCAATCTGGATAGCGGGAGCATCCTCAGTACCAGTAGCTGTAGAAAGAATACCACTTGTAACTATATTACTTCCGGCTGTAATTGAACCAGTAACATTGACTGAAGAACCACTTATCTGGTGTCCTATGATATTACCCTCAACGTGTAAAGCTTGAAGGGGATATTTTCTATTTATACCAACTCGACCTTTAAAACTATTATCAGTCCCTCCTGTAATATCAGCAGGATAAGCTATAAATGTATAATCACTATTATCTGTTGAAATAGTATTAGTATCACTCCTGGTAAATGGGTCACCAACCATAAATTTACCACTATGAAATACACCACTAAAAGCATCTGAATCTGTTTTTAATGAGTGAGCTAAAACTGAAACGTTTGTATCACCCCCGTTACCTACTGCTATTATTCCAGCTCCCCTATCAAAATTTCCTGAACCTGCTATATCTGTTGGGAATGATTGGTAAAATAAACCAGCAGCATTCCAATCTTGTCTACCGCCAGTTGATATACTACTATTTACTCCAAATATAGGTGCTTGATAATTTCTATCTCCTAATTCACTCGTTATACCAACAACTCCGCTACCCATTAAAGGATATGTACTTGGGGATGTCGCTCCTTGTTGTCTCCATGCTCTTAACATACCAGGATTAACATAGAATGAACCTGTATCTCCTGTAACTAACATTATATCATCAACATCCGAAATAATTGTAGGACCAGCAGCTACATCATTACCCCTTTGACCTCGTGTATCAGTATAGAGTATTTCCATAGCTATTGTTCCAGGAGCCGGAGTAGAGCTACCATCTTTATCAATGATTTGAATACTTTGACTTCCTTCAGTACCTACGAACTTGAGACCTTCACCTGATATATCATTACTATCGATTGAGAATTGACCTATCTTACCACTTGTAGCAGTAATCTTTCCTTGCATTATAGTATCGCCGCCAGGTTGTAAATGAAATCTACTAGAACTAACTTCGAGTAAGTCATTACTACCACTTATAAATGTATTTCCTTGAGCTCCTAAAAAGAATGTAGGTGTCTCAACTTTTACATTACTACCAGAAACTAACAACTCACCGCTTGAGTTTGTAAACTTGAATTTACTACCTAGACTAAAATCACCACTACTATTAGCAAAGAAACCAGTGTTACTATTTCCGTGTGTACCAGTACCAGTGAATATTTTACTAGATTGCATATTGATACCACCAATAGAACCAGTGGTTGCAGTTATTGCACCTTTTAAAAATACATTATCAGTATAGAGTCCGAAACCAGGGTCGCCTGGAGCTGATACTTCTGATAATCTTGCTGAACTCAATCCACTTAAATCACCTAGTCTTACTTTTAAATCTACATCATATATCCCACTACCAGTTCTCTCAACAACATCCATATAAGGAGTAGTAAAATCATTAGGATTGGCATTCAATCTGATATATCCAGTATTAGGAGGTTTACCAGTTGAGACAACCACTTGAGAACCACTATATGATTGAGCTGCTCCTGCAATATCACCTAGAGAACCACTATCTCCACTTACACCATTTCCGAAACCTCTCTCTACGAATAAAAGTCCTGATAGGTCTGTCTCACTACTTGAATCGTTTCTTGAAGCACTTACAACCTTCACATACTCGGTACCGAATCCTGTTGAACTTACTTTTTTGATTGATAGTATTTCGTCAGCTACAAAACCAGAAACATTCTCGACTGACATCGTTGTTTGAGCGGCTGTGTGTATACCTCCAGGAGCTACAACTGAACCTGTCAAGACGGTTGAGTTAGCTACATACAACTGACCTCCGACAGCATTGACGGTTTCTTTTTCGAATACAGCAGTTTTTAATGTACCTCTTATTCTAGCGTTCTCAACTTCTAAGAATCCTCCCTGGTCTGCCGTTAATTGAAAACCACTACCAGCTTCATTAGGTTGAAAGGTTCGATTTTTAATCGTACCATCTTGTCGGATAACCATCTCACCACCAGTCAATTCTTCATTATTAAATGACCAACCTGCTATTTTATTTCCTTGACCCCCTGGGTCTCCCAATAGGAATACATTATTACCTGAAACTTTTCCTATAATACCATAATCATCATTTGTAGTGTGGAATAATTCTATCTTATTATTATCATCTTCTTTAATCGTAATAGTCGGTGATGATGCGTCCGATTTAATTTCAATACCCTTACCAGAGAGATTAAGGTCAGATATTGCAGTTTCGGTAATATCCCATCCTCCAATTGTACCTCCTGCTTCAGCCGTAATAGTACCTTGTAGTACAACATCACCATCAGGTTGTAGATGAAAATTACTCGAAGTGATTTCAATAAGTCCATTTGAACCACTGATAAAGTTACCGGCTGTCTCACTACCTAAAAAGAATGTTTTTGTTTTAATATCTAGTATAGATGGATTTGTTCTAAATCTCAAATAACTTTCATCTGCTCCAGTATTACCATCGTGAATTTCTAAACCTGCTCCTTTGTAATCATCAGGAGCATCAGGTAAGACTGAACCACTAAAAAGTAAAAAACCTCCTCCTACAGCCGCAGAAGCACTTTGGAAACCTTGATACCCTACTGAACGTACAAAGGCAGAGTTCACACCTGCCATCTCTATACCTGAACCCTCGACATTACCCATAAACATTGAACCAGTCAATAAGTTATCGAGACCATCAATTATAAAAGCTGAACCACTTATATCAACATTTTCAGCTGTAGTAATTGTTTCAACCGTATTACTATTAATATCAAAATACTCAATGAACAAATCTAATTTGTCAGGTCTTTGAGTTCTTGGTAAAGGAACAATAATTTTGTATTCGTCTGGTGAGAAACCTGTATCTTGAGCGGGTCTTAATGACACATCACTTATATGCCATTCACCTGATGTAGCTCTGATTTGTAACTGAGTATCAATATTTCTCAATACATCTAAGTTAAATAAAGGTTGAAAACTATGTTCGACTCTATTAAAGTCTTGTATTCCCTTTATTGTGTCGTCTAACTCTAGTGATACAATATTACCACTTTCGTTGTCTGTTAACTCAGCTCCTAAATATGTATTTGTGTTTAATTTTTTAGAACCATTTAGATTTGAACCTGATAGATGAAAATACAACTTACCTGTATTTCGTGTTTCATCACTATCATTAAACTTTGATGTATTCTGTCCTTTTATTTTAGCTGATAAAGTATATATTATGTCTTTTTCTAAAATAAAAGGATAATCAGGATGAGTTTCAGCGACTATCGATTGATTTACTCCTGCTGTTGAACCACTCAAATGTAAGGAATCTATATATTGACTTCCTGTATGAGTCATAGCTACATTACTCGATTTTACATTTCCATCAAAAGATGAAGCTGTCCAATACGAGTTAATATGATTTTGGTCTAAGAAATATCCTGTTCTTAGAAATCCTGATATTGATGTATCATCTCTGAGTAACTCTGGTGATTCAATAACGGTGTCCGCTAATACAGCAAATCCTGAGTTTTGTGATTGCATTTTACCGTGAACTTTGATTCTATAAACATCACCTGAGAATGTTCTTAAATTTTTAATTGTTAAATCTAAAAAAGAATCTTGATGTACACTAGATGATATTATTGTTCTATCAACATCATCAAAAGACATTGTCAAGGGAACGTCTGTAAAATCGTCAACTATTTTATGGTCAGTTTTATCTGGGTCATCAAATGTAGGTAAAGTGTCAAGTACAAGTTGAGTATCGTTTATAACCTCTTTGACTTTAGCTTGAAATTCAGGAACGCTTACTTCCTCATTGAATGTTTTACCCTCTCCATCAGTTTTTTTAATTGTTGTTGTGTGAGATGGAATTGTTAATGTTCCTCCGGCCATCTTACTTGATAGATTACCTTTTGGGATAGTAATGGTCTGAGGAGGTTCTTCTTTAGAAGCAAAAAATCTTTGAGCTCCTCTTCGTTTGATTATAGGAGGTGCTCCTCCATAAAGACCAGTTTTGAATTTAAATTTTTCATTAAACTTTTCTATATCAAGTGTAGGTCTATATGGTGTTACATCATCTTCTCTTTCTTGAGAACCTGTCGTAACAGCAATCGATTTTTCTTTTAAATCAGGTGATGTAATTGCTGAACCAGAAGTGAAAAGTTGTGTGGATTGCGTTACAGGTGTTAATACGATTCTAGGTTTTACTATTTCTGAAGCCTGTATAAAAGGTGATTTGAAAAATCTTATTGGTTCTGAATTGACAGAAGTCGATAAATCAAGATTAATTTTTTGTTCGTATTTTACATTGTATGTATTTTGAAATTGAGAAGGGATATTAAAGTTGACAGCATTAGGATTAATCTCCCCTAAAATTGTTAAGGTACCTAATCCTTCTTTATTAATAGGAGGTCTGTAAACTTCAACCGTTACAAAACGATAAGGTAAAAAGGGAGCTTGTTCTTCACCCACTAAATCTACTGGTGATATGAATACGGTGTTACCTGCATTGTCTAACATTTCCATTTTCAATGGAACACCAGTTTTCAATAGACGTGAACCAAATATTTTAAAAGCAGACCTACCTTGAGTAAACGTTGTAGGTACCTCAACTACGTTAAAATATTCATTAGCTGCATCATTTACTAATACTTGAACGTTTTGTAAATCTTGTTTAATTAAGCGACGGGCTAAAAATCCCATTAATTGACTCCGAATTGATATATTAATAAATATTTAATATATTAATTTCGGTATGATAAGTAGGTAAAAAGTAGTCTAAAAGTATGTATTTAGATATTTATGATTATGGAAGACAAATTTGTAAATATTAAAATCAGACAAGAATATCGTGATATGTTAAAAGAATATTCTAAAACTCACGGTTATAAAATGTATGCTTTAATAGAGGAAATGATAAAAGAAAAATGTACGAAAAGAATACTATACTCTAATCAAACATAATATTACTAAATCCTTTTTCTTTCTTCACTTCTAATAAAGTATCAACAGCATCTCTCATAGATTCTATATGAGACACAATCAATGTAAACTGAAATTGTGTTTTGAGATATTGAAATAACTGATATACTGAGTTTAAATTATCACTATCCATTGTTCCCCAACCTTCATCGATAGCTAAAAAATTACTACGAGGTAAATTAGAAACATTTATCAAACCTACTCGAATGGCTAATGATGATATGAATCGTTCCATACCACTACTTAATTCTAATGGCCAAACATTGTCATCATCATATACAATATAATTATTAATATTTTTTCCGTCCATCTCGAATAACATTTGGAAATCAACTAACTGAGCTAATATGTTATTTACTTCACCTTCGATTGTAGGAAGAGCTTTTGTTATCAAGTCATAAGGTACACCATCACGTTTTACAGCATCAAGATAATATTGATATGCTTCATATCTATCCTCTAACTCCTCTACTTTTTTAATATTGTTTAGAATTGTTCTTCTATTTGTATCTACAACCTTTATTTCACCAAATACGTTATTAATTTGATTTGTCAAAATATCTAATTCATTATTAATATCTTCTAAATCTGTTTCTGTTTTTGAAATTTCATTTTCTACTTGTTGATTGTAAGTAATATCTTTTTCTTGTTCATAATACTTTAATATTTTTTCTTCAGTAGCTGTTATCTGATGTAAGACATTTTTTCTTTTTTCTTGAAGTATAATTTCGGTACTATTTGTTTCGTTTATCAAGACTTCTACTTGTTGTAATCTTGAGATTGCTTCATCTAAATCTAACTTCCGTTCCCTAGTATGTTTTAACGACTCGATATTATTAATTATGTCATCAAGTTTAACTAAACTTTGTTTTACTTTTTCTTTATCTTCATCGACTGATTTTTGTGTTTCTATAGCATCAAGTGTGAATGGATTCTTCATACAATATTGACAATTTTCATCATATTCAAGATGACCAAGTTTATCTATTTTTTCTAACTTAGTTTTTACTTCTATTTTTAATTTATCTAAATCAAACTCAGCTTCTCTTTTTTCACCTTCTAATGTTTGTATCTTAGTGAAGTTTTCTTCAGTTTTTTGTTCTGTATGATAATCTACTTTTGTTCTGAGTTGTTCACTCAATGTCTGGGCTTTCTCAACCTTGATTGTACTTTCACCTAGTTGGTTGTCAATACCAGATAATGTTTGAGTTAAGATTTCTTTATTTTCTTTTAAGTTATCTAAATTCTCGATTGACGGGTCTGTCGGTCTTAATTTTTTAGTAAGAGTTCTTATTGCTTTTTCATGCCATTTCTTTTTATTTAGTAACTCGTTTTTACCACTTTCTAATTTTTTCTGTTCATCTTTGTATTTTAATTTTTTATCTTTGATTTCAGCTAAATCATTTTCCCAATCATTTTGTTTAAAGTTTTTAAGAACTGCTGCTACATCCTTGATTTCTTCAGAAGCTGTTTGCCACAACTTATCAAATACTTCTAATCCCATAAACTGAGCTAGTAACATCTTTTTTTCTTTTTGTGTTTTTTCTATAAAGACAGAGTTGTTATTTTGTGAAGAAAGGGCTGTTAAAATAAAATCATCATAAGAACCAATTACTTTTCTTATATTAGCATCTGTACTTCTACGTTGGTCTCCATTCATTGAAACTTTATCACCAGTATCATCAAATGTATAAAAGTCTACATCTACTTTAACATTACCTTTTCGTTGTTTTTTAGCTACACGTTCGACAAAATAATCCTGTCCGTCTATTGTGAAGTTGAGTTTACAGAAAAAATCTTTTTTCTTATTATTCAATACATTTTCTGCTTTGAAAGCTCTACTACAAGTATCAAATAAACAAAACGATAAAGCATCTAACAAGGATGATTTACCACAAGCATTAGGAGCAAACATACCAACAATACCATTTAGTTTTGTGAAGTCTACTTTGTTATCTTCACCATAACTGAACATATTAGAGAACTCAAAAGTTTTCAGCTCCCAGTTGACATTACGATATATTTCTTCTTCAGGTATAACTTGGTTTAGTGATTCATTTATATTTTTTATTTTAAGTAAAACTTCCTCACTCACAATATGGTTATCATTTAAATAGTCTCGTATCAAATCAAATTGTACGTCTGAACTACTAATATCACCTACTGATATAGATTTATTTCTAACTCGTTCATTGCTATAAATCGTATCAGTTCTTGTAACTGACATCTCTTGAACACCATATTTATCGTGTATTACAGCCAAGGCTTTTTTCAATTCTGTAGCTGAAGTATTAGCCACTCTTACTCTAAGACGAGCTTTTTTAGGCATATCATCTACAATAGGAACTACACCTTTATCAATATCTAAAGTATAATAACCATAATCATTAGGTATCTCAATATATTCTGATTTACGTGTAGGGACATCCCACAATAAATAACCGTGAGAAAGTCCTTCACCGTGATTCTGTTGTACGAGTGAACCGCAGTAAGAGATAGTCTCTTCTTTATTTAAGTGTTGTCTTTTGTGTATATCACCTAACAAACCCATATCATAACCTTTAAATTTAGATATGTGAACATCAGATGGTAACTTAAACCCTAAGTCTGTTTCGGCTCTATCTACCGTTCCGTGAAATAAAACTACTTTAGTATTACCCTCTACTTGGTCTGACGTGATAAAATCTTTCTCATCAGTCCAACAATCCCATACTACAAATGACACGTCAGCACATTTATATACTCCCGTGTCTTTAAGATAATGAAGATTCGGATGATTTAGATTTTCAACGATAGGTGTCAATACATCGAGACGTGAACGATTATTTAGATTACAATCGTGATTACCTGCGATGATTATTGTGGGAACAATATCTGATAAGTTTTTGAATAATCTTGATAACTGGTCAACAAGTTCAGGAGACATATCGGTCTTTGAGTGAGCAATATCACCTCCTATATAAGCAACAGCATTATCTTTATTTTTTCGTACAGCTTCATAAGTACGTTCAAATACTTCCTCATACTCTGTATGTCTTTTAAGATTACGTATCTGTATATCTGAAATGTGGTGTATATGTTTTAGTTTACGAAACGGAACTTTTACAACTTCTGGTTTTATCATCAGAATCCTTTTAACTTCATTTTCATTAAATCAGAAAATTTTGTTTGATTTGTATTATTGATTAAATTAAGTAAGTTTTTAAAACCTATTTCACTAGGGTCTTTTTCTTTGAACTTCATCATACGAACATCAATACCATTGTTGATAAAGTTATCTGAAATTTTGATTGCATCTTTTATAGCATCATTATCAAGGGCTAAATAAATTGTCTTTACTCTATTGTCGATTATTTTCTTTTGTAGATTATTCATAATAGTTTTACCGAACAAAGGGATAGCATTTCTACGGAAAGCCATAGCATCGAATACACCCTCACATAATATAATCGGTTCATCCCAATTTATAAATAATTCAAATCCAACAACATCTTTAGTAGTAGGAGTATTTCTATATTTCATAGGACTTTTATAAAAATCTCTACCTACAAAAAAGTTTAAGTTACCATTTTCATCATAAGATGGTATAATAATTCTGTTGGAATATAGTCCTTCATCACAATAACCTATGTTATGTTTCAATATATCTTCTTGAGTTATTCCTCTTTTCTCAAGATAATATAACGCGTGTCGTTTTACAATATTATCACAACCTTTCCATAACGGAATAAACTCTTTAGGTAACTCTAGTTTTTGTTCTACTTTATCATCTTTCTTTTTACTAGAGTAAGAAAAATCTCCTGTAATTTCTTTTAACTCTTCAAAATGTTGTCTGTTAGCTCCTATCTTTTTAAACAACTGAAATAGATTGTGTCCCCCTTGATTACTAACCCAACAATGCCACTTACCCGTTTGAACATTGATTTGTAATTTAGGTTTATGATGTTGAATAAAAGGACTCCAATACATATACTCGTTTTGTTTTTTCAAATTCTTTCCTGAATTATTTAAAACTCTGTTTAATAAGTTAATTATTTTATTCATATTAAAAAGTTTTTCCTACGATTCGTTCAGAAGTATTTTGATTAGAAAAATCTATCCAGTCTGTTTCAGTATTTAAATCTTTATAGGAGTAAGCTCCCTCAACCTCAACTTTAGGTATATGATATTCATTAGGTCGATAGTGTAGAAATAAATTTACAAAATGAGTGCCTTGATAGGGTTGTGTTCTACCATGCAGTAGTTTTGAACCTTCATATAAAAACATCTCACCGGGTTTCAAATAAACTTCATTAACTTCATTATCGTAACCATATATCTGTAATGGCCAGTCGTGTTTATCATCTTGGTCTATATTGATGATTGAACTTATAACGTGAGTTTGGGGTTTATCAGCGTGAGGTCGTAAGTACGAACCTTTTACATATTTTCTAGGACCATAACCCATACTTGCTTTAAGTTCAAACTTACACCATTCTTCGTGTATTATCTTGAGACTTTCAAGTATTAACATTGTAAAATCATAATTATAAGCTAAGTAAGCAGCAGGACTCTCAATATCATCAATATTAGATATACCGTTTGTACTCAATGAACTATCCTCAAGAGTAAAATTATCTTTGTTATCTTGATAATATTTTAAGATTTGTGAAAATACATCATCAGGTGTTTTACGTTTAGTAAAACCGTTTTGTGTTAATCTGGGAACGTATCTTAATTGATTTATTTGATTTTCACTCAAGGGATAATCATTTATCACTAAGTAACTCCAATAACTTATCAAATTCTAAAACAGCATATGTTTTAGTTCTGTTTCTTTTAAATATCAACAAAGGTATGTGATTATTCGAATTATTTTCCGCCTGTTCTAAAGAAGACCAAATATTTAATTTTTCTTGATTTTTACACTCTACACTAAAGGGAAATAACTTTCTAGCAGCAGGGGATAAAAGAACATCCTCACCACTATCACCCATAGTAGTTGAACGAACATCATCTTCTTCTAGTTGTTGGAATTTCTCAAGAATTAAATCTCGGACTTTATTTTGTAACCTTTTACCTTTATTCTTAGCTGAACGTGGTTTCATTTATATTATTCTTTTCTTTGGATTAATAAAACATCCGTTAATAACTATTGGACTAAAACTTCAAATTAGAATTTATTTTTCCACTTTAGATACTCGCGTTTACCCCACATTTCTGCCTGTTCTTCAAACTTATTATCATCGTGAAAATCACCCCCACGTTGAACAGCCATCTCTCCTGCTATCGAGTATAATTTTTCATATCGTTTTACACCTAGTTTTTTTCTATCAAGAGCATGTTTGATTTCGTGTAAAACCGTTATCAAAAATGCTTTTACGGTAGGATAACTCTTTCTGAGATTTATTACATCACGAACCCAGTCATAGTCAGCTAAGTCCTTACCACTTGTAAATCTTACTTTTGATTTTAACTTGTAAGCTTTTACTAATTGTTCTGCTGTATCTAGTAAATCAATACGTTCTAATATTAAAGACTCATTGAGATTATCTACAACTTTGATAACTCTTTCATCAAAAGGTTGAGGTAAATCATTTACTTTGTAGTAACCCCAATCCATATGTTCGTGGCCTATGTGAGCTGTAATTTTTTTATCACCTTTACAAGTAAAGATGTGTAAATCACCTCCACTTTTTTTCTTTGCTTTATGAGAAAACTCTATTGGTTTATTCAATATAATCTGTGTCTCTTCAGTAAATTCTCTTTGTGCTCCTTCCTCGGGAGTTTCATCAACTTGAATATGACCTTTGGGTATCTCCCAACGACCATCAGTATTTTGAACACATAACATTTCATCACCGACAATATAGGCAATACCGGCTCCATTTTTTGAATCTTTATTTTCGTATATTTGTTTTAATTTAATCATTACTACAATCGTTACATTGACACTCAGCACTAGGAGCTTCAGTTCTTGTTATTTCATTTCCTTGTGAATCAAAAAAAGTCATTGTGTCTGAATTAGCCCATTTAGGTTTCGTGATTATATCATCAACATTAATATTTTCAACAAAACAACCACAAGTATCGCATCTTTTTGATAATGATTGGACACCATTTCTAATAGATAAACGAATCATTATCTTCTACCATAAACAGGTGTTTGTGGACCTTTTTCTCTTTCCTTAGCTAACCATTTTTTATATTGTTTGGCGGTTCTACCTTTTTTACTTAATTCTTTGTTTTTTAACAACCTAAGTCTTTTACGTTGTTTTGCTTCTTTACTTGGCATCCTTATTTCCCATAACTTTCTCTATACCAGCTATACCAAAACAACCCAGAGTAATGTATAGAAAACTATTGTAAACAAAATCATTAATAGGTAACTCCATACCTGCATATCCAGTTACTAAGTCTGTAATACTATACAACGTCATTACGGCGAATGACATAAAACCGATTATAGTTTTTTCATTAAATTCATTTTCATCTTTAAAAATATCTTTAAAGGCCACATTATTTCTCCGTTACCATTTTCTACAAGACCAATATCTTGCTTTATGTCTTGGTCCAGGATTATCGCAATTATGTCTAGCTCTGAATGATTTACGAGCTGCGGGATTTGATTTTCTTATTCTCATCGTTCCGCCTTTAGCATCACCTCCTTGACCGAAGTTAACCTTTACAACATTTCCTTTCGGATTTTTTACATATACTTTAAACTTTTTAGTATCACCCTGCATAATCTTACCGAGTTTTACTTTACGACCTTGATATTCAGCTTCATTCATAGGTTGGTCATCAAACTCAAACGTGTAGCCACAACTTTCACCTAAATTGTTTTCCCAGTAGATTTCGTTTTCACCTAACCACAAATTAGTTTGAATACCTTCTTTTTTAACACAATTAGGATACATCTTACCGAACATCTTTTTCATACCTTTTTTCTCATATCCCTTCCAGCATTTTTCGTCTAAATCCCAAACTTTAAATGATTCCTT
>Ga0209232_1001410_pt1 | contig 12930 bp, 17 predicted proteins | sample ETNvirenome_2_60_FD_184066 | JGI IMG/M metagenome (GOLD analysis project Ga0209232, IMG submission 184066) | Marine viral communities from the Pacific Ocean - ETNP_2_60 (SPAdes) (version 2) | ecosystem: Environmental > Aquatic > Marine > Oceanic | place: Pacific Ocean | collected 2013-06-22
GAATCACATTCGGATAACCACCCACCATAACCTTTCCAAGCAGGTGAACCTTTGTAATCTCTGTACTCTGTATCATCACAATCTTGTCCGTAAGCAGTACTTCTTTTAAATTCGGATGTCCGTTGGATATCTTGAGAATATATAACACTTAGTAGTAATGTAAGTGCTATATATCTCATTCTATAATTACCTCTTCAGTTAGACCTCTTCTATCATAATCTGTACCAACTACAATTGTGTATGTTCCAGGAAATATTTCTGGTGTCCACTCAGTTCTATGTAACTTCCATACATAAGTCTCTATTCGGTCTCTTCCATCTGGTAAGGGACTAAATGACAATGGTGTTTTGTGTACCAAGTGTCCTTTCTCATCCAACATATATAACCTTGTATTTTTTCTATCAACAAGATACTTTATTTTTATACAAGGATATCCATTTATATCATATCCTGGCCAAGTTATTAGTGGATGGTCATAGAAATTTTCCATTGATGGAATTTCTACTTGTGGAGTATCATCTACTGCTGGTACCCATAAAACATATCCAAATATTATTAGGGTAAGAGTTGATACTATTATTTCTGGTATAATATCTTTTAATTGTGTCATGTATATAACTATTAGTTAGGGTTGTACAAAACACCAACTTCTGCTAATTCAAAAGTAAGTGAATCGTATGTGTAATAATATATTTCATTATCAGGTCTCTGATGGAATATAGCAGGTTCACCAATTGTATTTAAATCAAACTGCCATTCATTATCTTCATCTGGTATTCCTAACTCTAAATTAATTTTTAGATTACGAGTTCTACCAAATGTTGTTAATGGATTAAACGGCCAGGATTCATTTCCAGTTGCTATGAGTTTGTCACTTGCATAAGATTCACATCCTGCCCATATTTGGTCAACCGTAACTAATTCAGCACGCACTGTTGCTTGGTTTAGTACATTGGTCATCTTTGGCATTGCAACTGCTGCTAATATCCCAAGTATAATAGTTACCATGACTAACTCTATTAGGGTAAATCCCTCTTCCATCTTTTCATTTACAACTTTCTTAAAAGTTTTAAACATTATTGTTGCTCCAAATCGGGTCTATATATTGTCTCCGATGGTTGATATGGTGGATTGGCATAACCAATAACACCAGTTACTGGATTGTAAGGCCAGATAGCAAGACTATCTTCCTTTCTACGATGAACAATACTATTTGGGTATTGGTCACTTTTATCACCAGTATATATCCAATCACTATCGTCCATTTCTCTCATAAGAGTAGTTTCAGACTTATCATATGCTGGTGGTACTTTATTTAATGCGTCAAATGGGTTTGTTGGCCATTTCATTATTCCCTCTTCTACAAACTTCTCGTGTGCGTAAGTATCCAAAGCTGCAACCATATTAACAAGTACACCTTGTTCAGCTGCAGCCTCGGATTGTCTTACTATGTTTGCGAAACGAGGGATAGAAACGGCGGCTAATATACCAACGATTACCATTACCATAATTAGCTCAATCAAAGTAAACCCATTTCTTTTACTCATTGGTCAAACTTTCTCTGAGTCCAAGAAATCCAGTTGTATCAGCGTCTGTACCAGTATTTATACCTGCATCGTACTCCCACTTCCATCTGGAATTGTCTGAGCGTTGATGTGTTATATATGCTGGGTCACCATCTACAAATGTCCATTCTTGGTCTGAGTCTGCGTTTGTCCCATCCAATGTGTATGTTTGTGGTTTTTGTTTTAGTGCATCAAATGGATTGTCTGGCCATATTCTACGACCATCTTCAATCAATTTGTGTATTGCATAGTTTTCAAGAGCCGCTTCAACATTAGTAATTATGGCATCTTCAGCTGCTACTTCAGCATTATCAATAGTATCCATGTATCGTGGAATCGCTACTGCTGCTAAAACACCTAAGATAATCATTACCATGATTAATTCTATTAAAGTGAATCCGTTTTGATTGTTATTTAGTTTCTTCATTTTCGTTCCTTTCTGTGAACTTTGTTTTAATTAAGGTACTAAAGTTTTGTGCATCTTTGCAGGGTTTTCAGTATCAATCACGACCATAACAGGTGCTTGTGCGTCTGTTCCACTACCACTTCCTGGAATTACCAAGTAAGCGTATGAACCATCCTGGAATGGAGATTGTATACCATTGTTACCAAAGTCTTCTTTAAAGTCTAATGCTCCGACTTGAGCGTTACCATCAAACCCAACTGATGTTTCAAGGTTCATCCAACCACCTTGTGTAGCATCGTCATCATCTGCAGATGCAGAGAATATGTAAACAAATTCTGATAAATCAGATTCGTATGAAACTTTATTTTCAAGTATTGTTTCAATATATGCTTCAAGAGTTTCGTCTGTTTGTGCTCCATCAGCTAAAGTGATACCACCTACTGCGACATCATACTTCTCTTGTCCTGGAAAACGACCTTTACCCTCTTCAGATAATGTTTGGTTGTAATAGTTGTTAGCAACTGTGAGAATTTTATCTAAGTTAGCGATAGTCTTCTTCTCTTTTGCTCCTGCTCCAACTTGTCCAAACTTTGGTGCTGCAGTTGTTGCTAATGTTGCCATCATAGCGGTAGTAACGGCGAATTCTGCAAGAGAATTACCCTTAGTACTCTTTATAGTTCTCATTAACTTTTTAATGATTTGTTTTAGTGTTTTGAACATTTCAGTTCTCCTCATTGGTTTCTTTTTGAATGTAACCCCTTGTGAGTTATATTTCTACCTATATATGTACAAAAACCGTACCAAAAAAACCATGATTCTCTACAACTATAACAATAGTAATAAAATATTTTTTTTAATTAAAGTAATAAATTAAATAAAAAGGATAAGTCGTGTTAAATAATGTTACATCAAGTGTAACATTTTGTGGTAGGATGTTACAATTTGTTTTTCTTATTGTAATCTTGAATACGAAGCCTCAATGGTCTTCTTAACATCCACCAAGGCTTCTTATTCTTTTTTCGTTTGAAAGGGGTGGTAATATCGTAAAATAGAATTTCTTTCCACATCTACTTTTTCTGATACTTACTTAAATCAAGATTAGGTAAAGGTTTTTCTATCTTTAAGTCTTTTAGTTTGCTGTTTGCTACAACTAACTTACTGCCACCAACTATACTTCCATCTACTACATGGTAAATGAAAAATGTAGTTTTCCATAATCCAACTCTTACGATTCGTCCAGGCGAACCATCCACCTCAACGACATCATCTTCGTTGTAATCGTTTCCTAAAAAAACCATTATTCCATCAACGGCTTCTTGTATAGTACTTTGGAACAAAAGGGTAGCGATACCTACCAGAAATAACCAACCATACTTACCGATGAGGATTTCAACTGATGTTTCCATCCTATTCTCCTCGGTTAATTATTGGTCAATAATAAATATCAGATTTGTATGTGAATATTATAGTTTAATTTCAGATAATTGAATAAGAATTATTATAGCAGATAATACTAAACAAATCCAAGTTTTTGTGTCTGGTGTTTCTCCTAAAATTAACCAAGTCAAGATTCCAAATATAATAGTTGCCATACCGAATCCCATTGGTCTAACATACCAGTAATTATTAAAATATTCATAGTACCATCTTGTACCATAATAAAAACATAGACTAATTGGTATACCACCAATCACAACCCACCATAAACTTTTTGCCCACTCGTATCTAAATTGACCTTGCATATGAAACCAAGCAATTATGTGTCCGATAAAAGACACGAGAAGTGCCATAACTAATTTATTCATTTATTTTCCTTACCTCTGAGTATTGATAAGTATCTGGTTTGGATTGTAAATTTTAAAAAGAAAATTTGCTTTCTTCATCTCTTTATCTCTTAACCCACAAACTTCAATTGCTCCAGGATGTTTTTTATCTGTCATCTCTTGAACATCAAGAAATTTTCTTAATTGACTTTCTTTCTTTACTACCCATTTAAAATCATCTTTCCAATTTCGTAAACTTGACTTAGTAGTACCTTCTGAAGTTTTATGTTGTACTACATAATAACCATCTGGTTTTTTGTGGTACTTAACTATTTTTCCATCTCTATCAACTTCTGGAATATGATTTTGTTGATTACTCGTAGGAAGTTTTGCTCTATCTGCCCAAGTTATCATTCGTATACTAAGAGCATTAATTTTTTCTTTTTGTTTATGTAAATTCATTTAGTCTCCAAAAAAAGGGGGAACCGAAGTCCCCCCTCACTCCAAGTGGAATCAGTATTAATTATCTGACTCATTCATGTCTTGTTCTGTAAACAACTCTTCATCACTGCTACCTAAGTACTTCTGTACTAACTGCTTGATGTAAGTTCTCTCAGAGTCAAGACCACCATCAGCGTCAAAGAAAGGATAAACTGCAATCTCTGATGCTTCGTCAAGTCCGAAACCATCACTAAGAAGTCCCGCTATCTCAACCGACATACGAGTTGAAATCATGTTGGAAAGTCTTGGACTTTCTGCTGACATCTCAACACGAGTAGAGTGTGATATCTCTGCGATTGCTTTCAACATATCTTTCTCAACTGATGGGAACATCATCTCAAGAAGATTAGTCTCTTCTAAATCAGTTAGTAAATCCATCTCAATGATAGTGAATCTATCAAGTAATGCTCTATCCATTACACGAGTTGAAGTGAATTGGTTACCGATGTTTGCTGTCGCAACAAAACATACACCCTCTGCTACATTGATAGTAGGAGAGTTCTCATGTTCATCCAATCTCAAGTATCTTTGACCTTGGTCAAGCACTGTCATTAGGATGTTCCATGCGTCAGGATGTGCTCTTGACAACTCATCAAGAAGAATCACTGCGTTTGGTGTTGAGATTGCTTTCACAAAGGTAGACTCAGAAAAGTAAGTACCTTTGGAAGAATCATAGTGAGTGTTACCGATTAAAGTAGCACGAGGGTCTTGAGTTGCACCCAAGTTGAAGTAAAAGTCTGGACGACCAAGTGCCGTAACTAATGACTTAGCCGCTAATGTCTTACCACAACCACTAAAACCAGTCATCATGATATTTTTACCACGAACTGCTGACCTACATAGATACTTCCACTTTAGTGGGTTCATCACAAGGTCTTTTGGTTTTAGATTAGGTGCTTCAGAATGAATGAAATTCAAAACTGCTTCGTGGTCTGAAGGTGTCTCAACCATTGTTGGATTGATAGTAACTTCACTCGTTGTTGAAGTTGATAACATTGGATTGTCAAAGGTTGACATTGGAACTACTTTCCAATAAGGTCTACCATCTTTGTAGAACCTCTTCTCTAATGCACTATCCGATTCATATGCTTTCTTCCTGGTTCCAGTTCCAATCTCTGATGTGAACTTGTTACCCTTGATGTCAAAAGCGTTGAAACGATTACCACTTTTTTCAATTTTTACGATTACTGATTCCATTTGTTTTTTCCTTTTGTTTGATTACTGATTTCATTGAAATATACTGATAAAATGCTATACGAGTCAAGCATTATTTTTCTTTTTTTTAATTTAGTTGGATTTGTAAAACCGACAAGAACAACAAAACCTAAATATAATACCTTTTTCATATACCTAATAATACGAATAAAAAGGTATACGAGTCAAGTGTTTTTTTTATATTTTTTAAAGTTTTTATGATTAATGTCTAACTCAATTAGACAATCCCAACATATAGTATATGGTGTTTTCGGATGAGTAGTAACTGCTAAATGTTGTCTTTTTTTACCACATCTTTTACAAGTAAGTTTTTTTACCATACACTCCAACCACCATCAACTAAGATGTTTTGACCAGTTGTATATGATGAAGCATCAGATGCTAAGTATACTACTGCTCCAGGTAGTTCGTGTGGTTGTCCTACTCTTTTCATCGGTGTTCTTTCACTCAGACTAACTATATATCCTGGTCTATCTGGACTTCCTGGAGACTTTTTAGGAAAATGACCTGGACTAACACAATTAACTCTGACACCTCTTGATGCATATTCTGTTGCTAATCTTTTTGTCAATTGTAATACTCCACCTTTTGCAACAGAGTACATTACACTTGAACTTTTTACTTCTTGGAATACACTTTGGTCATGACCAACAACACCATAGATAGAAGATATATTTATAATTGAACCACTTCCTCTTTCTAACATATTAGGTAACACTGCTTGTGAACAAAAGAAAACATGAGACAACATAGTATTGAGACCACTATCCCAATCTCGTTTTGTTACTTTTAGAATGTCTTCTCTTTTCTCACTAAAAGCATTATTTACAAGAATATCAATATTAACTAAATCATCTGTTATTTCTTTAATACACTCATACACTCTGATTTCATCTGTAACATCACATTCCATCAAAGTTATACTTCCGTATTCACTTTGAAACTGAGTCTCTAAATCAATATATTTTGCTGGACTTCTTGTTAATACAAATACAACTGCACCAAAGTCTGATAATGCTTTTGCTATTTCAGAACCAATATGTCCTGCTCCAGTAACTACAGCGACTTTTTTTCTTAAACTGAATATATTATTGTAGTGATTTTGTTGTGGTTGGTGTTTTACCATCGTAACAACTTTTCCTTTCTACAATCATTATAGGCCCGTCATGTAGTTCTGCTCTTTTATAATCTTTTAATGCTTCATCTGGTGTACTTGGTTCTAATATCGGAAACTCAACTAATTTTCTAAATACTTCAGTTAGGTCTTGAGAATGTGTTGGACCAGAATAAAAAGGCCCACTATCAGCAACTACAGTTCTTAAAATAACATTTGGTTTAAATTCACCATGAGAGATTCTTTCAAGTTGACTTATATGATTACCAATAGCATCTGCTGCTACTAACATAAAGTCTTGTCTTTCGTAATACACAACTGCTTTAAATCCTTCAAGTGACATTCCAAGTGCCATACTACCCATCAGATTTTCTACTACTGGAGTTTCTATCTTTTGTGAATCATCAACACCACTTAATGTTCCCATAGCATTACCAAACTCTCCACCAAGATTGTATCCAAGGAATATAGTTGATTCGTTCTTTCCGAGGTCTGTCATCGCGTGTGTTATAGCACCTTTGTAATCTAAACCAAGAGTTGTATAGTTTGGAAAGTCTGCTAATTCAACTTTAGGTAATCTTGGAAAATATTCTTCATCTGTTTTTTTAATTTTATTTGTTTCAGATAAATCACAAAAGTCTTTTGTTCTGGCATGTGGGTAAGGTAATTTATAATTGTATCTTCTAACACAATCTGGCCATGATGGTACTTCATCAGTTCCCCAACGATGTTTCTTTTTTGCTATTATTGACATATCATTATCTTCAACAACAAACTCACAAGGTAAATCCCATCCATCAACATAACGAACTGATTCTGCAAAATGACCAGTATCTTCTGCTCCATCACCCACAAAACACCAAACTTTGTTATCAGAACCTTTTCTCTTTAGTGCCATTGCTAAACCAACTGCTATACCAGGAATACCACCAACTATTGCTGAAGAAAAGAATTTCTTTTCTTTGTCATAGATAAACATACTTCTACCATTCATCACCCTATCTTCTACAACTTCTGGTTCTATACCATGTAAGTATGCTTGATAATGGTTTCTATGAGTTGCTAAAACCCAATCTCCATCCTGGACTTCATCAAAGATTTCAATAAGTTGGTCTTCGTTACCACCACATAGATGAAATAGAAAAGGTAACTGATTATCATTATACCTATCAATTAACCTTTGTTCAAATTCTATAAGTTGTTCTTTATTATATCTTGCCATAACTACTCCATATCAATAATACAACGACCAGAAAAACCAAGTCCTGCTCGTATTGTATCAAGTGCTTCATTAATATTTGAAAGTTTATATCTTCTTGTTATTAGACTATCTAACTTTAGTGTACCATGTTTGTACAGATTAAGATATCTGTTTATATCTATTTGGGGTGTTGTCAATCCACCATCACTATCCATTAGAACCTTTCCTTTAAAGTGTTGTAACATATTATGAAATGTAACACTTTCATCTGGTTTAGGTTGACCTACCATAATAGTTTTACCACCACCTTTGGTTAAATTACACGACATCTCAATTAGGTTAGGTCTTCCAGTTGTATCTATAAATACATCTGTACCAGACGAACCAACGATTTTTTTTACTTCTTCTACAACATTTTGTTCTGTAGAATTTATTGTATGTGTTGCTCCATACTCTTTTGCTAATTCAAGTTTCTCATCATGTAAGTCAATAGCGATAATTGGATATCCAGATACAAGAGATGCTCCTTGTATTATGTTAAGACCAACACCACCTGCTCCTACAACTCCAACAGACTGGCCTATTTTAAGTTGTGCTTCATTATTTATAATACCTAATCCAGTCGTAACACTACAACCCATTAGTGCAGCAATATCATATGGAACATCATCATCTACTTTAGTAACTCTGTTTTCAGATACTAAAGATATTTCGTTAAAAGTAGTTACAAGACCAGAACCAACTCGTGTTCCATCTGTTGTATGATAAACTGGAAATTGAGATTCTATTCCACTTCCTTGTCTCCAATGAAGAACTACTCTGTCTCCTTTCTTTACTGATGTTACACCTTCTCCGACTCTTAAAACTTCTCCACCACCCTCGTGTCCCATAAGACAAGGAAGAAATTCTTTTCTCATTTTAGTCCCACCAATCTGACCAAGTTGAGCACCACATATTCCACTACTATGAATTTTTACCAATACTTGTCCATAATCTGGACTTGGAACATCAAGTTCTTGAATATGTAATGGTGTATTAAATTGAGTTAAAACGGCTGCTTTCATTTATTATACTCCAATCTCCAACACCTAATATGTTTTCTGCGATTTCTATTTTTGAATTTAAATCTTTCGGATGAACTGGATGATAACTATAACATAACATAGTTCCACCTGCACAATATAGATTCATTCTATACCATAACTCATCTTCCATACCAATTACACCTACACCACCAGAACCATATAGACCAGCATCTTCTTCTGAAAACTCTTCGGCATTTGTTATCTGAAAAAGACGAGTACAACTCTTATCATTTACTGACGAAAAATTTTCAAAGTTTATAGACTTTAGTAATGGCATTTGTTTCTTAAAAAATGGTTCCATATATAAATCATTTAGTGGTTCGTTTTCCCACTCTCCATCAATATAGTTATTCCATATCTGACCTTGACAATTTATCCAATTATTTTCTTTGAATATTCCATCTGTCCAACCACAAACATCCCATTTGTTCCACTCTCTACCATTTGGAAAGAATCCACCTGCTCCAGCAAAGTATATAAACCAATGAAATAAATCTCTTCCCCACTTTGATTGTATGGTTACATTAGCACCATACATTCTAATAAACCTCATTACTGCCATTACCCAAACACAAGCATCTTCTGATAAATCCTCTGTATGAAATTTTATTATTACATCTTTTCCACTATAACTATTTGTAATATCTTCACCATCTTGATATTCAAATTCAAGTTTCTTATCATTCCATTTAAATAATTTAAGTCTACGACCAATGTGAAAATTAGTGTGGTCTACTGTAATATACTCACCTGGGTCTCCGTCAAATTGTGTAACACCACAATCAAGAAAGTTTCCAAACTGGTCTGTGTATTGGTCTACCATACAATACTCATTTGGATTATCAAAATGTTCTGACTCGGTAGTTGGTTTTCTTTCTATTACCCAACCAGTACGAATGTCTATATTAAATTTATCTTTTATAATACTCATCATTTACTCCTTGTGTAATGGTAGTTATCAACTACAAGTAAATCTACTATACCATTTTTCAGATGTCTTAGTGCTTGTCCAGGACTTTCTATAATTGGTTCACCATGATTATTAAAAGATGTATTTAGTAATACTGGTATTTCAGATATCTCATGATACTTTTTCAGTACACCATAAAAGGGATTATCTGGTTTTACAATCTGTGGTCTTGCACTACCATCAACATGAACTACTGCTGGAATAACATCTTCCCACTCTTTTCTTGTTTGATAACATATGGTCATAAACTCTGCTGTATAATGTGACTTTCCATTTGTCTCAAATACTATATCTGCATATTCGTCTAATACAATAGGAGCAAATGGCATAACTTCATTTCTACCAAGTCTACTATTTAATTCTTCGTGTACTCCTCTTTCAGTTGTTTTTGATAGTATACTACGAGCACCAAGTGCACGAGGCCCGAACTCATATCTACCATTAACCCAACCTACTATTTTTCCATCATCAAGTTCTTTACCTACAAACTCTAAATCTAAAGGATGTCTAACAATCTTTTTAAAGTCATCGTCTTTACCATTTCTATTAAAGTATATATCATCAACTTGTTTTTCATTGTAAGAGGTTCCTAAAAATACATTATCAAATTTCTTAGATTTCTTTACATCTCCCAACTCAACTGCTTTATGAAGTGCTGCTCCAAGATTTAATCCACAATCTGTCATCGGTGGATATACATAAACTTCGTCTACCCAATCTAATTCATTTATTTTCTGATTTATTTTTACATTAGCAAATAATCCACCAGTAAGACATATCTTTTTATATTCTGGATATAATTTATGTAAGTGATTTATTTTATCTAATGCTCCTACTTCACATATCTTCTGTACTGTAGCTGCTAAGTCACATCTGTAAAGATGATGAGACCACTCATCTCCTTCATATCTTTTTTTAACATTATTTTTAAATTCGTCTTTTAAACGACACAAAGAAATAAGTTGGTTTAGATAAGAACCAGTAGAATAGAATGAATTTCTATTATAATTTGGAACTTCAATAAATTGTGTTTCTTCACTATACTTGTGTATGTTATGTAAAGCGGTATATAAGTCTTTCCATACCTTACCATGTGCTGCCATACCAGTTAATTTACCTTCGTCTTTTAAACTCTTGAATCCTAAGTAACTTGTAAATGCTGCATATAGTCCTGCTATTGTTGATTCTCTACCAACTATACCAGTATGTACTTCTTCTAATATATTTCCTTTATCTGATAAGAAAGTCTTTGTATAACAATTTCCACTTAACTCATCTTGTGTCATACCACCACCATCCATAGAAACTGTAATTGTTTTTTCTTGAAATCCAGATGTATAGAATGCTCCGTATACATGACAAGTGTGATGGTTAACCACACTAACTTTACTTCTATCTGTTACACCATATTCGTTAAAAAAATTACCAACACTTAAACTATTAGGTGATGCTAATACTATATAATCAGCATCATTTAGTTTCATATTATTGTCTCTTTCAAATACTCGTATTGAATCAGTTGGTTTCTCGTGTATTATCTTATAGTTTTTTTGTCGTCTTGGTCTTTCTTCACTAACCGCATATTTAATTTTGCCATTATCAATATAACTGATACCAGCATCGTGATGGTTTCCACCACCAGTTATTCCTATTATTTTAGCCATCGTTAAAAGGTTCCTCTGTTCTAAAGAAAAAAGTTTGAAATAATCTACTATCATGTATCGTCTTACCAAAATACCTTAGAGATGAATGAAAGTAGTCTCCTCTATATAATATCATTTTATTAAATTGGTTTGAATGTTCCTCATACATTTCCCACTTAGGCCAGTTATCTCCATCACTATTCAAAGTATGTAACAAATAGTTATTATCTTCTTCACCAACCATTGGTGCTGGACTCTTATACAACCCAGTTTCTCTGTGTCTGAAAAAACCAGTACCAGTATGTATTGGTGGATTTGGTGTCAAGAAAAGAACTGCTGCCCACCAACTCCACATATCAGTATGTACCCAAGTGAAATCAGTTGATACACAATATTGAAATAATCCATTCCATTCATTATCCCATTCTACTATCTTACCATGAATTGGTTCTATATGTTTTGAGATTTTATCAAATACAAAAGCATCTTTTATACCATCACCAATCTTAGTTCTCATTCCTGGATGATTACAAGTATCTCCGTATAGTTGTCTACCAGTTGGACAATCTATATATTCTCTTTCAAGAGCATAGTTTCTTATTGTGTATGGGTCTGGGTAAAAATTAGAAATTGACATTGCCTCTATCATTCTTCTGCCTCCGTCCACCCATCATCAGATTTTGGTGGTGTTAGTTCTAAGTCTATCATAAGTTTATCTATTTTATCCATAACCATTCTCGGTGTTATAGTTCTTGTACATTCAAATCTTCTTCTTGGATTATCATAATGTATTGGACAATTACTCCAGTTACCTCTAACAAAAGGATACTCTGAAGCACAATCAGTACATACATTTTCGTCATCATTATAAACAACTTCGTTACCAAGTGGAACTATTGATGGTTTATGTAACCCATGTATTATTATTGATGGTGTACCAATTGATTCACATACCCAAGACATTCCAGAATTTAATCCAATATGAAACTCAGCATATTTTAAATCTTGCATCCTATCGTCAATATAAACATATTCATTTGTTTTGTCATATACATAAGTATATCTGGAAAAGTCGTGACGATTAAAAATTTTCATATCTCCATGATTAAAATGTCCCATTCTTATTTCTTCATCTTCATCATCACTAAGATTTGTTCCATATTGAAGATATTGATTTATCACTACAACTCTGTAACCAAGTTCTTCTCCTAAATATTTTACTACTTCATGCCATCCTGGTGCCTCATGTAAATCAGAACCATTCCAACCATAGTTCCAATATTTTGCTTGTGTAGTAGATTGACTACATATTGTAACATATCTTTCTTTTACCATCCGTTTTCTCTTTGGTAAAAACTTTATTGGTGTAATTGTTTTTTTATATTCAAGTCCAAGTTGAGCAAAAGAAACTGATTGTAGTGGATTCTTCTGATAGTTAAGTGGTTGTGTTGGATTAGGAAACTCTCC
>Ga0209232_1001412_pt1 | contig 12905 bp, 19 predicted proteins | sample ETNvirenome_2_60_FD_184066 | JGI IMG/M metagenome (GOLD analysis project Ga0209232, IMG submission 184066) | Marine viral communities from the Pacific Ocean - ETNP_2_60 (SPAdes) (version 2) | ecosystem: Environmental > Aquatic > Marine > Oceanic | place: Pacific Ocean | collected 2013-06-22
CGCTATTTCTATCACTCATCTAGTAAACCTTTGTCTATTAATTTTTGTCTTAATTCTGGATCTGCTTCAGATCTTTTTATTAAAATTTCGAGCGCTTGCTCTGGTTCGAGCCCGTAACCCATGTCTGTAAGCGCCTTTTTTGTCTTGTCATAAGCGGCGCCGGCTTGTGTAATCATACCCGCAAGAGCATCTTCTCTTGCTTGCCTTTTATTTGCAATAGTTTGTTTATCGTCACCAAACTGCGGAAAATATGTTTTGTCAATCCAAATAAATTCACTTGCGTTTATTTGAGCTCCTGTTTCTTGTCTTAGGACAGCTGTAGCAAAATCCATTTTTGCTCTTTCATATTGTTTGTATTCGGAAGAGGAAAAAAGGTTTTCTATTCCCTCTGGAACAATAGGTAAGTTGTTAACAATGACGTCATACAAATTAACTGGGTCAAAACCAGCGCTTTCTAAAGCCTCTAGCTGCTTTAATGAGCTTTCCATACGCACGGCAAAAGTAGCTTGTCTTTTTTGACCTTCTGTAAATGGGTCTTTAAGTTTTTCTGATCCTGGTACAACTACTACTTCTGCTTCTACTGGATCACTTAAAACGTATTGTTGATCTTCCATCATGTGCTCTGTTTTATTACTTTATCCTGTTTGCCATCTGAATAAATAGGATCTCCGTTAGCATCTCTTCTACCAGTAAATTCCCATTTAGTTCCTGCAATTTCAATTACAGATGGTGGTACAACCAGCCTTTCTCCTAATATTTCTGCTATATCTAAACCAGGAATTTCTACTTGAATCGTACCTGTTTCTGTTTGCTGTAAAGTAGTCCTTGGTTTAGACGCGACCGCTACAGCTATTTTATATTCTGGTGTATTTTTAAGGTCTGGGTTTGCCTCTGCTCTTAAAATATAATTTAAAGCAGACGATTCAACAGATGTGCCTTCAAATAAACCACCACCACCTTCTAGAGCTGCCTTAAATTGCATCTCTAAAATTTCTTTTGAGGTTTCGAGTTGTTCTTTTCTTTTATCTTGCACTTGTTGATAAGCCAACATTGCTGCTTGTTGTTTTATAGCATCTCTTTCAGATTTTAATTTAGCGGCTCTTTGATTAAATGCTTGAAAACCAGCAGAAAGTCCAGCACCTAAGCCTCTTGGGTCTGCTGCTGCCCCCACTAAACCAGCGCCTACAGATGAGGCTAGATCGAATATATTTTGTTTACGAGGTTCGGGCAATAAGCTAGACAATTTTTGTGTTTCTGCCTGTATATCCTCTGCTGTGATTGATGGTGAACTTAAACCCTCATACAGATCAATTATGTCTTGTGGCTGCAAGTCTAATGAAACATCACCACCTTCTTGAAAAATATCTACTTGTTCTGGTATCTGTGCTCGGGAGATAGCCATTAATTACCCCCAAATAAACTACCTAAAGATCCAAATGCTCCTAAACCTGTTCCAATGCCAGTCATCATAGCACTAGGTCTTGGCTCGAAGTCTGTGATAGTTTGGAACTGTCCAGCTGGGGCCATGCTAATGAACGGTGCTAGTGCTTGATATTGTAATAAAGGTGCCATTTGTCTTTGTTGTAGATTACGTCTCTCTGCATCTAATAATCTTTGTAGTTGAGCTTGTTGTTGAGTTCCCATACCAAATAAATTACCTATATCACCCATAGCCGCACTCGCTGCTTGTGCACCTAAACCTGCAATACCAGAAGCTCCTGCTCTTTGTGCAGCTCTTTGTCTTGCAAATTCAGCTAAACCTGTCTGTTGGGCTTCTGAGAAGCCTCTAGAACGTAGACCGCCAATAGCCTCTGCTAGACCCCTACCTAATGCTCTTTGTCGTTCCTCTGCGCCTAGACGAGCTCTAGAGCCAAAAGCAGATTGACCACCCCTTGCTATATCACCAGCCAAAGCTCCAATATCGGATTTTGCACCTTGTTCCATAACATCCTGTATGGTTTGTTTTACAACTTCGTCTTCGTATGGATTAAAAAACGCACCTGTAATACTAGGATCGTAGGCTTGCATAGAGGCGTCTAATGCCGATCTAGCGTCTTGTAAGAAAGGGTCTTGTATGCCTAAAGCATCTCTTTGCAACTGCATAGCTCTAATTTGATCTGGACTAAAACTAGCAACTTGTTCATCAATAACTATTGGATTGCCCTCAGCGTCAAAAAAAGTTCTTTCAGCCGCTCTCATGGCTCCAGGTATAAAACCGCCTTGACCACCAATTCCAAACAATAATTGTTCAGTTAAAGGATCTAAACCAGATGCAACTTGTCTAATACCAGAAGCAAATGGCATATTTTGTGGTTGCATAGCAGATTGACTGCCCATCATATTCATATTTGAAGAGGCTGTCGGTGCTGCTTGATTACTCATCATGTTTGTATTAGCTGTTACTGGTGCCGCTGCTGGCGCTGGTGCAGCTGTCGGTATAGGCGGGTTATTACCCTCTATGGGTTGATTAACAGCAGGTGGAACAAAAGTAGGACCTCTTTCATTAAAATCTGCTGAACCGCCAGGAGAAACTCTTTCATCTATTCGTCCGCCCCCTGGACCACCTATACTCATAAAATCGCCCCTTTTTGGTGGCAACATAGGTGGAGCTATAGGCATACCCTTACCAACACCCGGTGGAACAGGTGCTCCTATTGGCACAGGCCCAGGCATAGGCATTGGTTTTTGTATTGGCATTGGTAGTACAGGCATGCCTTTGTTAGCTCCAGGTGGAACAGGTGCCCCTATGGGCATAGGTAGTGGTGCTCTTGGTGGCACCAACATGTTTTTTAACTTTCCTATCATTTTACGGATTCCGCGTTTGCTGCAAAAGCATCCATCATTTTATACATTAAATCCATGCCTCTTTCTCTATCTTCTTCAAAACTAGGTATTAAACTTATAATACCTTTCGGATCCATTGCCATATCGTAAGAACCAGCTCCTCTTACTGCTTGACCCGTCATTACAAACTCACCATCTGATAACATTGCTGGTATATCGTCACTGGTTTCTGTGCCTGGTCCATTTATATCGCCATCCATTCTAGGAAATTCGCTAGGATCCATTTCACCACCTTCTTGCATTTGTACAGCTCCGCCTTGAGCATAAGCCATCACAGGACCACCATACATCATGCCAGGAGCCATACCGCCTTGTAATTCTTCTATGGCGCCACCTAAACTTTTTGCCATGACAGGTGGTTTTTCAAACATCATGTTTGGTCCCATACCACCTGCTGCACTACCTATAGGTTTTCCACCAGATAGTTGCGGTATGGTGCCTTGCGGTAGTAAACCGAACTCAACAGGGTTAGGTGCTTGCTGGCCCATTCTTCTAGCTATCTCTGCTTCGATGTTGTATCTACCTGTAGGGCTCATGGTTGTCAGTGGTGTTAAAGGCACGCCTGTTTGTTTTTTAGCATCTTCATAAGCAAGTTTGCCTAAACTAGCAGCCAATCCACCAATACCTAACATGCCAAGAGGTGATATACCACCACCGCCACCGCCCATGAATCCACCGCCATCCGCGCCGCCTAAAAGATTGCTTAGAAAGCCACCAACACTTTGTTGTTGTTGGTCACCACCCTCTTCGGTTGAACCACCACCAAGACCGCCTAAGATACTGCCTATACCTTCTCTAATGCCTTTTGCGCCACCTAATATTCCTGAACCTATGTTTCCTATAGCGCTTACTGCACCAGAAAGACCGGGAACAAGTGATGTGATACCAGAACCGATAGCTGAACCTACACTACTTAATCCAGAAGCTAGAGGTCCTCCTACCCCTGGTATTAATAAAGGTAAAGCCACTGGTGCGACTTTTTTTACGATTTTCTTTAAACTTTTTCCTATTTTTTTGAAGAAACCAAATTCTTCTAAACCTGTGGCTGGATTAAGACTAGCTATGCCAACGCCAACTACAGCTGACTCTGGGTTTATGCCAGACTCTTTAAATTTTTCTTCTAACATGCCTTCTAACCTAGAGTCTTCCATAAATTCTGGTGGAATTACGATCTCACCTGGTCGTAAATGTGCAAGCTGTGTATCTGCTCCTTGACCTAGAGCAGCCAGCTGTTCTGCGATTGGTCCTAATGGAGCAGCAGATTTTTCTTGAGCTTTGCCTAAAAGCTCATCTAATTTTTGCCTAGACTCTGGATCTATTCTATCCATTGGGTCTTTATCGTCGGGTACAGATCTAATTGCCCCTGCTATGGGTAATTTTTCCATGGGCATACTTGGATTTGGGTTCATAATGTACGGAAGGTTCTGCACAATATCATCTGGGTTGATTGGGGTTTTTGGTATGCGGTATGGACCTTTGTCTAAAATATCATCTGGGTTGATTGGGGTTTGTGGTATGCGGTATGGACCTCGTTCTAACATTTCACGTCCATCACTTCGTCTTGGTAATTTGTAAACTCGTTTTAAACTGTCTTCTAATGCACTCATGGCGTACTCACTGTTACACTACCTATACTCATTGTAACAGATAATCCAGTCAAGTATGTTTGATGTTCGTACAAGTTTCTGAACTCTGTACCATCAAAGGCTTGATGAACCTCTGTCGTAGTGTTAAATATAATCGCTCCCGTAGCAAATTGCAATTCATCTAGCTCAGTAGAATTAAATACTTGAATAGCGTTCGGGTCCACCGAACCCAAATTTATTTCTAATATTCTGATTAGCCTGTTAAAAGTATCAGCTGAAACAGTATCACCTGTAGCGAAAGGCAGATTAGTTGGCAAAAGTTTGCTCATTTACCTTCTCCCCGACGGTTGCACTTCTACACGAGTATTACCTAATCTCCATTTGTAATTCTTTCTATCTGCTTCCGTGTTATCGTCATCACTTTCAAAACGTAAAACAAACTGTCTACATCTAGATCGTAATGATCCGAAAGTGCTCGTTGATTTGATTTGTGTAGTTGAATCTGTTGACAATGTTTGGTTAGAAAAATCTCTTCTTTTTACTACTATATTAATTGCAGGGTCTTGACTTGTGCCTGTGTCATTAACAAAAAGTATATCTGGTAATACTTTCTTCAAAAATACAAAACGATCTCCATCTCCTACATCAATGTCTGCCGATTCAACAAAAACTCCGTCCATGGCGCTTTCGTCATCATTAAAACCTTTTTCGTGTTCATAAATTCTTTTTGTTGAACTTTCTTCTCCTGCCGCTAGAGGTCTATCAAGCACGCCTGCTGCTAACCAGCTGTAGCGTTCTAACGATCCTATACTCCATGAATTTTCCTCATAGTTGTAAATAGCGTATCGTGATATTTCAGTTTCGTTATCTGTTAGAGATGGATAGAAAAACCAAACTTCTGAAAACTCTTCATTTAAACCTGCAAAACATTTGTATGCTTGTGTTTCATCAAGGTCTGAAAAAACATAATCTTGCACGGAACAAGGTAATTTTTGCACAGCTCCGTTGTAATAATAAAAACCACTTTTAGACATAAAAAAGACACCTTTAGGTGTATTAGCCGCTGCCTTCGGTCCAATCAAACCTGCGCCCTCGTTGATTAAATTCATAGCGAAGGTTAAAGGTGGCCCTATAAAAGTCATAGAGTATAAAGAAGTATCTGTCCAAATAAGTATTTCTTGTCTTGCTTTCAGACCACCAACTATAGAAGAACCAGCTGAAAGCCTTAAAGAGCCAGCTGTGTTTGTGGCTAAAGGCTTAAACTCTAATTCATTTTCTTGGTCGCTAAAAGCTACTAACATAGGATCTATGACACCTGTCCTAGAACTGCCACTGATAGGGTCTGCGCCTAATACTATCAAGTGTCTATCTGTCTCAGATGTTATTACTTGTAAGGCTTTCGTTGGCACTAAACTAGCTCCGCTAATGGAAGATAACTCAACTGCTCTTGTTGTTAAGCCATCATTTTCAACCCAACGGAATATGCCCCCAGCTCTAGGATTGATAATTAAATTTTCACCATAGTTGTCGTGAGTCCATAATCTTAATTGATTTGTATCTGATAGAGCGGTAGCAGAACCCCAAGAACCAGCGCCCCAAGTTCCTACACCCCAACCTGTAGATGGTACATAAACATCTAAACCAGAATTAGTTAGATAAACTGCATCTGTAGAAGATCCACCGTTACCAGAGTCGCTTGAATTAGCAGTTACCGTTGTGCCAGATGTGTCTTTGGCTGTTATTTCATATGTGTTTGTGCCTGTTACTAAGGATATTTGGTATTCTTGGTTTAAAACCGCTGCTGTGACGTTTCCACCTAATGAAACAGCACTAGAAAAAGTTACAAAATCACCATTGACAGCACCATGACTGGCGTCAGTTACAGTTATTGTAGACGATCCGTTGCTTGCAGAAAAAGTAGCAGAGTTTGTTGTAGTTTTACGAACTGGCGTAACGTCGTTATATGTGCCGCCCTCTTCTATGTAATATTTATTTGTGGTGCCGATACCAATATATTTACGTCCACCTAATGAAATCCATGAATGTAAAGCTCGTGGAGATCCTATAAGAGTATCACTAGATAATTTTTCCCAACCACCTATCTTTTCTACTCGACCTTTACGAAAACGTATTTTATCACCATCTACCCAACCGCCTTCGTTAGAGTAATCGGTTTCCTCTTTATTTATTCCTGGTTTAAAGTTTAGTTTGGTTAGAGGCATACTCAGAGTCTAACATATCTACTGTGATCTTACGCCAATCTAATAATAGCTCCCGTTGCTGTAGCGCTAGGAAAAACTATTGTAAAATCGCCAGCGGTTGATGTTTTGTCGCCTCCAAAATCAATCGCACACACAGCTTTGTTTGAGTTGGTTGTGTTGTAAATCAAACACCCTCTTGCTGTAATTGTAGCGGTGCCAAATGTTAAGTCTGCAAAATCAACGATAGCTGTCGTGCCAGAGGTTGTTGGCGTTACGTTTGTTAACGCACTGCCACCAGAGGAATAGTTAGTACCACTAGCTTGTCCTGTGGTTACAAAAGCTGTGGTGCCTGCCCCTAATGTTGCTGAACTTGTATATAGAGCTAATTTGAATGAGTCAGCTCCATTTGTAAAATTATGCCCTTCAACAAGTAATTCTTGTTTGAAACTTGTGCAAATTGCCGATGTTATTGCCATTTTATAGCTCCTTTAATATTTTAGCCATGTCTCCATGACCCTGTTTTTTCAACAAATTTGAGTAAGTCGTGTTTTGCGACTTAATCGCATTTTTAATACTATATAAGATTACAGTATAAACTTGATTTTGGAAAGCCACAGCCTGTTGTTTGATATGTTCCGGAGCGTTGTCAGAAATGTCTAGTATTTTTTTTGTAGCTTGTGCAGCCCAAAACTCGGGGTCATGTCCTTTATTTTCTGTAGAGTGAACCTCTACTTTACCTAATACAAAATCGCTTTCGACACTCATATTTAACCCTTGTATGGTTCTGGTGGAACGACGTCTTCATTAATTTTTAGACCATATTCTTCTAATTGTGTGTTGATTTCATCATAAGGTCCAATAATAAATTTGCCTTCATGTGGCACTGCAACTAATGGTTTATCTAACCTATGAAAACCATACAATTTTTCTGTTGCTGGCACGTTAGAATCTAAAACTGTAGACCTACCACTAATACCAACAAGTATATCTTCACTCATACACTTACTTATCCAAAACTCTACACAGGCTCTGCCTGCCTCAGCAAAGTGCATATTTTCTTTGTATGAAAAATCAATACCAAATAAATCTATTCGTCCAACTTTGTTATACAAAGCAAAAGCTATTGCAAAAGCCACAGTTGTGTTCATGTAAGCACATTTCGTTGCGTTACAAACTTCTTCTACTGGGTACCGTATAGCATTTTTTATGCGTGAGTCTAATTCACTTGTATAAATAGGTATATCAGAAGTTGCCATAAGTTTTTTCATAGCGTTAGTCTGTTTACCTGCGTCGTTACTATCAAAAAATCTACTTGCTGGGTCCAGTGCAAATATTCTGTCAGCTGGATAAACTAAGCCTGCCGAGTTTATGCACCAAATCTCATCCCATTCTCTACTGTTTTCTAAACCAATGGCAAAATCTACCTGTGACACACCCAAGCCTATTATTGCTACTGTTTTACCTTTTAAACTTTCTATAGGACCCATTAACTTACGTTGGAACGTAATGAGTCATATCGATACTCGTCGCGTGTGCCGCGACCTTCTGAGATATTTTTCATTCTACCTACCGCCTCCTTAAATCGTGCCTCAAACTGGGCAACGACATCTGCGGATTCCTTAAGGAAGATAGCACCCTCTACTAAAGATCCATACAACAAAGCGTCTGGATAATCTGTAGATAGAAAAGTTGTACCGCTGTCACTACCATTTGTTAGAGATACTGGTTTATGTAAATAATGAAGTTCAACCGTATAATTTGCATCTGGCAAGGGTGAAACTTCAAAAGCTGTGTCATCAAATAAAGAATAATACTTTGGTGTAGATCGAGTTGTGCCAGAAGAATATTCTTTAATAAATGATGGATGTTTAAAATCTAAATAATCATAAGTGTCAGAGCTTATAATGGCTAAACTCATAGGTATATAAAAATCAGAAGGTGTAGCTAAAAACCTATTACCAGTGGTAAGTGTACCCTGGACATTTTTTCTTTGTTCTGGCAACTGCACAAAAGAAAAAATACGATCTTCTGCTTCTTTGATAATTGTAGGTAATTGAGTTGTGAAGGTAGTTTCTGATACCTCTAAGTAATCTTGTATTGCTGTTTTTAATGTGCCGTATGTAAAACTCATGTTGTTACCGTGACCTCACCAACACTTGTAGTGACAGCAAAAGAATCTAGTACGCTGCCTAATTTACCATCTCCTACGTTTGTATAAACTAAAAATTTTGTATTGTCGTCCGCTTTATCTGGTCTTGCATCTCTAAGAGCTTGAGGATCTTGTGAGGAGTGTCTAGGCATAAGCTGTGGATGCTTGGCACTCCATTGATCTGGCCCAACCAATAAACCATCCCAGGTTTTTCTCATGTCTTTCAACTTATAACGAAAACCTGTTATGTCACAGATTCCGTATGCGTATTTTCCAGATGCAAAAGCCATTATGCGTTATTGTAACTCCTCAAACTAGGTGAAATTCTAAATGATGCTCTATCTTCATCTTGGGATAAAGCTCTATTAAATTCATCTTCGTATAGTGCTTTTAACATTTGTGTTCTTTCTGGAGCTCTTTTTAATGATAAATAATAAGCAAGACCAGCAGCCAGACAAGGGTAAAACCTAAAAGGTAGGTCAAGCGTGTTTGCTCCAGCATCTGCATCGTCCATTCTTGTAAGAACATTCATATGTATGGTGTATGTGCTTGACTTGTCTGGCGTAGGCCAAACTGAAATAGTTGGTGTTAGTTGTTTGTTTACAAAAAATTGATTAGGTTTACCCGTACTAGATTTAGTCGTTATGTTAGAATACTCAGCTCTGCTTAGTCTTGTCATAGGAATGTCTGTAGCCTCAGAGCCTACTGTTTCTCTAATAAAAACATCTAATACGTCAATTGGTGCTGTAGCGTTAGAACTATCGATATTGTATGTTTTAGTATCTTTTACTAGCGTTACTGTTTTTTCTTTGATAGACCACTGATTGAGGCCTCTGTTTGCCCATTCAGCTAACATCAAATTTAGACTTCTAGTGGCACTTTTAAGATCGTAACCTGTTCTTAACTCTAACCCGCAGCGTTCAAAAGCCTCCTCAACGTATTCTGCTACGTCAAGTTCAAAATCTTTACTACCAGATGTTGCCATAACTATTCCTTTTCAATATCTTGCTCTTGTGCATATAAATTGTCAAATGTAATGTGGGGATCAGTATAACTTTCGTGTGCTTCTGCTGAGTGAACCCATTGTGATGGAGAAAAATCTGGTGGGCCTTCTCCTGTTCTCCATAATGCCGGATTAGTTGCTCTTACACGGTTATTAGGCAAAGCTACAAAATTGCCAGTGTATTCACCTGCATCCGTCAGATATAATAGATGACTTTGTTTATGTTGAGCGGGGTCATCTGCAATCGAATGATCTGTATAATCGACAGTAAACATATATTTGCCTAAATGAAAATCACCATCTATCTTGCAATACCAAGGACTAGAGCTAACTCGATCAATACAAACAACACTATGATGATGGCTTAGACAATCCCAAGGCTGCGCTAAATGATCTTTCATTGGTTTTGGCCATTCAGATAAAGGCACGTCAGCAACCAGAGCTTGTATTGGCATCCTAGCCCACATAGCACCACCATGTACGTTTTCATCTGGATAATCTTCAAAATCGGTTTCACACCCTGTAAAAACTACTTGAAAAGACAGGGATCTGTCTGGCATTGTGTTTACTGCTATGGCTAGAGCATGCAAATACTCGCCATGACCATGTTGATGGTTTGTTGTAAATTCTTTACGCACCCAACACTTAAATTGAGGAATATTAGATATTAAATACGCCACTTTATTTAAAATTTAATTTTTTTAACCGTAAAGTCCGCGACCTTTCATAGCACCACCTTTGGCCATACCTTTTGTGCCTTTCATAGCACCACCTTTGGCCATTCCTTTTGTGCTTTTCATTGCGCCGCCCTTAGCCATTCCTTTTGTGCCTTTTAACACAGCTGCTTGACCTTGTGCTCTGGTGCCGGCACCCATAAGTGCTGACATAACTGATTTAGGTACGTTACTTATACCTGGATTAGCTTTCATTTCACTCATTAATGCTGCGCCACCTTTTGCAAAGCCTTTTGTACTTTTCATACCGCCACCGCCAGCCATGTACTTACTTTTCTTCATACTGCCGCCTTTAGCCATATATTTAGATTTTTTCATAATTAGCTCCTGCCATACAAACCCATATTAGGTTTCCTTGATCTTATCATACCACCATTTTTAGCAAAAGTTTTAACATTTGTTGGTTTTCCACCAACACCTTGTTTTTTTGCTCTTTTTCTAGTGACCGCAGATCGTATTTGTGATTTAGACATTTGTTTTGCTTTAGACCTAGGAACACACTTGGGATATTTACGTTTAGACCCTTTAGCTTTTGGCCTACCACATTTTTGAAACTTGCCATCTTTTTTAGGTGCGCCTATATCAACCCAATCGCCCTTGGGCCCTTTACCAAACCACTCTTTTAAAGACATTATTTTTTCCTTGCTTTTCTTATAGCCTCTTTGCCTCTTTTAAAAACACCAGCTATACCAGTTTTGCCCATAACCTTTGCTCTTTGCTCGCCTACAGTTAAGATTTGTATTTTTCTTGCAAATGGTTTGTTTATACGTTTGACCTTATTTACGGTAGCGTTTGCATCTTTCATAGTAGCAAACTTAATACTTACGGTATCTTTAGGGTTTTCATCTGTGTATAAGCGTCTACCAGATCCTTTAGGTTTCTTCCCTGTTCCTTTTTTTGGATCTCTTTTTTTTTGCATGCTTACAACTAACTTCGAGGAACTCTAGTTTTTTTACGTTTGGAGTCCATCATAGCACCACAACCTCTGCCTTGAACCATCATAACTTCACCTCCGTTACGCATGAAACCCATTTTGTTTCTTACTTTTTTTGGTAACTTTGGTAGTCCTTTGTTATCAGCTGGTATTGGTTTAAGGTTTTTGTTGTTTATTTCCCCACCAATAGCTTTTTTTGCGCCTTTGTATTTACCGCCACGTTTTTTGTAAGTTCTAACCAACCACGCATTTGCGTATGCACTAGGATAGACATCAAACTTTCTTTTCGCCTCAGATTTTACTTTTGCGTATAAACTAGGGTTAGCAACATTTTTAGGTGCTCCACCCTTTTTTAATTTAATAGCTTCAAGCGTTTTAGCTTGACCTGCATGAGTTTTGCTTGCCTTTTTTAACCCTTTAATTACTTTTTTTATTTTTGCTTTAGTCATTTAACACTTCCATCTTCTTCTTGCTTGCCTAATTCTAGAATTAGGATCGTTTCTCGTTTTGGCTGAACTTTTCTTAAGTTGACCTAATGATCTTGCACAAAACGACTTTCGTCTTTTAGCAGCTTTGCTGCCTTTTTTAACCTTGCCTGTTACAGCTCCTTTTAGTTTAGAACCAGGATTAGCTTTACGATAGGCTGCTATACCTTTTCGTGTCATCCCAGCTCCCTGTTTGGTAGGGCGATAATTACCGCCCTTCCCAACAGTACGTCTGACTTGTTTTGCCTTACGTTTTTTTGCAGCCATTAACTATAGTTCTTTGTAAGAACCAAGATAATCGAATATGCGTCTCCATTACTGTGTCCTACAGTAGTGAAGTCTATATCACCCGTCACACCAGAACCTGCATTGTTCGGAATACCTGTGAATAAATCGTAGTATTCGTCACCTGTGCTATCTGCTGGTAAAGGTATTGCTAATACATTGGTAGTGGCGTCAAACTCAATGTCAACGCCCATACCTCTACAGGCCCAATATATTCTTGATATAGATACAGAACTACAAGATCTTCCTCTACTGTCTTTGCTTAAAGCAGAGACATCAACTTTTTTTACTGAGGATTCTCCTGTGCCATCGCTTTCGTTAGTGAATTTTACTATTGCTAGTTTTTCACCATCTTGGATAGTTTGACTTGTTACTGTATCAGCCATGGTTTACTCCTTATAGCTCTGCGTTAGCTGTACGTTCTTTATGAGCGCCAATGTAATCAACACTCAAGGTTTTTGCAGCAGCAGCTCCATTTTGAATACCGAAAGAAACTGTTAGTTCTTCGTTATCTGGAGCATTTGTGTTAACCACCGTACCAGCTAAAACATTATCTTGATAAACATGAAACTTTTGATCTTTAGGATCGTAAACAAAACCTAAAGACATAAAAGTGTCATCTACTAAAGAGTTAGGCAAAGTCAATGTAGACTGCGTGCTGTCTTTCTCAACGATAAAGCTGAT
>Ga0209232_1001413_pt1 | contig 12902 bp, 14 predicted proteins | sample ETNvirenome_2_60_FD_184066 | JGI IMG/M metagenome (GOLD analysis project Ga0209232, IMG submission 184066) | Marine viral communities from the Pacific Ocean - ETNP_2_60 (SPAdes) (version 2) | ecosystem: Environmental > Aquatic > Marine > Oceanic | place: Pacific Ocean | collected 2013-06-22
CCACCATAACTTTGTATACTCATCATCTAAGATAGGTACTTTATATAAAACTACTTGCCCCTCCTCTTTTGACTTAACATAGTCTACCCTTACGTGAAATGGTCTTTTATGTGGCAACCTTTTAGTATACACTTGACCCATTTTTAAAGGCATTTTAAAGACTTCCTGCTTATTTGCTACCATATCCACCATCTCACTTAAAAACGCTTCTATAATAGCGTAATATTCGCTATAAGAAATCATTCTACTGCTTTTTTCTGTCTTTACTCTTATTCCTGCTTTTAGAGTATTATATATATCCTTTGTGGATACATATTTATCTTTATACTTTTTATTGTGGCTTCTTCTTGCCTTTTGCCTTTGCTTCATCTGCTTGATTATTTGGTCCTTTTGCATTCACTCCAAGCATTACACTAAATTCCATTTGTAATACATTTTGAATTATCATTGGAATTAATTCTTCAGGTATTGGATACTGAGTTGTATCATCATCAACATAAGAACTAACTTCTGTAGGGTTAGAAAATACTGCATTTATTTCTAAAGAACCTTCCGAAACTAAAGAATCACCTTCCCATACATAAAGTTTTCTGTCAGATAAAGTGGCTATTTTACTATTAGCACTTTTTATAAATCTAGAATTGTTCACGAACATTCTGTCATGATGTTGCACAACAGGTAAAGGAACATAAAGTGCATCTACATTAGATTCCTCTTTAAAAGCAACACTTCTTATTGCTCTATTATCATTAAAACCAACAACATCTTTTAATGTAACACCAGAAATTGTTGGACTTACTACATCAATTTGAAAAGAAGAATTAGAAGATTTTCTTCCATTATCTGTGTATTTCATTAAAAGATTAGCTCTATGGTAATGAACCATAAACTTAATCTGTCTTAAAGACACATCTGTATCATCTGGTGAAACTCCACCTGAGATTACATTTCTAATATTGTACGCTATTTCATTTAATGTTGCCATAATCAATTTTTAATAAGAAAGGGCAAAGTAGGAAAACCCTACTCTACCCTTTCTAGAAAGCAGGGAGCAAAAAGCATCTTTAAACTCGTCGTTCAGAAATTTCTGCCTGAACAGCTTGGTATCTTGGGTCTCCCAATGTAGCAAGTACCTTACGAGCTGCAATTTGACAAACCTCTTCGTGAGTTATATCACTTAGGTTTACAAAATTAGTCGTGTATTGTAAATATGTTACAATAAGTGTTGTCGTATTGGACAAACCTATTGAATGTATGTTTCCTTCTTTAAAATAGATTACAGGATTACTTGAATCTGCCTTGTTAAATGGGTCGTTCAAATAAGCTGATATATCTTCAATTTGTATAACTTTTACATTTACATTAGGAGTAGCTTTTACATAAGCAGATAAAAATCTACCATAAGTATCATCACCATCCATTTCTTCAATGCTCACTGGAGTAGTGTCTACAAAGTCTACTTCTTTACTAATAACCAAATCACTAAGTTTATCTCTACTATCTTGTGTAGTCTCAAAACCCATATAATACTGTTGCACAAACTCATCAGTAGCCATTTTTAGAAACTCGTCTAACTCTCCGTCACTAAAGTACGCAGTAGTTTCACTGTCTATAATGTTTCTTATTCGAGCTCTAGCACCAGCGTAATCCATTAATCTTCTATTTTAACTGTTTTTTTCTTTGGTTTTACTTCACCACGAATTTCATGCTTTAAGATAGCTAAAATATCTTTGTTATCTTTTAACCAAACTAGCACTTGTTCTTCGTTAGTTCCAATTGCTTCTTTCCCGTAATAGAACGTATCGTTCTTGTAATTTAACTTTCTTTCTCTAACAGCCTCTATAATAAATACACGCAAATCTTTTTCTGGGTCAAAATGTGTACCCATAAATTTATCTGCATCATTTTGAGCTATTTCAATAATTTTAGCTCTTAAGACATCTATTTCAGAATTCAAGTTCATCCGCTTTAATGTAGCAAATTGCTTAACTTCTTTATCAGTCATTTTAGCAGCTTCAATTACAGCTCTTGCTGAATCTAGAGTTGCTTTTGTTTTTTCGCTTTCTTGAGCATGTAAATCTACTCTTATCCACTCCCCAGATAATACAGATGGATTTTTCTTTAAAAAGTCGTCCATCAACACATGGCCTTCATTATCCATGTCTAAAAGTTTTACATTAGACATCCAAGTAATAGAACTTGGGTCTCCATTTATATCTTTGTACTCCATTTTTTTTCCAGTTATTGTTTTATAATTGGAAAATGTGTAAGACGCTATTGGTCTTTTTTGATGAAATATGTACTTGACATATCTTTTTGCTTTTGCCATTTGTTTTTGCTTTTAATTATTATTTAAGAAAAATAAGTACACCCCCGAAGAGGTGCACTTAAATATATTTAGGCTACTGTAATAGCTCCTGCTTGAGTACAATGGCATATAACGTGCCATCCTGTACCATCAGAAACTAAATCAATAACATCACCTTTTTCAATTTTATCTGATACAAAAGTTAATGCTGTAGTACCAACTAAAGAGTTAGCAGCATCATCCATTAATACTCCATAAAAGATAGTATTAACTGCAGCTCTTGTTGCAGCGTTACTCCATGAACTCATAACTATAGTTTGTGCAGCAAAATCAGCACTTGCTATAATTCTGTAGTTTAAACCTTTAACTGGCATAGGTAAAGCAATTGTACCTGCTCCATCAGCAGCAGAACAATCCATAAAAATTGTTGACCCTGATTCATAATCTTGAATCACTAAGTGGTCATCAGAAGCAGCCATCGTTTTAACAACTGTTCCTACAGCTACACGACCTTTATCACGAGTCATGTAATTTGAGTCTTCAACTGACTTGAAGAACTCTTTATTTCCGTCTAAAACTTGTCTTGACATTTTATTTATTTTTTAAAAATTAATTACCAATTATAGTACCAATCCTGTTGGCTTTAAAATACCACAAGATAATGGGTTACGAACAATAATACCTGATTGAGTTAACCAGTGACATTCGAATCTGTCATCTCCCGAAGCAGCTAACATAGACTTAGAGTCATAAGGATTAATCATACCTGGCACATATTTCTTAACCCAGTTACGGTTAGTACCTTCAGCACCTTTAGCAATCAATTCGATGTTTGCAACACCTTGTTGTACGCCCATGTCTAAGAATACCATTAAACCTGAAAGGTTAGCACCTCTCCATGCTTCAGCTGTATCAGCACCTGGAGTTGCTGCTAATATTTCAGCTTCAGCAGCATAACCTGGAGCAGCAGCTAAATTAGGGTCATCAAATACTGGACAATGAGCTAAAGTTAATTTATTACCCATACAGTAGTAGCTAGTAAAGTTTGCACCAACTGCAACATCTTGACCAGCTTTATCAACTAATACAGAAGAAGCGTTTCCACCATCTTTAAATAATAAATCTTTCATTGCTCGGTGGAACTGTAATTTACCTTGAGTTCCAGTGAATACTACATATTCATTACCTGTTGCATTTTGAGCATTAAGAGATAATTGAGCTAAGAAATTAGCAAGTTGTCTTTCTGTAATATCATCATTCTCTTCATAAGTCATTACATTAGAAGTAGAAATTTGAGCTAAAAGACCATCACCAATAGTAGGAACGCCTGAAATACCTGATTGCGCACCACCTGGAGTTGAAATATTTCCAGACATAGATGACTTACCAAACCAACGCATAACCTCAAGGTCATACATAAATTGAGCTTCAGTTTGTTGCTCTTTAGTAAAGAACCATAGACGGTGTCCATTGTGCTCAACCCAAGTAACATCTGTTAAGTCACGCGCATCAATAACTAATTTCTTACGAGAAATAGTAAGGTAGTTTTTACGAGTTTCAGGGTAAGCATAACCTTCACCTACTTCAGCTCCTAAAGAACCTTCACCAAAAGCGTTACCAATAATACCAACAATTGAACCTGAATCATTATTTGTGTCAATGTCATTTAAAGCTTTACCTACTACAGATTTTACATTTGTTCCATCAGTAACAGATTGAACGTGTAATTGTAAACCTGAAGATAAACGAATAATGTCATTTACATTAATCATACATGGCGAGTCTGCTGTATCAGTAATTGAACAAGTGATATTATCACCTACAGCTGAAACATCATCATTCATAGCCGCAGCTAAAGTTTGTTGATTTCTGTATCGAGCCATAGACTTCCATTCAAAAGAATTGTCTCCTAATACTTTTTCACCAGCACCAAAGCCTAGTTTTTCAAGTAAGTAAGTTGTAGTGTATCGAGGATAAAGCTCGATTACTTTTTTTGCAATCTCTGGGTACTTCAATAAGTTCGCTACCAGAGAATTGTCAGCCGTGTTATAAGCGGCATCATATTTAGCGGTATATACTCTCATTTTTTCTGAGTGTTTTTAAATTAAAAATTGTTTTATATAAACAATATATAATTATGAACCTAAAAACTTTTTCGGGTCAAAGCCTTTGCTTGGAGCCTCAAAACTATTAGAAGAACGATTACCTCTACTAGGAGAAGTAATACCATCCAGAACCTTCGACTTTCCTTGTTCAACGCCTTGCGTTTTAATCATCTTGAAAATCTTTTCCTTGTTTCGCCATAAGAAAGCGGCCTCCGCAACATTGGCATGAGACTGAAAGATGTCTTGGGCGAAATCTCCTTTGGTTATATAACTATACAGTTGTTTCTTGTCTTTCTGAGAAACCTTACCTCCAAAGAACTCTTCTTTATTTCTAATAAAGTCTTGTAGTTCTTTGCGAGATTTTTTAGAGTTCTCGGCTTTTTGCTTTTCCGCTTGTACTTTTTCCGTTCGCAATCTATCCTTTTCTGTATGGATATGCTTTGTTAATTGCTGACGAATTAAAGTTGCTTCTCTTTTTAATAATCCTGCATCTGACAATCTATCTATAGTATCATCTATAGCTTCATCATCATACTTTGACGCTCTCATATCAGCGATAACTAAATCTTTGTCAGAAAGCTCTAAATAACCATTAAGATTTTTAATAGTATCATTATCGCTAACCTGAGGTTTCATAGCATCCTGCACTTTTGCTATAAACTCTTCTTTACTTGCCGCTTCAATCCCTGTTTCTTTACTTAAACCTTCCCAGTCAAATTCTTCTGCTGAAGGTTCTTCTTTAGTTTCAGCTACTGCTTCTTCCTCATCATCCCAATCATCAACTTCTTCAGTCTTCTCTTCTGCTTTGGTGTCATCAGTTTTTTCGTCCACTTGGGTATCAGTCTCGACTGAATCCCACGAAAAGTCGCCTTCGCTCTCTGTTTCGCTTTCTGATTTGGTATTATCTTCTGATGTAACCTCTTGAGGTTGTTCTTCATTCGTTAAAGATTCTACTTTTTCAGCAGCTTCCCCATCGAGAAATGCTGTTGGGTCAAAGCCCTCTTGTTTTGTTTCTTCAGTAGATTCAACTACCTCTTCAATAATTTTGCTTTCTTCTGCCATTTTATTTTGCTTTTATGTTTACAAAGATATTACTTTTTTTGAACACTTTTTTTCGACTCCATCTTAAGTGCATGCTCATTATCTTTTTCTTTTTGTTGAGAGTTAAAATCTGCTTTAACTTTTTCTAAGTTAAGCTTATTCTTTTCTCTTGTATCATCAATATCTCTATGAGCATCAGATGCAATCTCTTGAGCAGCAACTCTAGCCTCTGCATTGATTTGTGCAACCTTAATTCTACCTTCAATATCCATCTGCTTAAGTTGAGCTTCAGCTTGAGTTTGTTGTGCTTGAGCTTCAGCAGCAGCTTGTTGTTGTTGCATTGCAGCCTGTTGTGCTTGTGCTTGTTGTTCTTTCATAGCATCAATACCTTGCTCTAAAACAACTTGAGCTTCAGTCATAGTATCAGCTTTCATAACCTTAAGAGCATCAAGTAAACTAATTGTACCTGATTGAAGCGCTGCTTGTGACATTTGTTGAACAGCTTGTTTAAGAGCGTCATCTTTACCTGAGTCACCTATAAATATTCCATAATCATTTAATGAAACATCAGGCATAATATTTAGCATCTTATAACCTGCGTCACCAAAAACAAACGCTGCTTTCTTTCCTCCTGCCCAAGCTATCTTCATTAAGTTAGCAAGTTTTTCAAATACCTTTTTCTTAATTTCATTATGTGTATAGAACCAAGAACCTGTAGATATAGACGACTGAGAAACAGAACGCTGAACGTTACCTACATATTCATATTGCTCAACTGCACCTTCTCTTTGTGGTGAAACCCCTGAAATTTGTCCAGCAGTTTGCTCAAGCATTAACTTAAGATTAATAAGTTGCTGAACAGAATTAGAAAGCGTAAAGTCTATTTGTTGGAACTGATTAAAAGAAGCGGTATCTCCCCCTTCATCTCTTGAGTTAATTGGTATAATACCATCATTCTTTAAGTGGTACATAACCTCCTGCATATCCATCCCAATATTAGAAGGCATTTGAGATACATCATATACAACTGCTTTACCACCAGAACGAGCTAAAGCAAGTTCAATATGATACATAACAATGTTATATAGCATTTGTATGTGACGCATAATATCTACTAAACTCGTAGGTTTACCTGTTGTATGATTATATACAACTCCTACATAAGATAAAGATGTGGTACCAGCATCGTCCACAGACCTAATCTGATTCGGACGTCTTCGACAATTAACCAATATTTTACCGCCAATCTTTGTGCCTTCCCATATATCGTCAACGCATTTTGTTTCAATTTTATCTCCTTTTCTTTTTTTGTATTTATCACCTACAGCTTTTTTAAATGGTTGTTCAGGGTTAAATTTATTTTCAGAAATTTTAAATCTAAGAGCTTTAATTGATTTCCATTCAGCAGATATAACTCTTACCTTAACAGTCTTAGAGTGGTCTATCTCAACCCAATTAAATACACCATTCCATCTGTCGATATTGTCAGATGTTGTTTGTCGCATTTCTTCAAGTTCACGAACATCATCTTCATCTAATTGGTCTCTAAACTCATCTATAACTTCATTTACAGTAAGCCATCTTTCTTCACCAGCCCATTGTGCGTTATCTAAATAATCAGAGTCTATAGATTTATCAAAAACAAAAGTACGAGGGTCAACTCTTCTTACATAAGGGTCGCCATCTTTTACATATATTTTATAAAATTCTTTAGCAGTTACAAGAAGGTCTCTCATACCTTCTCTAAACATATGCTTAAGTTGGTATCTTTGAGATAAATAATCAAGACCATCATTTATAGATTCCTCAATTACTTCTTTATACTGATAACGCATAAATTGGTCTATGTCATCAGGAATAGGAAACTCTTTATTATCCATTTCCAATTCCATACCAAACTCTGCTTCTACATCTGCATTAATAGTTTTAAGTAATTCATTTGCTATTAAAGAAACTTTAAATTGTTCTTTACGAAGAGCTGCATCTATATTTACAGCAAAGACGCTTTTATCTAATGGACGAGATAAGTCTTCATTACAAAGCAAATCAATTTTATTTCTAGTAATAGGGTAATTAGCCATAGTAGCAGGAGAAGGCATATTATATTGCTCAGTTACATAACTATAGTCATCATATTCTAAATCTCCATTATATAGTCTATAGTTTCTGATGTCTTTATCATAGTCACTTATAGAGCCTTCTGCATTATTGTGCTCTAATTGTTTAACAATAGCATCTATATTTTCTTCACACCATTCTATAGTTTTTTCGCTATCTGAAATAAATTGCTTAGGGAAATTACTCATTGTATTATACTTTATAAGGTATTAATCGTCCATTTTCTCTTTTATAGAAGACAAAGCCTATGCCTTCTTTAGTTGCTTTTTCCATCTTTACTTGCTTATCATAAAGGTCTATATCGTGTATAAGGCATAAACCAAAAGCTATAGCCCTATCCGTATTTCTTATTCCGTAATCTCCCAACTCATCTAATAAATCTATAAACCATATATCTCCACAATTCTCCTCTATATAGTTTTCTATAAACTGTTCCATTACAGCTTTAGTATGCTTATTCATTTGTATACCATACCTATTTCTGTTTACAGTCTTAGGTGAATGTGCTGTAGCTGGCCTCTCCTTTAAATAATTCTTCGCCCCTGCTCTTTGGAAATATCCTATTATACCAATACGAGTGAACTCGATTAGCATTTTAGCATTATAATATACAGCTAATTTTAAACACCCATCCCAGAACTCCTCAGCCGTATCAGGTCGCTCTGTATATTCTGCTATAGGGTAGTTACCAGCTATATCCATACTATAGAATCTTCTGAATATAATAGCACTACCCATAGAACTTGTAGACGCCTCATCTTGGTCATAGGAGTCAATACCACCTATATCCAATCCCTTGAGTTCCGTCTTAGGATGTTCTAATATTTTATAAGGACCATACTTATCTAAAACAAACTTTACATTCATTCCTTCACCATCCCATTCGAGCCTACCACACTGTATTTGTCCTTTTAAATCTTCACTACTTAATATCTCACTTCTCTGTGCATTTATCTTAGCAACATTGAAGCGAGAGTTCTTAGTTTGCAAGAATGCCTCCTCTACAGAAAGAGGATAATTTTGCAGCTCTAAGTTATAACCTTTTTGGTTACCAGCTTTGTGAAGTTGTTCCCGTCTTTCACTAAGTGCTTTTTTAGCACCTTCATTGTCAGATATTCCAGTGCTCATATCGAAATACCCATGATAACACATAGACGCAGGAATAAACATAGGAATAAGATTAAATGCATCTGCATTGTAATACATCTCCATAAAATCCTTAGAAGCAGCCTCGATGTCACCACCCGTACCACCAATAATTGGAACGCCATATTGAACATCACCATCCATAAAACAGGCTTTAGATGACATGTATGCGTTAAGTAGTTCTTTAAACTCCCCAGCTTCTTCGAATACCATAACAGAAAGACGCTCACCTTTATATACCTCTGGATTACTCATTGTACGGCAGTGTATAACAGATTGAAATCCGTCGACACCCCACTTACCGTCTTTATCTTTTATTTTATAACCTGATTTAAGTACTTCCTCTCCTTCCTTTAATGTAGAGTGTCTAAAGTTAGAGTTTTGATTATTAAGTCCAGCCTTTACCTTATCAAAGAAAGATGTGGCTGTAACCTGAAGTCCTGCGGCTACGCCTACGTGGTTAAATGGATAGAATGTATATTCGTGTGCAAGGATACCTGAGTTCATATAAGAGAACCCCTTATCCCTAGCCTTAATAACAATCATTCCTTTCTCTTCATTCTTACAAGTATCGAATAGGTCGAAATAATTTTTATCCATATCTCGATACCAAGGTGCAATAAGAGTTTTACGGGAATTACCCTTAACTCCGTCACTACCTAAAATTTTATAGAAATTAAGATAATAATAGTGTTTACCTGTAATAGCATCCATACCTTTAGGTTTGAAGCCATTCTTACACCTATCTATTTGTTCGTCCCAATATTCTCTAAAGGCTACGCTTTCAGGATTGAGTTGCGGAACCCCTTCATATACAAGAGGCTGATATTTCTTTATATCACCCATTCTTTTGAGACAATAGAGTTTCTAGATAACTAAGCTCACGGTTACCAGCAATCTTAGAGCGTTCTCCACGTCTTTCAATCTCATCTACGAGTTTTCTTCTTGTAGCAAGTAATTTTTCCACACCTATCATTACTTTCTGTATGTCAGCAGCATTATCTATATTAATTTTAACTTTCTCCAGTAATGTAGTAAACTCATCAATCTTCTCGTTAAAAGCAGACAGCTGAGCATCTAGGGGGTCATACTCAAGTTCTTTGTATTTACGAATCGCGTCAGCGATTTTTTTATTTTTAACCCCCTTCCACTCATAGTTACCAAATAAATCCTTAGCAACTACACGCATCCTTTCATCTTCAGTGAAGTGTCTATAGGGAGAATCGTAATCTGCAACATAGGCTACGAACATAAGTCCCTTATTTCCCAACCCACTTGTTTCAATTACTGATTTGAACTCAGGTATTCCAAAAATACCATCATCTTCTACTACGCTTCCTTGCTTACTTATTTTGAGTAGGTACATATACTTTTAGCTCTGTCTTCATAGTTATTATCCCGTGACGTAAATGCGGGACTTCCCCTTCCTGAAACTCGCCATCTTCATCTATATACTTAAACTCAATGTTGTTTATACTCCCGCCAACAACAGTGTATGTATTCTTCAATGGAATGTAACCCATATCCAAATACTCCGTTATAATTTCTTTTTCTCGATAGTCAGTCATCTTAACCACGTTAACATAACCAAATATCTTCCCGTTAGGCATTATCTCTATAATACCGTACTTTGTTTTTTGCTTGTCCATTGTTTTCATGGTGTAAAGATAATAAATTATTAACACTCCCTAACTTAATAAAAAAAAAGGACTCAAAAAACTGAGTCCCCTTCCTTATTAATCAACCAAACAAACAAATAATATTAATCGTGTTGTATTACTCCGCCTTTAGAAAATCTTGTCACCACTCTTTTTCTTGTTCTTTCCTTTGTTTTCTTACCACCATCTTTTGGCACAGACTTAAATACATTTTTAACAACCTCAACGGTTTTATTTTTTTTATTTTTAGTCTTACTTTTAGATACTTGAGTGTCTATCGACTTATCATCCTCTGTAACTATTTTTTCCTTAAAAACACTTTTAGACTTCGATTTCTTATTTTTCTTTTTTTCTGAAGCCTTATTAGTAGTATTTACCGTTACTTTGACTTTGTTTGACATAATTAGTCGTGTTGTATTATACCGCCCTTAGAATAACTTTTCTTATCCAACATAGTATTAACTACCTTACGAGTGTCATTCTTTGTGACATTCTCTCTAAACTTGTTCTTTGCACTTTGAATAGTATTCTTAATACCTTTCTTTGTGCGCATAAGTAAACCTTTAACCTTACTTAATTTTTTTATTTTTTTATTCTTTCCTGGCATAACTAGTCGTGTTGAATGATTCCACCTTTCTTATACATCTTACCAGTCTTAGCATCAACCTTCATTGATTTAATAGACTTAATGTCGCTAGCTATATCTGGTAATGCACCTAATAAAGCCATACCTCCGCCTGCATACTTTTTTTTCTTCTTAGCCATAATTATTCTTTTTTACAAAACTAATTAAAAATTTTTTATATTTTTCTGAATGCGGATGTCTTATTGTAGACAGCCCCGACTTCGTCGTTTTTTTCCATACCCTACCTTTCTTTTCAAAAACAAAAAACGGCACTCATTCTTAAATCGGAAATCGCTACGCTCAGAATATTTGCTCTCTCTTTCAACAACATCAACCCAAGGACGGATAGTTCTTTTTTCTCTCTCTTCTAAAGAGTGAGTTTTATTTGTTTCTCACTATCATTTGTTATTCTGTAAGCCCATTGTGCTAAGACTACGCGTCTTGAGCTTTGTGTAAACAATCGCAGGAATAACGGATTATTGATTTATACTGCACTTCTTAAACAGTGTGTACCATATGGAACTTATCAGTAGATAGGCAACGCATATCGGCACTGTTTAGGATTTGTTGTTAATCTACGAAATCGCTGCGCTCAGTGTGTCAAATCTTGTTCTTCCTACGGTCGAACATCGACAAGCGAACGATTTCCCTGTGTGTGTGTCTGTTTGGAACACTTCCAAACACCCACTATTTAATAGGTTTCGATTAGTTCTGCAACGAAAATGTTGCGAACTACGAGTGATAAAGAGCTGAAACTCAATGCCTTCGCATTGAACTTTCATCCTCATTGTGCGTGTTTCCTCTTTCCCTCTGCTCTAAAAGTCCAACATCTTATTTATTTAAATGTTTGACATCCTTTGGTGTGGTTTCTTCCACTACCCACCAAAGTTACAACTTTTATTTGACATTGTCAACTCTCACTATCATTCGAGTTGATACCAATGTTATTTATTTAAGTGTTTAAGTGGATATTTCTAATCTTGTTAGTTATTAACAGATTATGTTGTTCAGTCAGTTGCACACCAACTCTTGACAGATAAAGAACAACATAATCAGCAAGTTATAACTAACAAGCCTTGTCTTAAAGTCTTTTGACATTGTACAAAAAGCATTATTCTATATGTTAGATTTCACTATTCCATCGGGAACTGTATCTGCTAATAGAAAATCACCAATGCGTTTAAATTCTTCTAACGAAGAAATAAACGCAGTGGTTAAGTGTTTCCGTAACGATACTTCAAATCGCTACGGACAAGACGGTAAATCTTATCAAATAGATGATGCTGTTCTTGAGTTGTCATTTCCATCTTTGGAAAACGATAACAACACTTTTAAATTTGAACTTCACTTTCCTAATAGGACTGTTGACGCTGTTGCTAAAGAGATTTTTCTCTATGAGAAAGCAACAGACGGCACAACTATTAAGAAAGACAGCAAGTTAGGTAAGGCTATCTTATCTATTTGTGACGAAGATGGAGTTCAAACATACGATAGTATTGCAACTTTCAGAGAAAGTTTCAAACTATCGGGTAGTACTTCTAAGCTTTACTCTATCCTTAGAGAAAACAAGTCAGCCTTTGACTTGTCAAAGTTTGCCTCTTCTTTGGAGGGACAGACTTTAAAAGTTCAGACTTACTATCATACTCAATCAAAGGAGTATACTATCGCTACCACAGACTATGTGGCAAAGCATAGCTCATCCTTTGACTTGAGCAAAACTACTTCACGCACTCCACGCTCTAAGCGAGGAGGTAGCATTTGGTAGTATTTAAAATAACAAGAGAGCTAATCACTCTCTTGTTATTTTTTTAGACTTGAAACGCTAATGCTTACGCATTAGTAAGAACCCTTTACAACGCCAACGCTTGTAAAAAACCGACTTCGTCGGGGCTATCACTATC
>Ga0209232_1001414_pt1 | contig 12899 bp, 14 predicted proteins | sample ETNvirenome_2_60_FD_184066 | JGI IMG/M metagenome (GOLD analysis project Ga0209232, IMG submission 184066) | Marine viral communities from the Pacific Ocean - ETNP_2_60 (SPAdes) (version 2) | ecosystem: Environmental > Aquatic > Marine > Oceanic | place: Pacific Ocean | collected 2013-06-22
ATTTAATCCTACATAATTTAACCCTAAATCTACAAAATTTCCGCAGTAATCGTCTTTCTTTTTAAGGCTTTTGTGAATGTGAACGTTATACTCTCCCAAAGTGTTTATGTAGTCAGCTATTTCATTAAGCGTTCTTGTTTCTGGGTACGTGCAGTCTATTTCTTTAGGCGGAGATTCGGCTTCCAAGTAATACTTAACAATCGAAATAAAGTCTTCCATGTAAAAGAAGTCCATTTTTTTACTACAGTGAACAGCCATCTCTCCTTTGTTGATATACTTTAGTAGGCTCCCTTTGATGAACCTATCGTCTTGCTCATCTTCGTCAAAAACAGAGTATATTCTGATATTGTAAAAATTGTCTTTTTCTGATACGGAATTACTGATTATTTTCTTACTGATAACATAAGGGTCTTGAGAGCTTATCTTTTCTGCGCCTGAACCTAATTGAATTAATTTTTTATATGAGGAGCGACACTCAAGTAGGTTATAATACATTCTCAGGTTTTGGTCTACAACTTCAGAATCTGACGGAGTAGGCTTACCTGAGTTTTGCACGCCAGTTCTTCTGCCTCCCGTTACAGCCGTGTGAATAACAGCGTCAAAACCTACATTATTTTCAAACCATTTAGAGACCGAATAGCCTCTAGTTAAGTCTACATCTTTCCTAGTGAGCAGCCTTACTCTAAATTGACCTTTTAAGCTTGCGCTAATCTTTTTTGCGAGATACCCATTACCTCCTGTTATTAAAACTCTTTTCATTTTAGTCTGGAAGAATCTTTTCTAAAAATTCATCATGCTTTTTCTTTAGGGTTGCCCAAGCTATTTGCATGTCATGAGATTCCCACCGCGTAATAGTATTATGCAAATTTATCAATTCAGTAGGCCGAGCAGAGTTGCTTCTTGGCATCTGCCATAGCCTGCACATTTCTTTAGCTCTTAAGTCCCCATTGCAATTCACTGCTGGTGTCCCAGCGTTTAGGGACATTACGCATCCGTGTATACGGTTCCCAATCGTAAAATCTATGTCTTTATAAAACTCATTGATTTCATCAAAGTCAGTGAGATAAACAACATGCATACCTTGAATCTTAGGGCTCCCCCCAAAGGACGTTGGAATACGTAAGGAGTTACTAAGCTCAACCATTTCTCGTTCGTCTTGACAAGAAAAATACACTTCAACTCCTTTTTGGTTTAGAGCCTTTATGTCATGGTCGATGGCTGTTCCGCCGCAAAAAACTATTTTTTTAATTTGCTTTGGCTTTTCTATGTTTTTTTGGTTCAGTAAAAAAGTTGGACAACCTGTGAGTGAGTAATTAGGAATACCTAGCTCATTCATTAAGGCGGCAGTCGCTTCTCCTCTGACAGAAAAACCTGGCCCTTTGTCCGAAAGCATTTTAATATAATCTATTTGGCTCTGGTGCAGTTGTTTAGCTAATGGAGGAGCTTCACAGTTTATAAAATTTGTGCCCACCCCAAAGCATAATATTGGTATATTTACTTTTTCTAAGAAGCTATTTATGCGTTTAAATCTTGCATCAGTATTTGTATAGTAAGAAATCTCTGGCCTAAGTTGGTCCTGCATGTTGATCAATACGTATTCGTATTCCGCGTTTATTCTGTCTATATCTTCTTCTGGTAGAATCGAGTCGAAAAAATTCGCAACGCCATCTATCTCACTATGCTTAAGGGTTCTACCAAAAAGCATCTTGTTTATGCAGTGCATGATGTATGTGTTGCCAGAGTTACATGCTGTGTCATGCCATTTTTCCGCAAAAGAGCCAGACTCTCTTGGTAGGCAATGATTTAGGAAGAAAACTTTTTTATGGTCGAGTTTTTTCATAGATATTTATTAATATACTTGGATATTCCGATTGTTGTTTCTGGCAGCTTTTTAGACGCATCAATCTCTATAGCCTTGTCATAATAATGCTCAAATAAATCTTTTACTATGGGCATTTTTCTTGGTATGCCGCCAGCGAGTCTTACCTTGGTTTTGTTATCGTCTTTAAAATACTTTCCGTATTGCAAAACCCAACATCTGATTATTGAGGCTAGTAAATTAGTTTGATTAAAGTTGTTTTCTTGGATGTTAGATATTAGACCACCAACATGGTCGTTATACTTAATGGCTTGTTTAAATACGTTTAGATTTATATTTAGGTCGCTATTAATAACTTCTTCTACCGTAAGGTTGTTAAGCTTGGGGAAGAAAACCGACCCAAAAAGCTTTTCAAATGTTAAAAACGCTCTGCCAGCAGGTATATGGCTGTCTAAATGATATTGACCTGCGGATTTAGATATGACCTGAGAGCCTGTACCTATGTTTACAACATACTCATCCTCTTGAACGTCAAGAGCTTCAATTACGCAAAAAGTGTCACCAAGTGAACTGAATACGGTTTTACCTAGAAACTCACCAAGGGGTTTTAGTTCGTCGCTTTCACCTCCATGATGTTTGTGGATATGATAGTTTTTGCTTTGTTTAAAAAAACCACTAATCAAGCACTCTTTAAAATCGCCACGACTTAATAGTTTCCAAGATTGGTAGTTATCACCCTCCCATTTACCGCCTAGTATGGTGCAGAAAACAACCGCGTCTACTGCATTTTTGTGACACCCAACCACAGTGTCGAGCGTTTCAGTCACCTCGCCCCTTGACAACGAATGTTTTTCTAAAAACGGAGAAGCAATGCTGCCTCTGGGTTGTATCTCCCCAGTGCTTTTGTCATAAATTGCGGCCTTTATATAGGACGCTCCAAAATCAACTAACAAGTACCTCATGTAATCTTTTTTCTAAATCTTTATCTAAGGGCGTTTCTACAAACTTTGTGACTCCCGCTTCAGGGACAACCACTAAGCTGATAACTCCGTTCTTTACTTTTTTGTCGGTTCTAGCGACAGACACGAGCTCTTTGGCGGAAATGTTTTTAATTCTTCTGAGAGATGTCAGCTTTTCCACCATAGCTGTAATCTGAGGGTTATTGTCAAATAGTTTGTTTATAATCTCTATGCCCAACAGTACAGCTTCACCGTGTGGTATTTGATATTTTGTTACAGCTTCAATGGCGTGACCAAAGGAGTGTCCGTAGTTCAAAGACTTTCTTTCTAGATTTTCAAACTCGTCTTTCTCGATAACCGCTTTCTTGATGGCTAAAGAATGAAAAACTTTTTCTTGCAGTGAAAAAGATTTAAAATTATCTACGTAATAACTCCCGCCTGTCAAAAACAGCTTAACTATCTCTCCCATGCCAGAGATCATGTCGTCCCTGTTGAGCGTTTTAATGTAATTAGAATCGATGATAACCCTGTTGGGCGCAGAGAACAAAGCTAGTTGGTTTTTGTACTGCTTGAAGTTTAGCGCTGTCTTCCCGCCAATGCAGCTATCGCACTGTGATAGTAGAGTTGTTGGTATGTAAGTCCACTTGATCCCTCTCTTGAATGTTTTGGCGGTATAAGCACCCAAGTCTTGGGTTATGCCGCCGCCAATAACGACAAGTTCGTTTCCTTTGTCAAATTTAAATTCCAGCAGTTTCTCGCATATATCTAAAACTGTTTCAATACTTTTAATATCTTCAGAAGGTTTTATAGAAATTAGTTTATCGTGTTTTATTCCATATAGATTTTTAACGTTTTCATCAACTAGAACAACTTGATTCTTTCTGAAAGTCTGATTAGTAGTCCTGAAGCTGACTCGATAGCTTTCGGGGTGAGAATAAACAGTAAACTCTTTTTCTGATGAATCAGCTAAAGGGTAGAGCTCTGTATCTCCTATTTTAAAATTAAGCATAATTATAAACCTTTAAGTGAACAACCTCCATCTACAGTAATATTTTGTCCTGTAATAGCTTGATTTTCTGTTACAAGATACAAGCATAATTTAGATATTTGAGACGGTTCAGTCAAACCTAGTGGTATTTTGTTATTTAAATAATCAATGCGATCTTGGCTATTGTTCTTAACGGTCATCGGAGTATTAACAAAGCCTGGTGACACCATATTTACCTTGATCCTATCTTTGGCCATCTCTAGAGCTAAAGTTTTTACAGCACCATTCAAGGCGTGTTTGGACATGCTGTATTGCACTCTGCCTTCTTTGGTTGACTCTGCATATAAAGAGCCTATCGCCACAATATTTCCGCCGTGTCTTATGTTTAGCTGCGAGCTAAGTTTTAAGAAGCTAAAAGTATTTACCTTAAATAAATTATCCAACTCGACTTGGTTTAGTTTGTCATATTCTCTTACAGAGTTAACTCCAGCACAGTGAATAAACGCATCAAACTCTCCATAGTCTTTTAATGTAAAATCCGAAGATAAATCTAACTCTTTAGAGGACGGAGCTACTACGGAAGCGTGGGAAATCTTAAGCGTTTCAACCACGCTTTTACCAATTCCTCCACCTCCTCCTGTAACAAATACTTTCATGTTAAAACTCATCTGATATTTTCATATCCGTCAGAGAGCCAGGTATAATTTTCCCGTTTTCATCAACACCCTTGTGCATTACCTTCGGTTCGTGCTTTTCTTTTGGGTGAGTAAACACTTCTATGATAGATGGGCCATCAATCCTTAGTATCAGACTAAGCATCTTTGCTGCTTCAGCGTTATCGCGTATGCTGTAGTAGTCTATACCAAAAGCCTGAGATAGTTTTTTGTAAGAGGGCAGGCTTACGCCGCTGTCGGGGCCGCTAAGAAATTCTTGCCCGTTAAAAAATGACTCTTGAGTCATCTTGATTGAAAGGTAGCCCTCGTTATTTATGATAATAATTTTAACTGGGAGCTTGTAGTTAACTATTGTCTCAAGCTCTTGCAAATTCATCATAAGGCTTCCATCGCCTTCGATACATAAGACGGGTTGCTTTTTGTTGCCAATACAAGCGCCTATTGCTGCGGGCAAGCCGTAGCCCATGCTTGCACACCCCACGTTAGTGAAAAGCCTTTGGTGTCTGTTTAACCGATACATTTGCAACGTAATTACATGCGCTGTGCCGTTACTTGTTACAATCGGCATGTCTTTAAACGCGCTTGGAGCTTTATCTATAAGATTGTAAAAGCTCACGCACCCTTCTAACTCTCTATGTTTTTTATGGGTATATTCTTGCTCGCTTCTAAGTTTTTGAGTATGCCTAACCCAATCTTGAATATCTAGCTTGGGTGGGTGAAAAGACCTAAAGAAATCTTTCAAATCTTTGCAGTAGCTTAAATCAATCTTAAACTTGTGCTTGTTGATTTCATTTTGATCTATGTCTACAATTACTTTTTTAGAGTTAGGCGAAAACTCTGGTATGTTGTAGCCTGTCATTTTCACAGGAAGCCTTGAGCCTAAAGAGATCAGTAGGTCACATTCTTGAACTATTTTGTTTGAAGTCAGTTGGCCTAATATGCCTATTCTGCCGCAGTAGTTTTTTAAAGTATTATCTACGCAGTCCACTCCAGAGTGCGGCCCTGTTACAACAGGTATTCCAGTATTTTCCAAAAGACGGTTAAGCTCTCCATATGTTTCAGAAAGCCTAATTCCGCCGCCTACTACAATTAAAGGCTTTTTGGATTCACCTAATAATTTTTCTAAATCTGCGAAACTACTTATGTATCTTTGTATTGGAAAGGGTAAGAAATCTTCGTCAGAAACCTCAATGTTGGCCCCTTGTATATCGAGGGGTATATCGACCCAAACTGGCCCCATTCGGCCTTCTAGGGCTATGTAATGAGCCTTCTTGATCTCTTTTACGATGTCTTCTGGCCTTTCTACCATGACCGCGTATTTAGTCATTGGCTTAACGCACTCAATAATATCAAACTCTTGGTCTCCAATCTGCCTACAGCCAGTACCCTTGGAAAGCTGGCTTCTACCAACTTGCCCTGAAATAATTACGCTTGGTATACTGTCCGTCCACATGCCAAGCAAGCCAGTCATTGTGTTCGTGCCGCCTGGCCCAGTAGTAACCACATTTAAGGCCATTTTGCCAGACATTCTGAAATACCCTTCAGCAGACATCAAGGCGGCTTGCTCGTGATGGGTGCAAAATACATCCATAGAGCTACGCCTTAAAGAGTCAATTAGATGAATACATCCGCCGCCTGATATAGAAAAGCAGGTGTCTAAGCTATTTTTTTCAAAATAGCTGATTACGAAGTCCGAAACCTTCATCACTAAGAAACGTCCTGCTTGGTAAGCGGGGCGTCTTTTTTCAAGTCTTTATTGAGAATTAAGTCCTCATCAAAATAATACCTTGAAGTGATATGGTCAATTTCTTTTAAGTATGGAATAGCGCTATACAGATGCTCTAGCTTAAGCTTTGAGCCTTTTTTTAGGTCTTCTTTTAGGTAAAGCCCTCTATACAGCGACTCCAAATACTGAGATTCTTTTTTATCTATAATCCTTCTTTTTTCTGATGAAGTACCGCACATTTCTACAGCTTTATTGAAGGCTTTGAACCAGTCGTTTACTTGCTCAGGTAAAGAGCAATACTTAGAGACTTCTTTTTGCTCGTGCCCGTCTGGGTAGGGAATGTCAATGTGCCTTTCCCAAGTTCTGGCTCCTTTAGCGTAAGAGACGAGCATAGAAGAATGCCAGTCACCGTACTCATGCGTGGATAAGCCGACAGTTATGTTTGGGTACTTTGATTTTAAGTAGTCAATTTGATCTAATTCAAGCTCGTCATCTTCGCTTGGGTACTTAGAGACACAGTGATTAATCGCCAATGGGATTTTCCTATTGGTAAAAAATTTAACCACATCATCAACCTGCTTTTCTTTTGCTCCTCCAGTCGAAAGTATTACTGGTTTTTTTGCTTTAGCAAGTTTGTTAAGAAGAATCCAATCATTGATATCAGAGCTCGCTACCTTTATGATAGGAATATCCATGCTAACAGCCCAGTCAACTGATTTTTCGTCGAAACACGTTGTCATTGGTATACAATCATGTTTTCTAATGTAGTCTATAAGTTTCGCAAAATCTTCAGAAGAGAGTTGGGTTTTAGCTGTTTTCTGTATATACCTACTTCTTTTTGGTAGGTCTCCTAGCTCTGACCCTTTGCCTTCATTGAGGTAATCTTTGTGGATAAAGTTTTTAACATCTCTAAACTGAAGCTTGATCGCTGCTTTTACATTGTTCCTTTTAGCAACGGTTGCGAACTGCTTGATAATTTGCTTCCCACGACGCAGAGACCCCCAGTGGTTATTAGCCAATTCTAGCACGAATAAATTGTGAAATATCTGTTTTTTCATTGTTTCATCCAATCTTCAGTGCTAAGATTTTTATCGTCAATAAAGAGATCGTACACTGGCTTACCAAACTTAATATCATGGTATTTGACGCCCCACTCTTTAAATTGATTCTTTGTATGTTCTTCCCAATCCTTACCTGTTCCGCTGCCTCTGGCTGTCCAATATACTACAGTGTTACCTTCGTCATATAATTTATTAGCTTTTTGTATGTTTTTTGAGATAGGATAACTCACTGTGTAATCAGGAACATCGGGGCTGTGACATATAGTTTCATCTATGTCTATGTAAATTACCATATGAATCTCCCTTTGTAATACTCAACTATACCTTTAATTTCTTCATTAAAGTGCATTTTAGGCTCCCAGCCCAAAGACCTCAACTTGTCATCATTTAATGCGTACCTCACGTCTTGCCCTACTCTAGAAAATTCAGTGTCGAGATGGTTTTGTACGTCTTCAATCCCAAACTCTTTAAAAATCTTCAAAACAGTATCCATGTTGGACTGCTCGAAACCTCCCGCTATGTTGAATATCTGATTTTTAGAACCTGATTCTATAATTGTTGTAATACCGTTAGCTGTGTCTGCCGCGTGTAGCCAGTTTCTAACTGGAGTGCCATTATTATGCAGTGGAATTTTTCTGCCAAGTTTTAAATACTTACAGGCTTTAGGCACTAGCTTTTCTACGTATTGACCTATACCGTAGTTGTTTGTTGGTCTTACGATTATGTAGGGGCAACCGTAAGTTCTGGCCCAAGCAAGAATAAGCATGTCTGCTGCCGCTTTAGTGGCGGAGTAAGGATTGGAAGGCTTAAGCAAATCTTTTTCTGTGTGCTCGCCTTCTTCTATGTCTCCATAAACTTCGTCTGTACTGAAATGCAAAAACGTGGGAACACTTTTTCCTTCTTGCCTGTAGTTCCTAGTAAGCTCTAAAAGGTTGTGAACGCCATTAATATTTGAATGAACAAAGTCGTTACTATCTACAATACTGTTACCTACGTGAGTTTCGGCGGCAACATTAATAACATAATCACAATCATATAAAAATTTAAGATTGTTTATGTCATCTTCCACAAAAGTGAATCGCTCTCCGTGCTTTAAGAACTCCGAGAGGAGCCCTCTGTCGGCAGCGTAAGTTAATTTATCTACGCCTTTAACATACCAGCCTTTGGCAAGGCAGGCTCTTGTTACGTAAGCGCCAATAAACCCAAGGCAACCTGTGATGTATACAACTTTCATTTTAGTAAATTAGCTGAGAAAAAAACTTATCGACCACCTCGTTTATGTAGCTCAGTTGCTTCTGAGTTATGACTGGGCTAGTGCCTAAGAAAAACGTGTTGGTAGTAGATTTTACTGCGTTTGGAAATCTTTTTCTAATATCTCCATCGTAAAAACCACTATAAGCGGGCTGCAAAAGAATACAGCCAGCAAAATAAGGTCTTGTTTGTATTTTGTGATCTTCTAGAAAGTTAACAAACTTAGTTCTATTGAAGAAGGGGTTGTCTTTAACTGTTACAGCGAAAGCAAACCAGTTTACATCAGCGCCCATAGTTGCTTCGGGCAGCTTAAAGTATTCTTCGTATGGCTTGAATATTGCTTTTAAGGTGGTGTGGTTTTGTTTTCGTAATTCGGTTATTTCATTGAGCTTGTTTAATTGAACTAGCCCCATAGAAGCCTGAAGCTCTATGGGTTTGAGGTTGTAGCCTATTTCTTCATAAACGTATTTGTGGTCAAAAATTTCTTCTGGCATTTCTGGTAGCCAATTGCAAAAACGTTTTCCGCATGAGCCGTTTTTTAATAAATTAGCTTTCTTACCTACGCAAAAACAACCTCTACCCCACTCTCTCAAGCTTCTGGCGATAGTCTCTTGCTGTTTTGTGTTGCAAGCGACGAAGCCACCTTCGCCCATAGTCATATGGTGCGCTGGATAAAAAGAGCAGCTAGCCATTTCTCCAAAAGAGCCCAAAGGCTTACCTTTGTAGAAACAGTTCAAAGCGTCACAGCAGTCCTCTAGAAGCACTAGGTTATACTTTTCCACTACATCCATGACCTCATCCATATTCGGCGGATTACCGAGTACATGAGCAAAGGTGATTACTTTTGCGCCTGACTTGGCGGCGTCTTCTAGCTCGTCAGTCTTTAGATTAAGCGTGTCTAGTTCAACATCTACAAACACAGGCTCAAATCCGTTTTGTATGATTGGATTAAGAGTGGTTGGAAAACCTGCTGCTGGGGTAATTACTTTAGTTCCCTTTGGAAAATTATATAATCTTTTGGAAGCCAAGGTAGACATCATTAACAGGTTTGAGCTAGACCCGCTATTGGTTAGAATGCCAAAGTTTTTATCAAACTTTTTAGGGAACTTTTGCTCGAATTTTAACGAGTCTACGCCCATTACTAACCACTCGCTAAGTAGGGACTCTATGGCTTTGGTGTACTCTAGTGAAGAAAAATAAGGCCCAGCGTACTGAACCCAGTCTTGACCAGCAACCCATTGTTTTGAGTTGTGTTTTTTAGTTATGTACTGGTCTACCAGAGATAAAATGTTTTGCAAGTCTTGTTCAATCATCGCCTATTACGCAGTCTTTTAAGTATTTGTTGGCTAGCTGTATTCTATGCCCTAAGCTAGTACCTGGCCAGTGAACAACGTAATGTCCCATAGTCCATCTGCCATTGTTCCCTAGTATGTCTCTGCCAGCTTGGTGCTGTGGAGTATTGTAAAGGCTGTACTCGTAAGAGTTAATTAGCTCTTGAGGTACGATCTTGATAATGTCTTTGAACTTATCTCTCTGCTCGATCATGGCTTGTTGCTCGCCCCATACATGAGATATGTATTGCCTAGTGCAGTTATCCAAATGCTCCATCCAAGCTATGCCTTCTGGTGTTGCTCTTGCCAAAAAGGAATCCGAGTTCCACTCGTTGCAATCGTTGGCTACTATAAAGTGGTAGTCGTTGTCTATCACCTCTTCTATCTTTATGTCAAAATTAGTGATTAAAGTGTCTGTACCTAACCAGAACACCCAATCATATTTACCGCTTTTCAGAAGGCTTAAAACAAGACCTATCTTTTCAAAGCCTCCGTGCCAGTTGGCCATTCCTATCGGTCTGTTTTTATCAATGTAATATTTGTCGAAGTTAAAGTTGGTAAAGTGAGGTATAAAGTCGTAGCCATGCTTATCACAATACCTTTGTTTGTTCGGGTTTGTTAGGTCTGCTAGCTCTTGATAGCTCCAAGGAGTATGCAGGGTTGTGACTGCTTTTTTCATTATACGTAAAAGATATTTTTTCTATGGTGAAATATGTAATTAGCAGAGTTTCTTCCTTCTTCTATGAAGCAGGTTTTGCCTAGACCTATAGCCATAGAGCAAGCCAAGGATTGATTGCCCATAAAGATATCGGCGGTGTTAATCATCTTGGCCATTTCAAGCGCATTCTCTGAGGAAAAAAAGGAGCAAGTGAAGTTAAATTCCGAAATGAAAGACTGGTACTCTTCTGGGAGACCAACAAAAACTACTCTCTCAGGTATTCCTAGCCTATTCAGTGCTTTAAAAAAATCAGGGTTGCCTTGATGTCTTGGGCTTCTGTTGATAATTATTTGAGCGTCTTTATACGGCCCTTCTGTTATCTTGGGGGCTTCAAGCCAAGGATCATTTAACTCTTCTACTTCTAGGTTAAATTTACAGCCATGAAAATCTACTAAATTAGTACCCCAGCCTACGGGAACACCAACATCCCACTCTCCGTAGTTTATATCATAATCTTGTCCGTTGTATAATTCTACAGTGTCTATATAACTTTGGTGCTTAAACAGTGGCAGTAAGAAATTTGCCCCTTCCCAGTTAAACTTTGACTCCCAAGCTACAATATAATCTTTTCCATCCCTGCCGTTGTAAACAGCGCCGTCTCCGTCTACGTAGTACGCCTTAGTGCCCATTTTTTTAGCAATCATTAGGGAGTATATTTGGTCGCCCATGTCGCAACCAATCCTAAATGATCCGCACTTTTTAGGGTCGTATTTTAACCTACTATGAGTCATTTTGAGATTTATTTATTATATTCGTGGTAGAATACCCATCAATATAATTATAAATCACAACTTCTGCAAGATCATTTCCAGCTACATCTTCTTTTTTGTAATCTCCGCCTTTTACTATGTAATCTGGTTTAACTTTTTTTATTAATTCGTAAGGCGTGTCCTCGTCGAATACTACAACTTCATCAACCCATTCAAGTGATTGCAAAACATAAGCTCTATCTTCTTGGCTGTTTATGGGTCTAGAATCACCTTTCAATCGTTTTACGCTAGCATCGCTATTCAAGCCAACAACCACACGAGAAAAAAGGGAGTGCCCACCGAAGGACACTCCCTTGTAATGCTTGCAAAACTCTAAAAGTTGTACGTGGCCTTTATGCAGGATGTCGAAACAGCCGTTTGTAAAGACCGTGTGCATTTACAGTCTTGGTGCGACTCTTTTAGCTACTTTAGCTTTATTTTCTCCTAGAGTATAAGGAATATTATGAGCGCCAGTTGAGAAGCCGTGACCGCCTTGTTCATGGTGATGATCATGCTCAAACTGGACAACCAGAGATTGACTAGCCTCGTTAACTTTTGCGGCAGAGCAAAACGCCGACCAGTCGTCGCCACACAAAATAATTGTGTTTCCGCCTTTTAAGTCAGCGTGATTATCGACCACAGTAACACTTTTGTCGAGATCATTGATCAAGGCTGATACGTGATTTACTAGCTCCTTGTCAGTGCCGTAAACCTCGTAATCTCCAGAAGCTACAGAAACAGCTTCAACTGCTTCCTCAACCTCTTCTTCGTCTTCCTGAGTATCCTCAACGTCCTCGACAGTTTCTTCCGTAGTCTCTTCAACCTGTTCTGAAACCTCTTCGTTGACGTTTAGATCATCATCTTCTTTTTCCCACCAATTGGTGATTTTATTGTCTTCTTTCATAATTAAGCTTAATTAATTTGTTGTTATAAACTTACCTTTTTCGTAAGTATGGAAACCGATCATATGATCCAAATTGTCCATTAATTTTTTAACCATTGCAATGTCAGGTTCATCATATTGGATTGATGCAAAATTGTGGATACTAAACATTTTAGGTATATCCGTGTGTTTTTTGCCCATATGGATGAATCTAGTATCATACTTTACACAACATTCGCATAAATTCACTAAAATTTGAGGGTCATCTATACAATTTAAAAACGCTCTTGGTCTTAGCCCATCCGCTAAATGAAGCATCAATTCACCGTGTCTAGGGTTAAATAATTCCTCTGTGGGCGAAAAGTTAGGTATTTTACGCATGACTAATTCATGCTTTAGAAATTGCCCTAAATTGTCTTGAAGCCCGAAGAGACAAACCTCTACTTCGGGCGGTATATACATCATGTTTTCATGATTAACATCCACAAGATATTGTGGCGTTATTTGTTTAACCTGTCAAGTTTTTCGTCAAGCTTGTCGAATCTTTCATCCATTCTTTCGGCAAAATTAATGAAATCGTCTTTTCTTAGATACTTTTCAGGTATAGACAGAGCTAGGGAAACTAGATCATCTTGTGTTTTCCTATTCTCTTCTTGAAGATTAGAGATGTTTTCTTTATGGTTGTCTTCGATCTTATTTAGGAGGCCGAAAATTACTTTGACGCCCCAACCAGCCAAGAA
>Ga0209232_1001418_pt1 | contig 12872 bp, 13 predicted proteins | sample ETNvirenome_2_60_FD_184066 | JGI IMG/M metagenome (GOLD analysis project Ga0209232, IMG submission 184066) | Marine viral communities from the Pacific Ocean - ETNP_2_60 (SPAdes) (version 2) | ecosystem: Environmental > Aquatic > Marine > Oceanic | place: Pacific Ocean | collected 2013-06-22
GAAGCTAGAGAAAAATTATGGTTAGCTTACCAAGTTCTAGGAAAAGTAGAACAGCATTTTAAAGAAATTCTTGAAACAGGAAAATTAGCAGAAAAACAATTAGCTGATTTCCAAAATCAACAAGAAAAATAATTCTAGTCAAAAGATTAGAATAAGCCAACCCATCAAGGGAGCTTAACCATAGGAGACTATATGTCAGAAACAAATCCGTTACTGAACAAAAGTTCGGTACAAGGTGCTGCTAAACATATTGAAGGTTTATTAGACTCTAAAGGAGTAATTTCTAAACCTCAAAAAGAAGAAGCACCAGTTGAACAACAAGAACCAGAAGCGAAAGCTGAAGATAATCAAGCGGTTCAACAACAACCTGAAGCTCAACCTGAACAGGAAGCTCCAGTGCAAGAAGAAGCATCAGAAGATTCAAATGCTGTAGAGGAACAAGAAACTGATCTACACCAAATTATTGTAAATGGTGAAAAGATTGAAGTTGACCTTGAGGAATTAAAAGCAGGTTATCAAAAAGATGCCGACTATAGACGAAAAACTGAAGAAATTGCGATTGAAAGAAGACAGTTGCAATCTGAAAGTGATCGTTTGAAAAATGAGTATTCAACTAAGATGGATGATCTAAATAATCTTACGGCTACTCTTAATGCTGAACTCAACAGCGAACTAAACTCAAAAGAGTTGGATAAACTCTATGATGAAGACCCAACTGAAGCTGCAAAGCTTGAAAGAAAAATTAGAAGAAGGAGAGAAAGCTTACAGCAATCTCAACAGAAACTAAAAAGACATCAAGAACAAGAGTTTCAGAAAATATTAACTGAGGAGCAAAGAAAGGTTGCGATTAAGCATCCTGAAATTGCTGATCCTTTAAAAGGAGCTACAGTTAAAACAAACATGAGAAACTATCTTGTACAAAGAGGTTTTTCAGATCAAGAGATTTCTGGTATTTATGATAGCAGAATGTTTGATGTGGTCATGGATGGAATGAAGTTTTTAAATACTGCAAGACCAGTGAAAACTAATTTTGCAAAAAAAATTGTCAAACCATCTAAAGTTGTTAAGCCAGGTGTTAAAAGTACAAAAGATGAAAAAGATAGTAAGTCAAGGTTAACTCAATTAAGAACCTTGAAGAAGTCAGGCAACACAAAAGATGCTGTTGATCTTCTGAAAGGTTATTTATAACAACTAACCTAAAAAGGAGACGAAAATGGCTGTATTTCAAACATACCAAACAGTCGGCATAAGAGAGGATCTAGCGGATATTATTTATTCAATAGCTCCGACAGAAACTCCATTTATGTCAGGGGTTGCTAAAACATCAGCAACTAACACATCTCACCAATGGCAAACAGACTCATTGGCTGATGTAGCTGCAAATGCTGCGGTAGAAGGTGCAACAATCTCATACCCAACATTATCAGCAACAACTAAACTAACTAACCACACTCAGATTTCTACAAAAGCTGTGCAAGTATCTGCAACAAATGATGCTGTAACATCTGCTGGAAGAAATAATGAGTTAGCTTACCAAGTAGCAAAATCTGCGAAAGAATTAAAAAGAGATATGGAAACTGCTCTTTTATCTAACGTAGCTGGTACTGCTGGAAATGCCACAACTGCAAGAAAATTAGGAGGAGTTCAAACTTGGATTTCATCTAACGTAGATGCAGGTGCTGGTGGTTCTGGTTCTGGTGGCGGTGCTGCAAGAACAGATGGAACTCAAAGAGCTTTCACAGAAGACCAATTAAAAGGTGTTCTAAGAAGTTGCTTTGATGAAGGTGGAAATCCAAACATGATTATGGTTGGAGCTTTCAACAAACAAAAACTATCTGGCTTTACAGGCGGTTCAACAAGATTTGACCAAGCAGAAGACAGAAGATTAGTTACATCTATTGATGTCTATGAAAGTGACTTTGGAACATTACAAGTTGCTCCTAATAGATTCATTAGAGGTGCTAACGCAACTGCTGCTAAAAAAGGTCAAGATGCTCTAATCTTAGAGATGGACTACTTTGCAGTAGCTTTCTTAAGAGATTTCAGTTTACAGAATCCTGCACAGACTGCTGATGCAGACCAAAGATTCATGGTAGCTGAGTACACTCTTGAGTCAAGAAACGAAAAAGCTAGTGGTGCTGTTTACGATTTAACAACATCATAATCTTAATTGTGATAGGGGGTGTAACCTTTAAAAACTACATCCCCATCACTTAACCAATGTTGAAGTCTTAGTAAGGTTATAGGCGGAACAACAAACGGAGAAAAAACATGAGAACATTAAACGACTACTTCTTAACTGCTGAGATTGAAGATATTTCAACAGCTTCATCAACTTTTGTTGGTGTACCAGATGGCGGTAAAATAGTTAAAATTATAACTGCTTTACAAGGTGCTATATCTGGCGGTAACGCAGCAATCACTTTTGAAATAGGTGGTACTGCTGTAACTGGTGGTGCAATAACTGTAGCTCACTCTGGCTCTGCTGCTGGTGATGTAGATACTGCTGAACCAACTGCTGCAAACAGAGTAGAAGAAAATGGCACAATAGAAATGCTAACTAATGGTGGTTCTACTGGTGCTAAAAAATTACTTGTGACATTTGTTATAAGAAGATAAATATAAATTGGGGGTTCATGCCTAGCGGAAGTTCCCCCAAAAATAATAGGAGAAAAATATGAGTTTTAATTATGGATTAAAACCTGGAACAACACAAAAAGTATCACCATCTGGTTCATCTGCTGCAACTGCGGCTAAGTTTGGTACACAAACTGAATATGTAAGAGTAGCTTCTGATGCAGATTTACATATTGTTTTTGCTGTATCACCAACTGCAACAGCGAATGATATATTTTTACCAGCAGATCAACCTGAGATATTTAAGGTATCACCTGGTGAAAAAATGGCTGCTCTTGGTAGTGGTAATGTTTCAGTTACTGAAATGAGTGCTTAGTGGCTAAGAAAAGACCTCTCTTTGGTGTTTCTAATTATGTAAAACGAACTAGGAAAAAAAGACCTGGTAGGCATACAAAGAACATAAGTAAAAGAATACCAAGAAGAAAAAAATATAGAGGACAAGGTAGATGAAAGATATTGTTAAAGATGGTTTGCAACAAACTACTTACTCTAAAGATGACATGGAGAAAAAAATTGTCATCAAGGAACAAGTAAATATTAATCCACACCTTCAACATAATAAATCTCTATATAATCATAATGATGGTTATTCAAAATCAAGAGAACTTAAAAGAGTAGCATCTATACCTACTATAGCATTATCTGTATGGGCAAATGAATACAATGGTGATAGTAATTGGTTTGGACTACCAAAAGAAGTTCAAAAAAAAATATTAAAAGAAAAACTTAATAGTAGTGAGTTTAGATATTTTAGAACAGCAGAAGGAAAAATATAATGGCATTAAATAGTTATTCAACTTTAAAAACATCAATAGCAAATTGGTTAAATAGATCAGACCTTACTACAGAGATAGAAGATTTTATTGTTCTTGCAGAAAAAGATTTTAATTCCAAATTAAGAATTAGAAAAATGATAGCACAAACATCAATAACTATTGATGCTGAAACAGTGGCTTTACCTACAGGATTTTTACAAATAAGAGATTTTTTTATTACAGAAGGTGGAACTAAACATTCTTTAACATTTATGACTCCATCACAAATGGATCAAATTAAAGGTTCATCAACAAGTGGTATGCCTGAAGTTTATACTATACTTGGAGATAACTTTAGATTTGCACCTGTTCCTTCATCAAGTTACTCAGGCACATTAAATTTTTACAAAGAGTTTGATCCTTTATCAGATTCAAATACATCTAATTTTATTTTAACAAGTCATCCTGCAATTTATTTATATGGTTCACTATATCATGCTGCTAACTTTTTAGGTGGTGTAGAACCAAGACTTATTCAACAATGGCAACAAATGTATGCTACAGCTCTTGAGAGATTAGAAAGAAATGATAGAGAAGATCAGTTTAGTGGTTCTCCATTACAAATCAGAACAGATGTAACAGTGGAAGCTCCTTTTTCAGATCATAAAAAAGTAACGAACAATAATACTTAGGACTTTAAATGCAAATACCTTTTGGCGAATGGCTACCAGATCAACCTGAATATTTAAATCCTGGTGCTATAACAGCAAACAATGTTTATTACGCACAAAATTCTTACAAAAGATTTCCTGCTTTAGTTAATTATAGTTCTAATAATATTGGTGCTGATAGTAGAGGAGCTGGTTCATTTAGAAATAATGCTGGAGCTGTATTTAACTTTGTTGCTAAAAACACAGACATCTATCAATTAGATGGAGGTACATTTACTTCAAGAAAAGGATCATTAACAGGTACTAATTCAGATTATTTTACATTTACACAATTTGGAAATTACATCATAGCAAGTAATGGTGTGGATGCACCTCAATATTATTTAATGGGAACATCAACTAACTTTGCTAATCTTTCATCTATAGCAACGTCAGGAAGTGTTCCTACATTTAGAGTGTCAGGTGTTGTAAGGGATTTTTTAGTTACAGGTAATCAACCTACAAATCAAAATAGAATACAATGGTCAGGTATTAATGATATTGGTACTTGGCAATCAGGAACTAAACAAGCTGACCAACAAGACTTACCAGGTTCAGGCGGAGAGATTGTACATATAACTTCAGGTGAGATTGGTTATGTATTTAGACAAAATCAAATCATTCGTATGGACTATGTAGGTGGTGCAACAGTATTTAGGTTATCAGTTATATCTCCAAACAGAGGTGCTGTTTATGGTAGAACAGTTTGTCAAGATAATAGGAGAGTATTCTTTTATGCTGATGATGGTTTCTTTGAAATTAATGGTGATAACGTAGTTGCAATAGGTGCTGAGAAAGTTAATAGATTTTTTGATGTAGATTTAAACAAAGCATTTTCTGATAGAATATGTGCTGCTGTTGATCCATTTAATCAATTAGCTTTATGGTTATATCCTTCAGCTTCTAATTCAGCAAACACAACTGGTATATGTGATAAAATATTAATTTATAATTATGCTACACAAAAATGGTCAACGGCTGATGCTAGTGCTAGTACAATATTTTCACAGTTCGTAGGTGCTTATACAGTAGAATTGATGGACTTATTATCTGAAAACTTAGAAAATATTAATATAGCTTTAGATACTGACTTTTGGTCTGGAGGACAATTACTTCTTGGAGCTATAGACAGTGATTTTAAAGCTGCCATATTTTCAGGTAATCAAAATCAAGGAACAATAGAAACTAGACAATTAGAGTTGTTTACAGGACATAGAAGTAGTATAACCAATGTCAGACCTATTGTTGATGCTTCTGCTACTGTAACTGTAAAAAGCAAAGAAAGACTAGCTGACTCAGATACAGAATCTTCTGTCTCAACAATGAACGATAGTGGGGATAATCCTGTAAGAGAATCTGGGAGATATTTTAAAATTAAAGTAGTAACTCCAAGTGGTGTGAATTGGACTCATGCTCAAGGAGTAGATATAATTGCTACAAAAATTGGTTTAAGATGACGGATAAAACTGATATAGACAATGTTAGATACAGTTTTGAAACACAAGAGTTTTTTCAAAGACAAATTGAAGAAGCTATCAACACTTTAATTAATGAGAAAAATAAAGAAAACAATAAAGCATATTCTTGGTTTTTAGGAGATTAGATGACAAGTAACATAAAAGATTATTCAACAACCCAATCATCAAACACAACACTTAATACCATCAATGTTGGTGAGGGTATGCTACCATCTAATCTTAACAATGCCATTAGAGCATTGATGAAGAACACTAGAGATTGGTTTAATGATGCACAATGGATTGAGTATGGTGATGGTAGTGGTGCTTATACTGCTGCTTATGCTTCAGCTACATCTTTTACAATAAATGGTTCAGATGTAACTTCAATTTATCATGCAGGTAGAAGAATAAAATTAACTGCATCATCACCTGGTACTATTTTTGGAACAATATCTAGTTCATCATTTTCTTCTAATACAACTGTAAACGTAACTTGGGATAGTGGTTCATTATCTAATGAAGCTATAACAAATGTTTATATTGGTGCGTTATCAAAAACAAATAACTCAATACCTACAAATATTTTAGGTGCATCAAATTTACAAGATAACTCTGTTACTACTGCTAAGATAGCAGATGACGCAGTTACAAATGCTAAAATTGCAGACAATGCAGTACAAGCATCACAAATAAATGCTAATGCAGTTACTGAAGCTAAAATAAATGCTTCTGCTGTAACTACAACTAAGATTGCTGACACAGCAATAACAACTGCTAAAATTACAGACGCAAATGTAACAGCAGCAAAACTTGCAAGTGATTCAGTAACTACAGCTAAGATAGCAGATGATGCAGTAACGATTGGTAAAATAGCAGATGCAGCTATTGTAATTAATTCAGAACAATCAGGACATACACCTGATGATAATACTTTTTACACAACATCAGCAGCTAACAGTAGATTTATAAATGCTGATACATCTGAACTTATTAATTCAGGTCAATCATGGTCTAGTAATGACAGTTTTATTGCTACAACAGCAGCGATAGATGCAAGGGTTATAGATTTAGTAGATGATGTTGGTGGTTTTGTTCCTATAGCAAATGAAACAAGTTTTCCAAACACTAACCCAGATGTAAATAATGGTGTGGGTACAATTGTAAGTGTTAAAGCACTTGCAAGTAGTCATACAGCTAATGGTTCTGGTGTTATAACAATAGCAAATGGAACTGTGGGTAATTCAACTGTAACTTTGAACGGACTAAGTGCTAGTGAAACTTTACCATCTGGATTCGGTATTTTAGTAGAATCAACAACAACACAACACACTTATACTTTTCATAGATTAGTTCCTAAAGCCACAGAGGTTACAACAGTAGCTTCTAAATCAACTGAAATAGGAAGATTAGGAACAGCAGATGCAGTATCAGACATGAATACATTAGGAACTACACAAACAGTTTCTGACATGAATACATTAGCTGCAATAAGTGGATTAGACACTTTAGCATCAAACTCAGCAAATGTTACTACAGTTGCAAATAATTTAAGTTCAGTAAACAATTTTGCTGAGGTATATAGAATAGCATCATCTGCTCCGACAGATTCACTCAATGTTGGTGATCTTTACTTTGACACTACTGCTAATGAATTAAAAGTTTACAAATCATCAGGTTGGGCAGCAGCAGGTTCAACTGTTAATGGAACTTCAGCTAGATTTAAATATACAGCTTCAGGTGGTCAAACAACTTTCACTGGATCAGATGATAATGGAAACACACTTGCTTATGATGCAGGGTTCATAGATGTATATTTAAATGGGGTAAAATTGGTCAATGGTACTGACGTAACTGTAACATCAGGTACATCAGTAGTTCTAGCATCAGGTGCAACTGCTGGAGATATTCTTGATCTTGTTGGTTTTGGTACATTTAATGTTGCAGCGATTGCAGCTTCATCCATTACGTCAGGCACAATGGCAGATGCAAGATTACCTACAACAATGGCAGGTAAAACATTAACAGGTGCAACTGTTACAACTGTTTACAATGGATTAGTTGCTGGTGGTGATGGTGGTTCTAATGATGGTCAAATACAATTAAACTGTTCACAAAATTCACATGGTGTAAAAATTAAATCACCTCCACATAGTGCAGGTCAATCTTACACTTTAACTTTACCACAAAGTATTACTAATGATTACTTTTTAAAAACAGATGGTTCAGGTAATTTATCTTTTGCAGAAGTACCTCAACCTACTACACCAACTGTAGCTAATGTATCTCAAACGATAGCACCAGCTACAGCAACAACAATAAATATTACAGGAACAAACTTTTCAGGAATACCAAGAGTAGAGTTTATAAAAACAGATGGAGCAGTTACAACAGCTAACACAGTTAGCTTAACTAATGCTACAACATTATCTGTAAACGTAACTTTAGCATCAGGAAATTATTATGTTAGAGTTGAATTAGAAAATGGTAGAGCAGCAAGAAGCACCAATGCAATACTTACAGCTTCAACTGCACCAAGTTTCTCTACAGCAGCAGGTTCTCTTGGAACTATAGCTGGTAATTTTTCAGGAACTGTAGCAACTATTGCTGGATCATCAGACTCAACAATAGCTTTTTCTGAAACAACAAGTGTATTAACTAACGCATCACAAGCTAATTGTACTTTAAATTCATCTACAGGTGTGATAACAACAAGTGATTTCGGTGGTTCAAGTACAACACCAACAACTTATACTTTTACTATCAGAATAACAGATGCTGAAGGTCAAACAGCAGAAAGAGAATTTAGTTTAACAAGCTCATTCGGAGCAACAGGTGGAGGACAATTTAACTAATGGCTAGTACAAGATTAGAGAAAACATTTACAGCATCAAACAGGAAAACATTTACTATTTCTACTTGGATAAAAAGGTCAGGTTTAACAGCAAATAATTCTATTTATGGTGCTGGTACTAATGATTCAACTGATAGAGATTATTTATCTTTTCTTGCTGACTCAGGTGAAGAAGATAAATTATATTTTAATGCAAAAGTAAGCAGTAGTGTAGTTGCTCAATTTTATACTAATAGAAGATTTAGAGATACCTCAGGTTGGTATCATATAGTTCTTGCTTTTGACACAACACAAGCAACTGATACAAATAGAATGAAACTTTATGTTAATGGCGAACAACAAACTTTTCAATCACAAACTTATCCAAGTCAAAACCAAGATATGAATACAAATAATACTGTTCATAAAATAGGTTCAACTATTGGAAACAATTATTATTTTGATGGTTCTATGTCACATTTTCATTTTATAGATGGTACAGCTTATACAGCATCTACTTTCGGTTCTACAGACAGCGTAACTGGCGAATGGAAAATAAACACATCACCATCAGTTACATACGGCACAAATGGTTTTTTTATTTTAAAAGATGGTAATTCAGTAACAGACCAATCAGGTAATTCTAATAACTTTACAGTAGGTGGTGGTACACTAACTAATACTGAAGATTGTCCTAGTGATGTTTTTTCTACTTTAAATCCTTTATATTATGCAGCAAGTCAATACACTCTATCACAAGGAAACAACTCAATTGTTTATGCTACAGATAGTAGTAGAAGTGCATTTGGAACGATAGGAATGACCGATAATTTAGGTAAATTTTATTGGGAAGTAAAAATAGTATCTGATTCAAACAACAAAGGTGCTTATGGAATTTGTGATGATTTGTATCCTGATTTAAATGCAACAGGAGCATTTATTGATTATGCAGGTGGTTATGGATATTTTGCAAATGGTCAATCTTATAATGGTGGAACAGGTGCATCTTTTGGAAATGCAATAACTACTGGAGATATAGTAGGTGTAGCTTTAGATATGGATAACCTAAAACTTTATTTTTCTAAAAATGGAACTTGGCAAAATTCAGGAGACCCAACTTCAGGTTCAACAGGAACAGGAGCAGCTTATACAGTAGCATCAGGCAAAACATATTTGCCAGCAATAAGAGTTAGAAATGGTACAAATTGTGCTTTTAACTTCGGCAACGGATATTTTGGTAGTACAGCAATATCTTCAGAGGGAACAAACGCATCAAATATTGGAAAATTTGAGTATGATGTACCAACTGGTTACACAGCTTTATCAACTAAAGGATTAAACGAATAATGGCATACACAACAATTAATAAATCTACAGATTATTTTAATACTAAACTACATACAGGTAATGGTGCTGAACAAGCAATAACAGGTGTAGGTTTTCAACCTGATTGGACTTGGATAAAAAAAAGAAATAATACAGCAGTTCATTATCTTTTTGATGCTGTTAGAGGAGCAACATATTTTTTAAATTCAGACCAAACTTATACTAATCAAGATAATGCTCAATCTTTAAAATCTTTTGATAGTGATGGATTTACTCTTGGCACTATGGCTGGTGCAAATAATAGTAGTGATACTTTTGTTTCTTGGAACTGGAAAGCCAACGGAGCAGGTTCAGCTAATACAGATGGTTCTATAAATACAACAGCAACTTCTGTTAATACAACTGCTGGATTTTCTATATCTAAATATACAGGTACAGGTTCAAATGCAACAGTAGGTCATGGACTAGGAGTTGCACCATCTATTGTCCTTTGCAAAAATTTAAGTGCATCAGGAAATTGGATTATGTATCACTCAACACAAGGTGCTACTAAATATATGGTTTTAAATGCAACTGATGCAGTTGCAACAGCGACAAGTGCTTGGAATGACACAGCACCAACTTCTTCTGTGTTTTCTGTTGGCACAGGTTCAACAGTAAATGGGTCAGGTAATAATCTTATAGCTTACTGTTTTGCAGAAAAAACTGGTTTCAGTAAGTTTGGTTCATACACAGGTAATGCAAATGCTAATGGTCCATTTATTTACACAGGATTTAAACCTGCTTTTGTTTTACATAAAAGAACAGATAGTACATCTGATTGGGATTTATTTGATAATAAAAGAGTAGGATATAATGTTGATAATAGAATTTTAGCACCAAATACTAATGCTGCAGAAGTTACAGCAACTAAAATAGATTTATTATCTAATGGTTTTAAATTAAGAACTTCAACTGGTGGTAATTATTCAGGAACATACATCTACATGGCTTTTGCAGAAGCACCATTAGTAGGAAGTAACAACGTACCAGCAACAGCAAGGTAATTATGACAAAAGCAAGAGATTTAGCAAACTTTGTATCAGGAACTAATAGTGCAATAGGCACTACACAAATAGATGATGATGCAGTAACAAATGCTAAGATAGCAAACGAATCAATTACGATAAATGGTTCTGCTGTTAATCTTGGTGGTTCTGTTACAGTTGGTGAAACAAAACCTACAATCTCTAGCATAAGTCCAAGTGTTATTGAAAATACTCAAACATCTGTTACAATAGCAGGAACAAACTTTGTATCTGTTCCAACTGTAGAAGCAATAGGTTCAACAGGTGCTATTGTTAGAGCTGATGAAGTTTCTTTTACATCTTCAACATCTATTGTAGCAAAATTTACTTTGCCTATTGATGGAACATATTTTGTAAGAGTTGAGAATAATGATGGTAATGCTGTTAGATCATCTTCTGCATTATTAACAGTTTCAGATGCTCCAGCTTGGACTACTTCTGCTGGATCACTTGGAAGTAACGCAGCAGGAAGTTCAGTTTCATATACTGTAGCTGCAACTAATGCTACATCTTTTGCAGTGCAATCAGGATCATTACCTGGAGGTGTATCTTTAAATACTTCTACAGGTGCGATTACAGGAACTGAAAGTGGAGCTACGGCAGAAACAACTTACAGCTTTACAATCAGAGCTACTGATGCTCAAGGTCAAACGGCAGACAGAGCTTTCAGTATAACAATAACAGTAGGAATTAATAACTCAGGACAATTTAACTAGGATAATATTATGGCATCAACTTATTTAACTAGAACATTGGGATCTTCTTCTAATAGTGGAACTATATCTATGTGGGTCAAAAGAGGTAAATTAGGAGCAACTCAATATATTTATGCAAATTTAGTATCAGGAACAAATTACGGAATAATCTTTTTTGATAGTAATGATAGAATTGAATTTATGACAGTTACAAGTGGAAGTCATACTCAAAAATTATTAACGACTAGAAAATTTATAGACACTAATGCTTGGTATCATTTTGTTTTTGCAACAGATACTGATAACTCAACTGCTACAAACAGATTAAGACTATATGTAAATGGAGTAGAAGAAACTGCTTTTGATACCGATGCTACTGGTTCACAAGGAGATACAAATTATTTATTTCAAGCTTCTGCTACTAATGACCATGTTATTAGTGGATCTGCAAGTCAATCTGATCTTTTTGATGGTTCAATGGCTCATGTTCATATTGTTCCTGGTTCACAATTAGCACCAACTATATTTGGCGAAACAGATTCTACATCAGGAGTTTGGAAACCAAAAGTTTCACCATCAGTTACTTATACAGCACAAGGTTCTTTTTTAAAATTTGAAAATAGTGCTGCTATGGGTACAGATAGTTCAGGTAACTCAAACACATGGACAGTTGGTGGAACACTAACTCAAAATGTAGATACACCTAATAATAACTTTGCTACATTTAATCCTTTAGAAGCTCCTGAACCTGGAGAAATGCCAACTTATAGTTATGGAAATTTACAAGGTGCATCAACAAATGCTGGTCATATAAATGGAATTTCAAGTTTAGCTGTTGAAACTGGCAAATTCTATGCAGAATTTAAATGTACTGGTAGGTCAGGTGCAACAGATGATTTTATAGGGGTTATTGCATCTCCAGCAGGAGATTTAGGTTCAACAAATATAAATGACGCACAATCAAATAATAAAACCTACGGCATAAGAGGAGATGGTTCTAAATATGAAGCTGGGTCAGGTTCTAGTTTTGCTGGAAGTTACGCAATCAATGACATTATAGGAGTAGCTTTAGATGTAACAAATAGTAGATTATATTTTTCTAAAAATGGACAATGGCAGAACGGAACAAGTTGGAATAGTGCATCACCTAATTCTTATATAACTATACCATCAGGTAATACTTGGCATTTCTTGTGTGGAGATACTGCTAATTCTCAAAGCTATACTTGGCAAGGAAACTTCGGTCAAGGATATTTCGGCATAACTGCTGTAGCTTCAGCTAACGCAGATGCTAACGGACATGGTAAAATGGAATATGCAGTACCATCAGGATATTACACACTTAACACTAAAAACATAAAGGAGTTTGGATAATGGCTTATATAACTTTTC
>Ga0209232_1001421_pt1 | contig 12849 bp, 9 predicted proteins | sample ETNvirenome_2_60_FD_184066 | JGI IMG/M metagenome (GOLD analysis project Ga0209232, IMG submission 184066) | Marine viral communities from the Pacific Ocean - ETNP_2_60 (SPAdes) (version 2) | ecosystem: Environmental > Aquatic > Marine > Oceanic | place: Pacific Ocean | collected 2013-06-22
ATCCATTGACAAACCTTTTTAATAAATATCAAGAAATGCGTGAAGTCATGTCTGTCATGGCATGGTAATTAATACCTGCTTTGGTTTTAACCGGAAAGCGACCAGCTCGGCTCATGACATCACGTAATTTTATTAGTAATTCTTTACCATCTTTTATATCATAATCAAATAATACAGAATCATAAGTGTACAATATGATATTAGTATTATACTCACACAACAAATCATTAATATCATTAAGGATTGATAGGTTATATTCGGTCTCTGAGGCTTGAAGTACGTAATTAAATAGCTTATTTGGATTCATATCATGTAAACAATTTTTATATAAAGGACGTTTCATTAATGGTGTTACTACAAACCCATTTTCTTTAAAGTTACTCCATAAACTTTTTATAAATGATCTTGTCTTTTTGAAAAAAGGAATCTTTGCAAAATCATCATCTATACCACCATACAATAATCTAAATGTTATTTTTTTACTATCATCATATTCTTGTTCTGATAAAGGTTCTTTTTTTCCAAAATATTGTCTTCCAAAATATTCATGGACATTGCCTGATGGTAATTCATATCCTATAATATCAGCAATTAATCTAGGATGGTATGCATCAAAATCCATTTCTAATAACATACCCTTTTCATGACCAGATATAAATGATTCTCTACAACCATTTTCTTTAGGCAATGCTGCATAATTAACTCCGCCAAATTTGTTTGATGGCCGGCCTGTTGTTGTCCATATATTGTATTCTGAATATGCTTTATTCTGTCTTAATCCATTTGATTTGAAATGTTCTACAAATGTATCATAATTGACTCGTAATCCATTTCGTTCAATGACAGCAAAATTATCAGTTACTAATGATTCATATTCTTCAAAAGCATTTGTTTTATCGAATGTCTGATAATATTCCATAAACTTATTTTTCATTGATTCACAACGTTCGATATGTTTTGTTATTGGCAACCAATCATGTGTATTTGTTTCATTATGCCACCATCTATTCCAAGCATCATGTGCTGATGTATTTGATTCATCTAATGGTAACATTTTATGATTTTGCCACCATGCAATCATATCTGCATCATAACACTTTAGAGAACTAAAATTTATAAAGCGTTTCTTGGCTAATACATATATATCATTTGGACTTGTAAGGTTGTTAAGAAGTTCTATATTTAGGTTATAGCAATCTTTATGTCGGAATGGAATAATAAAATAATCATTGATAGCCATACTATATATATAAATAAAACTTATCGAATTATTCATATAATGAGCAAAGGGATCTGAATACATTGGTATCCATAATGAATCGCCTTTATCTAAACATTCTTGTATTTCTTGTAACTGTTCTTCTTTTTCTATGATCATGTAATTCAATATAAGAAATATATTTCAAATATCAAAATTTTTAATATGAAGATTTTGATTAATTAATTTTTGTTAGATATTCATGTGGTTCAGATACATGATAGGCTCCTACCATTGCTCCTTTAGTCGGATGAATATGATAAGATCCTATATAGTTTTGTCCGTTTAATAAATATTCATTACCATTAGTATATAAGTTTTCAAATTCTTTACTATTACTTGCTTTGAATAAATTAGGCTTTTTAGACATTTGCCAAGATTGGCACCAATAATTTCTACGAATTTGTGCAATCCATCTGCTACAATAATTATTATGTCTATATTGACAATTCAAACAAGCTTGATTGGTAATTGTAGGTATCCCATATGCTGTTGGTAAATTATTAGATATTTCTTGGCCATCATCATATGTACGAATATCTAAAATTACTTCTCTAACATAATCTGCAGGCGTTGTTAAATAATCTTTAAATCCTGGATATTGTCTATCTTTTATTTGAATATTGGTAATATTATTTTGTACTGCATCTTTGCCGGTCAACATCCATCGTATATTAATTAAATTATACATTCTAGAATCAATCCCTACATTATTATCTCGATTCATTTCTTTAGCTTGATCTTCATCGATTTCATAAATTTTATGAAGCTCATTTTTCTTTTGTACAAAATATCGCATATATTCACCATCTTCATAATTTTCTACAGATGGCTCAACCGAAACACTACTAGGAGCATAATGATTTGTATATTCTTTTCTTGTTAACTTAAAATATTCAGTTGATAATGGTTCACGAAATTTTATTCCTCCAATACCTTCAACACGTTTTAAGATATCATCGCCTAGTCTAGGTTTAGAGCCTACAATAAATTGTCCATTTGCTTCAACATATGGACCTTCATATGGTTCAAATGTTGATTCAACAATAAATTCTCCAGCTGCTGCTATTCGTACTTCACTTAGCTGATTTGCTGGATAATATATCTGTGCTCTTCCTTTAGTGCTCATATTATGCTCCCTGTCCTAAAAAGCATTGGGTTTTTAATTTAGTGACCCAATCATTGTTTGAAATTTCATGTGTTGCTTCTGTTACTACAAATTCAACTTTTGTTCCATTATATACAGCTGGCATAAACGTAGATGATACAACATCACCAAATCTAAATCCATGGGCTCCATCTAATTCAATTTCTAAATTTAATGGCCATACATTTTTATCTTGAGACTGTTCTTTCATTTTAGATGGCGGTTGATTGTCTATAAGTTCTTTAAATGCTGCTTGAAGTGCATCACAATCTTCATTATCAAATGAATTTGCTGATAATCCTTTTGACATTAAATCTTTGACATCTTGAGTTGCTTTTTCTAATGGTGTTGGTTCTGGTTCTGCTGGCTCTTCTGATATTAGAGATGTTACCATGCCTCCTCCACTTGCTCCTCCTTTATTACCATTTGCTACTGCATATGCATCATTTGCAGGAACATCACATTTAACTGTACATTTTCTTGTTATTCCATCTCCATTAATAGGATCAAACTGTGTTGCTGAATAACCACCTGCTTTAGAATTTTTTGGTATTACATTTACTACGTTTGAATTACTAGGATCTTCCATTAATGATAAATGTACTAGTCCACCGGTAGAATGATAAATGTCATTAAAAACAGTTTTCATGATTGTATTAACGGTAGGATCTGGTGGAGCATCTTTATTAGCTGTTTTATCAGCTTTATCTGTAGATTTAACAGAGCCTTTTTCTTTAACACTTCCGAATACCTTACTTGCTATATAATCATATGATAATAATATATGTCGATAATCACCTGTATTACCATTAACTACTATTCCACAATTATTTGAATCAAAATCTATATCATCTTCACCAGTAATCATTGGGTCTGATCCATAATGTCCAGCGCCTGGCAATACCATTGACATTGGATATGCACTTCCTACAGCACTAACAGTATGAGCTCCATCTGATATCCATTGGTTGTTACAATTAATTGATCTTCCTTTCATTGACTTACCTAGATTTGGTTCAATATGGAATTGTTGCAATGTTTCAACAAACCATTGTAACGTACAATATATTTTTTTGGATGCATCTGATGAAAAGAATCCTAATGCTTGTAAAATTTTATATACCTGTCGTCCTATCCAACCATCTGGTGTTGCACTATTTGGATTATCAACAACAATAACTTTACCTCCTCCTTCAGATGGCTTTGACCAATTTGAGATATCAATGTTTGCCATTATACCACCATCCTGTGCACACCATTTCAAGTATTGTGGCAGTGTTTTTACTGGAGATTTCCAAAATCCTGATGTAACAATACTCCTATCTCCATAGTCTCCACCAGTGGCCGCTTGAATATTATTAATAAATGGTCCTGGGCCATATGCCTTAAAGGAACATTTATACGTATTTCTTTCTGTCAATTCAAATGCATATTTACATACTATAAAGTCTGTTAATGATCCTCCATCTGTTCCATCAACATATCCATAATTAACATTCAAGACTTTACCTGTATCTTTGTTACCTGGTCTACAAAAGACTGGTTCATATGTATCAAATGCTGCTCTAGACAAACATTCAAATTCTGCTTCGACTGAACGTAACATACCTAAATCTGATCCTTCTGAAATAGAAACTCCGTTCAAAATTACATCTGGCTTACCTTCTGTATTAGAATATAATGCATCATACGTATCAGGATTAGTTGGTAATGTCACTCCTTGAATTTCTATTGTTACATATGCATTTTTTCTAGTTTTAGATTTATGATAATTATTGCCATCTGGTCCATGTGAATCTAAATATTCCTGTCTTCTTTTTCCAACGGCTCCTTGTGCAGCCGATGTTTTTCTAAATGGTGAACTCATTATCTCTCCTCTTCTGCAGCTCGATATCGTTGTCTCAAGCTTGTTATAACTGATTGTGGTGGTATTCGTATTTGTAAATTAGGTGGCACTACCAATGTACCTTTACCTAAATTATTTGCCATGGCTAATATAACCCAATGTCTTGGATCGCCATAAAATTGATATGCTAAATTATCTAATCGATCTCCAACTCTAGAAAATATAAAACGATCTTGTGCAGAATTTTCTATAATAGGTAATTTAGTTGTGTTATATACACGACCCTTTTCAAGAAAAGTTGTTTGTTTAACAAATTCATGTCTATCTATTCCTGCCATAATTTTTCTCCGTTATGTTGTTGCATTATATGTAAACACATGAGTATTAATATCTGGTCTATGTTTTCCTATCCAGCCTAATGTCATTGATACCTGTGTATAAAATGGCAATTGCTTACCAGCGGCCGTTTCCCATGGTGTTTCATTATCCCAATCATAGGATAAGTCTGTTACATACATTGCCTCACCTTTATATAAATCTCCAATAGTAACTTTTGCATATGTTCCGGTAAATCCTGATGATGCATAAATAGGATATGTTAATTTAGCTAACCGTTCTAATTTTGCCCATACAGCTGATATTTCAGCTTGAGAATGTACTGGGACAATAAAATCTAATCCTATCGATCTACTCCAGCCTTCTAACATTATTTTTGCATCTGCTCTTCCTTGATCTTGATTCTCATTCCATGATGGAGCAAATGAATCATTCACTGAATTTATATATGCTCTAAATATAATAGGTTGTTCAGATGGATTATCTAATTCATCACTTGTTCTTAAAGCTTGAAATTTGAAATTAATAAGATCTTTAACATCTCCATAATCTTCTTCGCCTAAACTTTGAATAGGATCACCTTGATCTATTATTCCACTACGATTCATATCATATTTTAGATATCCATACTTTCCTTCTAATGTTTGATCTGAATTATACGTAGCTCCTAAACTTCCTTTACTATAACCAAAGTTTCTTTTGTTTGGATTATCTCTTGTTAAATCAGCATAACCTAATACAGTAAAGTGTCCTGTTTCATTAGGTGCTAAATCTGGCGCATCTGCATCAGGTGAATCTGCTTCTCCTTTACCAACATTTGTTCCTCCTCCATTAAACTCATTACCATTTTGGTCTTGTTCTGATACTTTTTTAGTAATACTTGTTTCTGCTTCTACTGTTCTATCATATACTGGATTTGGATCATCTTCTGAAGGTTCTACTCTAAAATCTAATGCTATAGGATTCAATGAATCTGTCCTATCTGCTGCTTTGGATTTTATTTGTTGATATGTATTAGTTTTATATGTTTTTAATGGAGTAGTTTCAGACCCTTCTATTGTAGAATCTGCTTTACCTCCTCCTTCGAAAGGAACTTCTTCTCCGCCGGCATCTAAAACAGTTTCAGTCTTTTTAGCTAAAGGATTTTCTTCTGTGGTTGTATCATAATCTTCACCTGTTAAGAAATCTCTATCTGTATTTTGATTTTCAAATCTTGTATTAGCTTCTTCTCTTAGCTTATCATATGGCTGAGTTTTATATCTAGTTCTACCTATGTTAGGCGTTCCGGTATAATCTTTTCCTTCTTCGTCTCCACCTCCATTAAACTCAGATTCTTCGAGGGCTGTTAAAAAGCCCATTCCCAAATGAGGATGGGTAGCATTATCATCTATTTCATTATAATCAGCTCCATCATTTCTAAAATCTATATTTATTTTTGATGTAGTTTTATTTGTTTCTTTATTAACAATATCTTTTCTAGAATCTGCTAATTTATCTAAATCTCCTACATCTGGAGTTGTTACATGTCTTCTTATTGTTGTTGCGCCAATACCTAATAATGAGCCTGGACCAGTTAATCCTGTTAATGCAGTTATAGGTTCTCCAGGTCTTCCTGATACCTTAGCAGCTATCTTACCAAATAATTTTAATAAACCTGATGCTGCTCCACCACCTCCTGCACCTAATAATTCTGTACGTATTTTAACTAATCTGTTTTGACTTGTTTCAGCTTCTAGACCTAATGCTGCTCTTTTCTTAAGAACACCTTCATATGTTGAAGTTTTTGCTCTTACTAATGGCGGAAAGTGTCTATCTGTTCTTAATCCTAATGTACCTCCTACTGCATTTGTAATTGGCGATAATGGGTCATACAATTTGGTCATGAATGTATTTGTCTTTGCAGTACCATCAACTCCTTCTGTATTAGGATTAGTTAATTGCAAACCAAATTGTTTAATTAAAAATGAAATACCTGGAGGTCTTATTAAAAACTTTCCTATTCTAACTGCATCTAATGCTGCTCTTTCTGCTGCTGTTACTATACCACCTCTTGGTATATCAAATACTCCAGGCGTTCCCCATCTCTGAGGATCTGTCTTATCATCTTGTTGTATACCTCTTAATATGAAAGGTGGTTTAGCATATCCATATGGATCATGCGCCTCTTCTCGTAGTTTAAATTTATTATACATATCATCAATTGGAGTATTTGCTATATATTTAGCTACTAACCCAGCTGATAATGTTGCTTTGTTATCTGCAAGATCACCTTGATTAAATGAATCTGAATATTTTGAAGTATCACTCCAACCTAAATGTTTAACAAATGGTGAGCCTTCTCCTAACTGTCCTTGTCTAGTTGCTGTTCCGTTTGCATCAAATGTTGCATCATTGATAGCAAATGAATCTTCTGCAGCTCCTCCGCGCGGGAGGAATGGAGGAATACTAATTGTTGCTCCATGGTCATCAAAACCACCACCTTTGTTAACAAATGGAATATTAGAAGAATCTGTTTCAAATCTTGTATTTTGTCTATCATCTGAATATGTTCCTATATTATCTGATAAGTTTCCTAAAAGACTTGTTGTTTCATATTGTGTATTAGTAATACCTAAAAATTGACTATCTGGCCGGCCACTACCTTTTGGCATTATATTTAATGTAAATCCTTCATTATGTATATCATCAAAATTGTTCTGAGTTCCTAATATTCCAAAACCCATTGGACCTGTATATGAAAATTGACCATCTGATATGCCAACGAATCTTGAAGGATTCAATTGTTGTTCTTTGGCAGTAAATCCTTTTGCATCACGATCTGTAATGTTATTAACAGTGGGTGGTGTTTTACCATACCAACTCAAATCTGATGTCAAATCTATTAATGCCATAATTTACCCTAACTTATAAAGCTTTTTGCTGCTGATATTTTACTACCTATTTGATTTACTTGTCCTTCTCCTACAACTACTGGTGGTGGATTCTGAACTCCTTGTACTATTTGTTGTAGTGCTTCAAGTATTTGTTTCATTTGTGTTGATGATATTTGTGCTGTTGTTCCTCCGCCACCTCCTTCATTACCAGGCTGGCCGGATGATGGGCTCATCGAAACTCCATCATTAGTTGTTCCTTGGAATATCTTTCCTTCTTTTGGCGATGCTACAATTGGCCCGCCTTTTGGAGCAATAGCTGCATCACCAGCCTTTTCTGCTTTAGCTTTACTGAATAAAGCAAATAATCCTGCTACTGCACCACCTGCTAATGCCAATCCAACACCAAATGGTATTTGAGATAATGTTGCAAATATACCAGAAACTGCTTTCATTAAAAATGCTCCTGCCTCTTTCAATATACCTGCTACTCCTTTACCTTGAATAGCATTTCCTACTCCTAATAATGTATTATATGCACCTACCAATAGATTTTTTGCACCTAATATAACATTTTGTGCTATTATCATAGCTTTTTCTTTTACCATTAATCCAAATGTCAATAATTTTTGTGCATATTCGCCGGATTGAATTCCTTCTCTAATTGTTAAGAATGTATTATATGCGCCAGCAAGTATATTTTTAGTTGTTTGCAAAGCATTGGTTGCAATCATCATACCTTTTTCTTTCACCATTATAGCAAAATCTTTTATCCTTGTTGCTAAGCCTTTTCCTGACATGCCTTGTCTAACTTTCAATAATAAATTATATGCGCCGGCTATTGCATTTCTGCCCTTTTCCATTACAAAATCTTTTGCCTTTATTGCAGATGTTTTTATTGCATTCAATTTTTCTTTAAGACCTAATGAATTTTTTATCTTTGCTAATGCAACTCCGGTTGGTAACATTAAAAATTCTTTTGCTTTTATCAAATACGTTTTCATAGTATTTAATTTTTCTTTCAACTTTTCTTTATTGAAAATCATTTGATATGTATTTTTCAAAAATGCTAAAGCATTATCTTTTACTCCAATAAGAAAATTACTCATTCTAGCCATTCTTTCTTTGCCTAACAACATGTTACCTATTCCTAAAAGAACATTTTTAGCTGTTACAAGCGCAATCCCTGCACCTCTCTTTACATTATTTAATATTATACCTGCCTTTTCTTTCGCCTGTAATCCTAAACTAGTTTTTTGTTCTGCAGTTTTACTTTGTTCAGTAATAAGTCCCATGGCCTTCAAGCCATTTATTGCGCCTTGTCTTACATACTCTGCAGCAGCATTAATTTTTCCTTTTATAGTTTCTGCTGTTATACCCTTGGTATGCATATAATTTAATGCTAATGCTGTACCAATTCCATATACTATTCCTTTAACAACAGCACTAGATTCTTGTAATTTTTGCATTGCCTTACCTGCCAATGTAATAGGTAAAAATGCTACTTTCAATACAAACCCTAAGCCTTTAATTATTGGAGCCAATCCTGCAAATATTCCTGCAAATGCTTCTGCTGCTGGCGCTAATGCTTGCACCAATGTATTTTTTATTGAATCAAATGCTGCTGCTGTTTTATCTGCTGCATTCTTTTTAGCTAATTCATTTTGTATGTCTTTTGCTGACATTTTAGCTAATTGTTCAGCTGATAAATTTAGTCCATTTGCGGCTGCCAATTCATCATCCGATAATTTTCCTCTCATCTTTTGTAGTGTTAATGATTTTTGTAATTCACCAACTTCCATTCCCATTGCTTCTGCTAATGCCTTTCTTTGATGAGGTGCCATAGCATTAAATTCATCAATTGTACCAGCTTGACGTAACATTTCTTTTTGAGCATCTTCTATCTTACCATCTAATGCCAATTGTCTTGCCTTTTCAAAATTAAGATTTTTACCAGTTAATGCTTGTGCTCTAAATTGTTTTTCTAAACTAGATTCTATATCTAATAATCCATCTGCAGTTTTAACCATTTGATCTAAACTAACACCCATCTTAGCTGCTTCAACTGCTGCTTTAGCTAATTCCTTTCCACTGCCACCAAAATATTTAGCAGCATCTTGTGCACTATTTGCAATATCTTCATTTACGGCCGCAACATTGACTCCAGCCTTTAAAGCCATTGCATTTGTTTCTAATTGTAAATCGGCTGCCTCTTGTTGTGACATCCCCATACTAGTTAATTCAGATGTTACTTTTCCAGCTTGTTCTGCACTAACACCAAATGCCTTAGCTGTATCCGCTACTTGCGCTGCTACCTCTGTACTTACTAATGCTGCAGAACCCATATTTTGTACCATCTCTGATTGAACTGCAGTTATATCTTCCATAGTAGCTAATTGATTGTCAAATGATTGTTGAGCCTTTCTTGCTTCTGCATTTAATCTTTTAGCTTCTGTATATGTTATTCCGGTTTCTTTTGATAATTCTTTAGCTGCGCCACTAACATCTGAAAATATACTATATAATACTGTAGCAGCTGCTACAACAGCACCAATACCTAATATCATTCCTAAATTAGGAATGGCTCCAACTGCTTTTCCAAAACTTCCCATACCAGATGTCAATGCTTCAGTCATGCTACCACCTTCTTGCATTTTCTTTGCCATTCCGGCTAAACCGGCATCTGTTGCTTTTGATAAATTATCTGCTAACTTATCTCCGCCCAAAAATTTGAATATAGAAGATCCTCCAGGAACTTTACTAAACATTGATTCGATATCACTAGCTGTTGATTTTGCTACATCCTTTGCTTCTTCATATATATGTGCTACAGGTGAATTAGCTATTTGTTGCATTGTATTGGCTAAGTCTTGAGTCTCAAGCGCTTGATCTCTTAAAGATATGTATTGACTTTTAGATATATCTTCAGCATCATATTGAGCTTCTATAGCATCTAACATGCTTCCTACAACATTTGCTGCTTCATCGCCTATATTTTTATATTCTTTTACGTTGCCTGATATTCCTTTTGAAAGTAGTTTAGTAAGATCTATTTGTCTATCGGTTGCAGCATTTACATCATCTAGACGTTTTGATTTGGCTTTCTCCTCTTTCTCCTCCTTCTTTCTTAACTTTGCCTCTTTCTCCTTTGTACTTTTTTGTTTTAACTTTTCTTTAGTTACTTCTTTTTCTTTCTTTAAGACTGCTAAAGTATCTTTAAGGCCATTTTTATCTAGAGTTTGAAGTTCTTTCTTTAATTGTAATTGTTCATTTAAGCTAAGCGATCCTTTATCATAAAGACTGTTGATATCTAGAACTGCTTGTTTCAGCATTTCCGCATTTGATACTTCTTTTTTGCTCGGTCCTTTAGCCATAATTTATTTCTAACAATCTTTATGATCAGGTCTACGTTTACATAATTTTTTTAATAGGTCATGTACTCTATCATTATAATCTTCTAGATCTGCTAAAGCTGATTGTAATTCTGGATCGTCTTTTGCAACTTTATAAGCTTTTTTATATTGTCTTTTTACTTTTCTAGTTGAAAATAATTTAGCGATAGTACCTAAAATGCCTTCATTAAGACCGTTAATTTGATCTAATGAGTTTTGTTCTAATTTATTCATATTAAGTCCCTTTTTAATAAATATCGTTCTACCGGTATTTATCATCTAAATTTAGGGGCCTTGGCTCTAGAATTTGATTTGGCTTTTCTTTGAGCCTTTTCTTGTTCTTTATTATGGTCTTTATGAATTTTATTTATTTTACTTATAAAGAATCTGCGTAGATATACTGGCAAATTATACACTTCTGTATATGAGAAGTTTTTGCCGTAATAAACTAGATCAAATATCTGTTCTTGGAAATGTATTCTATACTTTGATGTCAGGCCAAAAAAAGTCCAATCCGACGTTAATTGAGCTACGAAAGGGATCGCCGGTCTCCTCCGACAGGCACTGAATTGTCAGGTCTACATCTGGGGTTATCTCATCAATAAATCTTCTTAAAGCACGAGAATCGATTGCTAATAATTCATTATCTACAAATTTTCTAATTGTTCCAGTTGAATCATCTCCATCTACTGCTGCAATTGTATGTTTTAATCTTGTTGTCAAATCTGCAGGATCTTTTTTGAATTTGGCTAGGCCTTTTATTTCTGCATCAATTTTTCTTTGAATACCATGTGTTGTATGACGAACTGTTACAGTTCTTTTACTAACTGGCAATTTGAATGTAAATGGATCTTTTTCTTCAAATCTATCCCAATCAAATTCTTTATCTTCAATTTTAGTTAGATCAACAACTACTTCTTGTTTGTTACCATCATCATCTGTTACTGTAATAGGATAATCTTTACCATAACCTAATACTCTTGCTGCAATCATAATTGCATTTTTATCACCTAATAATAGATCATTATAATCTACAGGTGTTACAATTAATGATTTAAACAATTTATCTAAAACTACACCAGATTTAATAAATGATTGATTTGTTAGAATATCTTCTTCTTTTGCAGTCATATACTTCATTTCAATCTTACCAGTTGATAAAGCATGTCCTTCTGGATAAAATTTACCTTTTGATGGCAATTCTACTATCTCTGTTGGAAAGTCTCTAGCTTCATCTGTTTTAGATGTTTGCTCTGCTTTATATTGTGCTTCTGCAATTTTCTTTAGTTGATTATCAGACATTGGTTTATTGGTCTTTGGATAATCTTCGTTAACTAATTTTGTCGACATATTATGTTCTCCTTTAATAACTTAATTTTATATAAATATGCTACTAATGTAAAAAATCCTACCGTAAGGTAGGATTCTTTATTGCTTTAGAAATATTTTCTAATTAGAATTGTAATACTGCATAATCATATTTCAGTGTCAATTCAATTTGAATAGGATCTTCTGTTGCCCAATCCATATCACCAAATGTTGCTGATGATATAAATGCGCCTTTCAAAGACCACTCTTCTACTTTATCACCTACTGGTCCTAAAGTATTAAAAGTTAAGTCCTTTTTATAGAAATCCGAATATCCATCTCTACCTGTTACTGATTCATGATGTAACCTAACCCATTCCATAACAGCTTGCGCTCCTGATGGTACAACTGGGTCATACAATGTTACAGTTACATCTTGCCATCTAGACTTTCCTTTCAATTTTCTTTCGACATTGATATGATCTAGTATAACTTCACCTTGATCAATTGAAGGTCTTGAAGCAGCTTTTATTAGGTAAGCTGGAATACCTTCAATATACATGATAAACCTATTGGCCATCTTTGGCTCATACGCCGTATAAAATATTTCTGTTGGGTCAAGTAATTCTGCCATCTTTTGTACTCCTCTTTATTTAATATAAATATACACTATCCTAATTTTTATTCAGGAA
>Ga0209232_1001422_pt1 | contig 12847 bp, 16 predicted proteins | sample ETNvirenome_2_60_FD_184066 | JGI IMG/M metagenome (GOLD analysis project Ga0209232, IMG submission 184066) | Marine viral communities from the Pacific Ocean - ETNP_2_60 (SPAdes) (version 2) | ecosystem: Environmental > Aquatic > Marine > Oceanic | place: Pacific Ocean | collected 2013-06-22
CCATTAATCTAAAAAGAAACTTCTAGCTTCTATCTCCTGTTTTAATTCTTCTTGAAATGTAGTGTTTAATTTTTCTAACACCGCATCTAAATCTCTAACCAAAGACTGCGCCACATCTTCTTCATACGCTGGGCTTGCTCTAGTTAGTGTTTGTACTATCTTTGCCACTATCTTCTTCCTCCAGCATGTATGTCTAACCTAAAAGTTCCTAATTTCCAAGTTGTATCAACAGCTGTATTAGATATGGTTAGCGCTATAGCTCTCCCTCTGGCTCTTGTGTCTACCTTACTGGTTCCTGATGTAATAGTAAATGGACCTAAAGATGAACTAGCTGCAGTATCATTTGGATAGTTTCTTAAATCTAATTGAACAATAGTACTACCTGTTTGAGATATAAAGTCAGGTACAATTCTACTGACTCTCATAATATTTTCACCATCACCTCTAAGATCAGCCATGTTAGTTGCAGCTCCTCTAATAACTTTTTGTGTAATATCATAATCACCTGAAGTAATAGTTGCAGGTATTGCTGTAGTTACTCCCCCTGTTTCTACTTGATTGACTCCTGTTTCATGTTCAAAATAAATTGTGCTTCCGTCAGTATTACCTACTACATCAAATGAAGCATCATCTGCTACATTATATTTAGTTGCGTGAGGTAATCCAAATACAGCAGAGTCTTCCCATGTCGTTCTTTGAAATAAACTATTAGTATTTGTAAACCAAATCGGTCGTTTAGCTGTTGAGTCTAAGTAACTGTAGACAACCGCACGATTAACGACGTTAGATCCTACATTTACATAAAACCATGTAACTTCTCCAAACAAGTTATTTATTCCTGCATAAACTAATTGATTAGAAGTAGTGTTAAGATCATCATAAACAAAGTCTTCGACTAAACAATCCATAGATTCTAGTTTACCAGTGTATCTAAAGAAACCATTATCAGACATCCAGTACGCAGCACCATCAACTTCTACCGCTGCATTCATTCCAATTAATCCACAGTTAGTACCAACTTGTTCATAAGCAAATGTAAAAGGCTGACCTACAAAACGCATGGTAAATAAAGAAGTGTCGGTCCAAATGTAAATTGCATTTCTACCAAGCTTGGCACCCATGATCCGTGATCCGGCGGCCAGTCTTTGTGTACCAGCACTATTGGTTGCTGTAGGTATGTAGTCATTAATATCTTCTTGAGAAGAAAACCTAATAAACATATCGTCTTGTGTAGTTTTATCTCCAATAGTTGTTTCTGTTCCAAAAAATACTAAGTGACGATCGGGAGTTGAGACCAACATATCACGTGACGCTGTTGGTGCACCTGTAATAATTGTAGCTCTTGTGGATGTCGCTGTCGGGGAATCACCATCCCACTCAAAACATTCTCCATTGTGTATTAATGCAATAAGAGTACTACCTAAATTGTCCAAAGACCATAGACCAGGATCAGCAACTTTATCTGTAGTAACTGCAGCTGATCCCCATCCAGTCCAGCTAGATGTATTGGTTACAGTTGCTCCATTTAAATGTGATGATCTTGTAGAACCTCGTGCAGCTCTAGTAATTCCTGTTATTTTAGAACCTGTAATTCCAGTGTAAGATATTTCTTCAGCACCAACTTGAATATAATTAGTTCCTGCCGATGGCAATCCTGTAGTGCTACCTAATGTAATTTCTGTAGCGGAACTATTATTACCATTAGTGTCGTCGGCTAATGCGCCGCTTAATGTTGTAGTAATAGGACCTGATGTAGTACCACCCCATAAGGCTATACCCCAACCAAACGCTCCAACTTGTTCTGCTGGTCCCACGTGGTAGTATTGATAATAAGTTATACCTCCAGAAGTAGTTGCTCCGCCTCCTGTTTCATTACTAGGCATAGTGATACTAATAGAAGATGGACTTGGTATTCCATTCACCATAAATTTTTTATCACAAAAATCTGCTGATCCAAAATTAGAACCTGTAATAGTCGTAAAGGTAGAGGCGTCCCCAAACATTATAATGTCTCCAATTGCAAAAGAATGTGAACTAGGAAAAGTAATAGTAACGTCTGGTTGGCCATTAGTTGTACTAAAACAATTTGTAATAGCTGTTCCTGATGGATTAACTAAGGGGTGTATGTCATAAAAAATACCACCAGAGTATACATATAAAATTCTGTTAGTTCCTATAGCTGCGAATTTTTGAGCAGATTTATTAACAAAATGATGTAATGCTCTTGCTGCTCCTGTTAATTTATCAGCTCCTAATTGATTCCAGCCACCTATTTTTTCTGGTGTACCATACCTAAAACGTACGTTATTACCACCTGTCCACTGTGATTCAGCGCCGGTAGATGTAACTTGTTTATTAAATCCTGGTAGAAATCCTAATTTTTGTAACATATTAATCCCTAGTTTATTAGGGTTTATACTAGATTAAAAGACTTTTCAATTCTTAAAAAGCCCAAGCTACAAAGGAATATCGAGTGCCTTTAGTTGCTTCTGTAACCTGATGAGGGTACAGGAAATTAGAAGGAAATAAAAGAACATCTCCTTTTTTAAGGTCTATTTTTTTATTACACAACATAAAATCAGCCCCTTCAAAGTCATCATTAAGACAACCAATAATAGATACAACAGGAATTCCTTTTGTTTTTCCATCAAATATATCGTGAATGTGGTCTATGTGAGGACGCATTAAAGTCCCTGGTTTGTATTTATTAAACCTTATTTGTGATAGCCTAGAAAAAATACTATAGTCTGAATATTTTTCATAATAAACTTTTAAAGCTTTATCTAAATGAGGAATTATTTCTCTAGCATCATCATCAGAAGCTTGCTGTACATCTAGTTCTTTATCGCCATAAGTTTGCACAGGGTTTTTACCATCATATTCATCTTGTACACTATACCAAAGATGTTTACTCCAATCTCGTGTTTCAGTTTTATCTATAAGTTTATCACATAACTCATGTGGTAAATCATTTGTAACCTGTATGTGATCTGTAAGTTTATCCATTTTTTGCAAATTCAAACGGCAAACCTATATGGGGTCTGCTGTCTAATTCTTTCTCCTTGTTAATAGAGTAGAATAAAAAGACCTGTCCGCATTGATTATCTTTAAATTCTTCTCTCCAGTGTTCAACATTAGATCCATCATATACCACTAAGTCTCCAATATCTAGATCTATTTTTTCATCGGCTATGTAAAACGGCCACGCGTCTCCACCAAGATATAGACTAGCAGCTATTTCGCAAGAGGGTCTATCTTTATGTTTATTAAGAACGTCGCCTTTTTTGTATAATCGCACATAACCAAACGTTGGATATACTTCTTTTTCAAAAATTATATCTATTTGTTTTTTACACTCTAATAATAATAGTTCCATTACAGGATCTCCGTATATTGCATATGCAGTAGGGACTTCGGGATCTCCAGCAATACCAAACACTTCATCTTTCTTAGATATATATTTAGTATTTATCATTGTGTTATATATTTTTTCTTTTAAACAAAGATAGTCATAACAAAACCTAGCCTTCTCTTTGCTTATACATTCTCTTACTCTAAAATAGTTTGGATGCTTTAGAATAAAAGCCATTATTCTAAAATAGTAGTGCCTGTTGGAGAAACTAAATCATTTAGTATATAATTTATATTTAAAACAATTCTTCTTTTTTCATCTGTAGGACCAACACTTGAATGTTCTAAATTTTCTTTCATTATTAACATACGGTTAGCTTTAGACTGAATTAATTCCTCTCCTAATAAAGTCCCACCATTATTAGAGTTTACATAATACACTGCTGTTTGAAAATTAGGTGGTGCATCAGTTAGATCAACGTGTTTACCATTTATAATTTGTTTATCTTGTCTTACAAATAAATTAGCTTTAGCTCTATATAAATTACCATGTGGAAGTTTTTTAAGTAATGGCATTAATACATTATTAAAGTTTGGCGACTGTACTTTAGAATCTCTATAAAACATATGTGTAAAGTAAAAATTATCTGTGTCTTGGGCGTCGGCTACAGCTCCATTAAAATACCATGGAAACATATCATCGTTCATAAGACTTGATACGTGTTTAAAATCCTCTTCGGATAAAAAGTTATCTATAACTTCTATACTATTTCCATCTAGGGCCATACATCCACAACGTTAAAGTTTTTCTTACGCCTTTAGTTACAGGAGTTACTCTGTGAAATACGTAAGGTTTAAATATAAATAAAGATCCTGGGGAAAATTCTGTTTTTCTATCTTCATCTCCATATTTTAAATAAAAATCACCGCCTTCGTATGGTTCAGTAGAGACGTTTAATAAACATGTAAGTTTTAAATCGTTGACTGCAAAGTCGCTGCCATCTTGATGGTACTTATATTCTTGTCCCACTTGATAAGTATTAAGATTTAAAGCTTGGTCAGCCGGGGTAGGAAAAATATCAAAACCAAAATAATTACTATTAGTTATATATATTTTATCTAATAAATAAGGAAGCTTGCTTTGTAAGTGGTACCATGGACATAAGATTACATCAGAAGTTTTTACTACACCAGCAGGACTATCTTCAGCACCTTCACTTTTATTTTCTTCTATAAATTTTACTATTTTTTTTGAATCCTCTAACTCAATAATATTAGTCATTGTAATTCCATCATACTTTTTGCAAAGACCATCTTGATGGTTTTCTGCTTTTTCTTGTGTTATGCTAGTGTCTTTAAATGATAACATTACTCGGTGTACTCCGTACTCATTACATCCATGTTAAAACTTAAACTTCTTCTAGTAACATCTGCAGTGAAAGGATACACTAAATGTTGCATGTCATATGGAAAGATATAAAAACTTCCTTCTGTTAATGGTGGTAAGAAAGAACGTCTAGATAATTGAGAAGCGCTGTTAGCAAAAAGATGAGTTCGCCCATTTGCAGAAGTATTATTAAAAAATTGTTTTACTTTTCTTCCTTCATTAATTCCTTCTGGAATTTTTAAATACAACACTCCAGTAATTCCAACGGGACTTCTACCATTATGTCCATGAATAGGATTGTAGTCATATTGTTTTTGGTCGTTATACCATATAGTTACTAAATCAGTTTTAAACGACTTAACGTGAGGTAATAAATTTAAATAGTCGTGAGCTAAATTTTTAAAAACCTCTACAAACGAATCCGAAACACTTTGTCTTATTTGACCTTTATCGTCTTTAAAATAAAGCATTTTTTGAGCTTCTAAATGCCCAGCTAAATATTCATTCCAATCTGGATGATCTTGTCTACTTTCAATTTCATCATTTAATTTTTTTATTAAAGAAGGTGGTAAGGTGTATTTTTTAGCTAATTGTCCAAACCATATATCAGATGATTTTATTTCAAACTTAGTTTCTGTAGCAGGATTATTTAATTCAAAATCAATCACTGTGAAACTTTTCCTTTATGTAATCATAGTAATTAGGACAATCTTTAATCATTGATTCCCATTCTCCTACTTTTTTATCTAAATTTTCTGTTATTTTTTTCCACATAATTTTATGGTCTTCTTCTGTTAACCATACCCTATTATAAGTTGCATCTGTATCGCTAACCGGAGCCCAATGCATACCTGCAGCAATACAAGGAAAACCGCCATCATTAAATTCGTTACGATGGTATTTATTATAAGCAGCTTCTTGAAAACCTACCATTCTAGACACTTGTAAATTATCCATTTCTTTAGAGGCATAGCTTCTAGTCTGACAATCTCGCCAGTATTGTGTATCATCTCTACCTGTTAATGCATAGTGCAATCCAACAAACTCTGCGAAGTTTCTAAAAATCCATTTGTTCTGCATGTTATACGCATCAATATCAAATTTATTTACATGATCTCTACTTAGAGCTTTAACTAATTTAAATAAAAATTCATGTGTAGTATATAGACCATTACTTTCTAAAGGCTCTATGAACCCAGCAGATAACCCTATTGCACATACATTTTTAACCCACGTTCTGTGATGTATACCAACACGCATTTTTATTTTTTTATATTCTAGTTCCTCTGTATCTGCGTATGGAAATCTCCATTTAATGTGATTTTTAAATTCTACTAAAGCGTCTTCATCGCTAACATATTTGTCAGAAAACACATAACCTGTGCCCCATCTATTCCACAAAGGTATCTCCCAACACCAACCGTTGTCGATAGCATGACAGTTAGTATAAGGTACTATTTCTTTTTTAGCATCTTTGTATTTTATTTTAGTGGCCCATGCAGAATTGTTTGGTAAAAAATCTGAGTAAGATTCAAAAGGTTCTTTAAGAGCACCTGCTAATAGTAAAGATTTAAATCCTGTACAGTCTATAAATAAATCTGCTTTTACAGGAATTGATCCATCTAAAATTAATTCTGTAACACCAGTATCATCTACTTTAACATCTGTAACATCTCCAACAATGTATTTAACACCTTTGTTTAAACAATGGTGTGATTTTAAAAAAACACCAAACTTAGTTGCATCAAAATGATATGCTGTATCTGTTTGAAAATTCCAACCTTTTAATTGATTTAGTTTATCTGTAATTTTATTATTGTTTACTAAAGTCATTGCAGGAAAGTATTTTTCTGCAAAGTCATGATACTGTGTTTCTGGGTATAATGTTTTTTTAAACCACCAATCATTGAAATTAAAATGTGTTCCATTAAAGTCAGGATTACCAAAAGGATAATGAAAATGGCCAGCACCTTTTTTATAAAACTCATCAAACCTAATAGATAGTTTGTATGTAGCATCGGTAGCTGCCATGAAGTCTTCATCTTTAATACCAATTAAACCCATCCATGAATTTATCTGGCCTAATGTGCTTTCTCCAACACCCACAGTAGGAGTGTTTGCACTCTCAATTAATGTAATATCTTTGTTGGGAAATATTTTTATTAAAGTAGCCGCAGTCATCCATCCTGCAGAACCACCACCAACAATAACAATTTTATTTGTTTTAATCATATCTTTAATTCTGTAAGTCCTCTGTTTTTTCCAATAGTTCCCGTAACAAAAGTATTAAATGATAACGATATCCTTTCTTCTGTCGCTTCGTTCATAACTACTCCATGTTTTACACTAGATGGAAACAAAAGTAAATAGCCTGGTTTATTTGTCACCTTCCAACTGCCACAATTATAATAATTAAATTTATCTACTTCTGGCATTATGTTTCCAAACAAATGATCATTTTCAAATCTTTCAAATAAAATTGGTTGTTGATCTCCTTTTACAAAATAGACTCCAGATATAATAGAATTAGGGTGGGTATGAACATGATGAAAAGTACCTTTAGGATTATAATTTAACCAAGATTGAGAAAATCGCAATTGTGTGCTTTTATTAAATTGTAAGCATTCATAAAAATAAACATCTAGTTCTTTTTTTATCCACGCAGCTAAATTTTTAAATTGAGGTTTGTTAAAAATATAAGAATCCTGAGAAGTATAATTTTTACCAGCATTGTCATTAACTGCATTTCTTTCGTTTTGAACTGCAGCTAGTTCTTCTTTATTTAAATCATAACCTTTAATAATAAAGATAGGTCTTGAAAATAAAGGAAGTATTTGGCGTGTAATTTCTTCACTCATAATCTATGTTTATATTAATCCTTTTATCTGTATCTGTTTGTATAGCGGCACGATGTTTTAGCTTTCCGTTAAAAAGTAATATAGTGTTTTTTTCTGATTTGTAAAGTTTTCCATCTTCAAATTCAGTATATCCATTATTAGTATCAATTGAAAAAAGTGCGACTTTATGGGGGCACAATAAATCTATATGCCAAGGACTTAAAAGTTTTTTATTTTGATTTGTATATAAATTAACTTTAGCTCTTAGTAGTTTATTAAAGTCCGGCAAATTTTTTATTATAGAAGGCATAATATAATCATATGCATTACTTAAAACATCTGTGCTTTGATCTATATCAAATAATCTATGGCTCCATAAATATATGCCATCAGGTCCTACATCTGTAGCTTGACCTTGCCAATAATATGGGAATTCATTTGAATTAACTGCATCTTCAATAAACAAAAACTTATCTTCGGATAAGAAATTATTTTTTATAAGGACATTTGGCTGCATAAGCTTTCCATCTTTTTTGAAATTTGCTATTAACTCCCAATACTGCAACTCTATTCTCTGTTTTTAATTCTGGTGTTTCTTCAATTAATTCTAATTCTAAAGTTTTTTCTGGAATAGGTACATACATTGCTAGTGGTGTTCCTCTAGGTATAATGACGCTGTAATTATTTTCTTTAGTAAAAGCAGATTTTTTTAATAACATTTGAGGATTTACTTCGAAATACTTAGAAGTAGGTATTATTCCAGGCAAGACATCAAACACTTTGTTGTATTCAAAATACATAGGCATTTGTTGAATTTGCCATCCTGGAGGTGTTTTAAATCTAAAAGGACCAATAGGTTTTAAAACTGCTAAAATTTTATCGGCAGCATGTTTAGGAATATAGTTTTCAAACTGATCACGTGAGTGAAATTCAAACTGAAACTCATTCATAGGAGATGTCCAAAAAACTTGACCATCTTTTACATATACTTGTATATCACACCATAGAGGTAGAACATATCCTTGAGAAAACCACCAGGGAAAAGAAGGACAATGTTTTATATTGTTATAATTTTGATGACCTGATAAATCAAATTTTTCAAGTTCGCTGTGAACATCTCTATCTTTCTGCATTCTTCTAAACCACTCTGGATAAAATTTTCTAGCTGGAACAGGACCTGCACCTGTTTTTTCTAAATCTGGAATGACTGACCAAACTGTTAATTTTTCTTTCTTTTTAAAAAACATATTATTGTTTATTTATATTATCGTCTTTCTATTATGAAAATGTGTTTAGATTATGACTGTGGCCAAAAATGATGATTCCAGCTTTCCCTTTCAACCTGTTCACGAGTTTTATATTCTATAGTGTAATCAGCAGTAGATGGTCCACCGTTTTCATCAACCATTATATAGTTTCCCTGTATCCAAAAACTGCCCCAAGCACCTTTTTGTATAACGAAAGGAGTTCCGCTATCTCCTTCTTTTATTTGACATTCGTTATTATCCATAATTTTTATTCCTTAATACTTTAATATAATTATACCTGATGCACCAGTCGTAGATCCAGCTCCTGCGCCGCCTCCAGTGTTTGCAGTTCCAGATTGGTTTCGGCTTCCGCCGCCCCCAGATCCGCCTGAACCCCACGATCCAGTTCCGTGAATTCCTCCACCGCCACCGCCAGCAAAAACTCCGCTAGCTCCGTGAGTTGTTCCAAAAGTTGCTGATACATCTTTTCCAGATCCACCATTTCCTGCAGTTGACGCTCCTGATCCGTTTCCGCCAGCTCCGCCAGCTCCGCCCCCACCTCCAGATGGGTGTCCCGGATAAGCGTGTGTTCCTGCTGATCCACCATTATTTCCAAAACCGTATGTTCTACTGTCGGCAGAGATTGCAGGTGAAGTTGTTTGAATTCCGTTTCCGCCAGATCCTGCTGAGTGAGATTTTCCACCGCCAGATCCACCGTCATAAGCACCACCACCATTTCCACCGCCCATGGCAGTAAGAAGTGTAGCGTCTGTTCCAGATCCTGGACCCCAAGTTGTGTCTGTTGATCTAGGGTTAGCTGTAGTAGATGCAGCTACAACATAAGGATAACTAACTCCTGATTGTACTGCGTAAGCTGGGTGAAGAACTAATCCTCCTGCTCCTCCGCCTCCATTATTTTCAGATCCAGATCCACCACCAGAACCAATTGCCATAACAGTCATAGTTCCAGTAAATGGAGCAGAAAAAGTTCCAGCTCCTGTAGATGTGATTGCTTGAGTCTGAGGTGCTGATACAGTGATTGTAAATTCTCTGTCTGTTGTTTGTGCTCCAGCGGTAGCTCTAACTGTAAACGTTGAAGTTACAGTGCCTGAAGGTACAGCTGTTGCTGTTCCTGTAATAGTTCCTGCTGGTGAATTAAAAGTTAAACCTGGAGATACTGATCCAGTTGTAATTGCGTGAGTAACAGCTACACCTTCTGGGTCTGTTGCTGTTGCTGCTGCTAAAGTGTATGTTGATCTTGTTCCGTCTGTAATAGTTCCAAGAGATCCCGCTGCAGTTGCGAAAGCAGGGTTACCATCAATACTTAGAACATTATCTTTTTGACCTGTAATACTTCCATTTACTTGAACGTCAAAAGGTTCTCCTGCATCCGTAACAGTTGCAGGCACAGTCGCTTGTAACGCTGTAGCAGATTGAAAACTTACTGAAGGAGAAGCTATTGAAGCTCCTGTAGCAGCGATAAAGTTTACAGTGTTGCCTGAAGAAAAATTTGTTCCAGTAATTGCAATCGCTGCAGGTAAAGCACCTTCATTTAATGAAGCAGGACTGATTGATTGTACGGTTGGATTTGCCAAAATGTCAGTAAGTGCTGCTCCTGAAAATGCGTATTTAATTGATTTATATGTAGCCATAATTTATTTCCTTATTTAGTTTGTATTAACCATCCTTTTGTAGCGTCAACATAAACTAATTGTAAACCAGCATTGTTAGTTTGAACATCTAAATTAGATGCCGCTCCAGATATATTATGCCCGTTTCTAGCTATTTCTAACTTATCTGTAGCAAAAGTTCCAGCATAATCTATAAATGATATTGTGTCGCCAATAGCAGCAGAACCAGGAAGCGTAGCTGTAACAGGCGCTCCTCCTGAATTAGTATCAACAAAATAACCTTCTCCTGCTACTGCAGCAAAGTTACCTGTTTTAACTGCTTGCCATGAAGCTCCGCCTGATCCTAATTCTACGTTAGTAACGTCTTGACCATTGATGTAAATTAATTTTGTATCTTTAGCTGTTGCTGCAAAAGTTGTTCCTGAACCTGAGTCAGAAGCACCTTTTACTTGTACAGTAAAAGCACCTGATGTTGAATTTTTAATTAGGTACATTTTTTCTGTACCATTTGGAATTGTAACTATTATATTACCTGTAATAGTTCCTGTTAATTCTATAATCGCATTTCTAGCTGCGTTAGTTAAACTGTCTGTAGCAGAAGTAGCATCTCCATCTGTAATAGCTAGCGTAGTTGTTCCTGTTCCACTAACTACTTGTGAATGATAGCCAGAAGCTGCTTGTTGAATAATGTTTAAATTTGTATTAGTTTTTGTTCCCCATGTACCGGCGTTTTCACCAGTGGCCATAAGTTCAATACCTAAATAATTGTATGTAGATCCCGACATGCTAAGTTATTCTCCTAATTAAAGTATTTATATTGTTTATTTGGTTTTAAGTCAAACATAATTATGCAGGTGTTTTCCTTGTATATCCTGTGCTAGTTTTTGGTGTTAATCTGGTATATCCTCCACTCGTTTTCGGTGTTAACCTATGGTAATATTTTAATATAATACCAGTTTCATTTAAACTAATCGTGGCCACCTGACCTGTTGGAAATGCATTAGATAATTGAGTTGTTGTTACATTTCCTCGAGTCGATGTTAATGAGATACCTGTTGGATTTACTAATGTTACTGGTAAAGCTTCAGGGGTTCCTAGTGTTGTGGCTAATGTAGTTAAAGCAGTTAACTGAATAATAGGGTTTGTTGAAATTTCAACAGTTCCTATATCTATATCAGCTGACCGACCTAGACCTGTTAATCCCATTATATCTGCCGGTGATAAAGATCCAGGAGTAGCTGTAACAGATCGACCTGTTAAACCAACTGAATGATCATCTAGCGATAATAATCCAGGTGAAGATATAAGTTGAGAAAGCGCTGCTAGTGTAAAGGTCGCATCACCTTTTACACCTAATGCACCAAAATCTATATCAGCTGATTGACCTGTTAAGGTTAATTGTTGCTCAGGAATATCTCCTATAGTTCCTAAAGATGTTGTAGCAGATAAACCAGTTATATTAAATACTGCCGACTCAACTGAACCCCAACCATTTTGTCCCCAATTAAGAGTACCCCAACCAGGTCTTACAACTATATTTTCTGTTGGTAAATTAACTGATGCAGTTAAAGATAAACCAGTAAGATCTATTAAACTTACTGCACCACCCCAACCTTCCATGCCCCAGGTATCTGCACCCCAACCGGTTTCGTGAAATGCTGTTGGTGTTCCTACTGTAGTTGTTGCTGATAAACCTGTAAGTGAAACATCAACGGAATCTTGATCGCCCCATTGATTCTGTCCCCAGAGTGTGCCGGCTTGGTTCCAAGTGTTAGCCATAAGGATTTACTCCCTATGCTATTTGTATAATAGCGTTTCCTGCTGTTTGTGCTGGAAATTGAATTGTAAAAGTTCCACTCGTAACAGTTTTGTCTGAACCAAAATTAATTGCACAGACTGCTTTGTTAGCATTAGTTGAATTATAAATTAAACACCCTCTTGCTGTGAATGATGCAGTTGAACCCCAACTTGTATCAGCAAACTTACAACAAGCAGTGTCACCAGATAAAACGGGAGTTGTACTTGTTAAAGCATTTCCACCTGTTGTGTATCCAGATGAAGTAGAAGTGACTTCGTATGTGTTAGTTGGATCTGCTGTACCATCTGTAGGTGCAGTGTATACTGTTGTTGCTTTACTTAAAGTTGCTGAGTCACTTGAATATAAAGCTAATTTAAATGCGTCTGTACCATTAGTGAAATTGTGACCTTCTACTAAAATTTCTTGTTTAAAGCTATTACAAATTGCCGATGTTATCGTCATAAAATTTTATCTCCTAATTATTGAGGCGCTGACTCGATTGGAATTCTTATTGTACCATCCGTGTAATCGTCTCGTCTTCTTCTTCCAATTTGCATTGCTGCAAACTTTTGTAGTTCAGTTTTATACTTCTGTTC
>Ga0209232_1001423_pt1 | contig 12844 bp, 17 predicted proteins | sample ETNvirenome_2_60_FD_184066 | JGI IMG/M metagenome (GOLD analysis project Ga0209232, IMG submission 184066) | Marine viral communities from the Pacific Ocean - ETNP_2_60 (SPAdes) (version 2) | ecosystem: Environmental > Aquatic > Marine > Oceanic | place: Pacific Ocean | collected 2013-06-22
GTAGGGGTTGTTGGTCATTAAAAAACTGAGGTTCACTCCGTATAGCGTCACGATTGCGTTTCATTTGCTCTTTGCGCTTATTGCCGTACAAACTGCCACGTTTTGAGTTGCACTTAGCACAACTGCCTACAAGGTTGCTTCTCTCATAGGGTTCTCCGCCTGCTGCTACCTCTATCAGGTGATCAGCCTGAGTGCTTGGTGCATTTGCGCACCAGTGACATGTCGGCTCTTCTGCTAGAACTCTCAGCCGTAGTTTTTTCCAGCGTTCTGTGCCGTAAATACCGCCTGCTTTGTTACTCATGTTTCTATTCCGTCGCCGTTACAGCGCACACACCGCTGTGCGTTGTCTAAATCTAGGCGTTCATAGCCGCTGCCGTGACACGTTGTACACAGCTTAGGAACTGACTCGTAACTATCTAATCTATTTTTTTTGTAATTAGTAGTTTGTAAGACGTCAACTTTTCCGACGTCCGGAAACGTGACACTGGTCGCCGTGTTTTCCACAGGTCTTGCACAAGGTCTGTCGTACAGCACGTGATGCCAACCGAACTGCCCTGTTTCCGGGTCTTTAATTTTGCGACGGTGCAAATAGTTTGCCTGTTCCAACTCGGTTAACGCTGTCCGGATGCTTGTGCGTCCGTCGTGTACAGCTAAGCGTGCGAGAGCGCCGCTGCTTATCCGCCAGTCGTCAGGCTGGCTTAACAGGTAGGCAAGCACGCCACGTGCCTTAAATGACAACGAATGGTTCTGTAAAGCGTCGTTCGGAATAACTGCATATCGTGCAGGGCGTTGAGTTCTAATTATCAAAACGAGCGCCGATAGTTTGACATACGGTCATATTCCATCCGTTTTATGGCTTGCTTTTGCTGGTCGATCACCTTTTTTTGGGTCTCGTTACGTTTAAGGAGCTCCCGGATAAGTTGTTCTGCACGCTGTAAAGCGTCTGCTGCACTGTTCAACTCTGTTTTTAACTCTTCCAAATTCATACGCTAGGCCTATCTAACAGTTTTTGTATCTCGTCGCTGCATAGCTGCGCATCTCCAGCGCACCGTGCAACATCCTGTGTTGTTAACACGTTGCCTTTACTTGCGTTCAAATTTCGCAAATAATCAAGCTGCTTTTCCGAGGCTGGCCGTTTAGCTTTAGAACCGACCTCTGCACGCTCCTGTTTTGGTGGCGCTCCAGTTACAGGGTTGTTGCGTTGAACCTTGGTCATTTCTTCCCTACTGGCACGCTTCGCAGGGTCACTGCCCGCCCATCCCGCATTGCTTAAGCATCGGCCCAGGACCGAAGTTTCCGCATTTTCCACGTGGCTTGTAGCGTTGACCCCACGGTCGGTTTTGTGCTCTTCAGCGTGCCCTGTGGCTATCATCACGTCATTTTCGTATATGTATCCCTTAAACATGACCCAAGTTTCGGTGTGGTCCACTATTTCTGTCACGACTCGTGGTTGAACGCCTCGCTCTTTGCACGACTCAAGCCACAATGACAAACGCTCCGCAACAGGTTGATAATTAGATAAATCAAAACCCATGTCACCACCTCCTTGAAGCAAGACGACCGTGCTGCGTTAGTTGCCAGGCGTATGCTTGTCTGCCTGAGCTGTTTACGTGCTTAATCTGTTCGCCATGCTCATCTAGCGCTGGCTGCAAGTAGTTGCTCTTCTCTCTAATTGTGCGTAGCAATCGGCGTGCCTGTTCGTGCCGTTGAGTCAAATCAGTTTTTACTGCTGCGTCAGCTATTTCGTCGTCAGTTGCCCGACCTAAACGCCCCACGATGCGCAACAACTGCTCGTGTTTTCTGTTTAACGTTAAATCAAGCGACTGTGCTGCTTGCAGCGACGTTGCAGGGTCAGTGCGTCTTGCCAAATAATCATTCATGTTCTCTTCCTTTTTTTAACAGTGGCTACCTGATGACTGCCAGGGTTGGCACCATCTCCAGCGGTAGCTCTCAGCTTCTTCTGAGATCTTTAGCGCTACACGTAAATTGTGGAGCGGGTCATACAAATCGTCTTTGAGCAAACCCATGTTAGCAACGAGCTGCTTGTGCACTAAATAGTTGACTTGGGTTAGGCCTATATCTCGACCGTCGTTATCTACGTGAGGTAAACAACGTGATTCGTGCCAAATAATTTTGTCAAGCAACACAGGTATGCGGTCGTTAGGCCAGCCTGCAGCAACCGCAGTTGTCCACCATTGCCGACAACGCACGTTAAGCACAACAATCGTCGTCGTCGTTGTGGTCGTTGTCGAAGTAGCGACATTGGTTGTGGGCGGTGCTTCAACGGTTAAGGAAGAAACGTTGATTGTGTTGTTTGTGCTGGAGGTCGCAGTGCCCGCCCACAACCTCTCTAATTCTGCCTTACCTTGGTCACTGTATGCAACCATTTCTTCATGAAGCTCTACATCGTTAGGCAGCTGCAACAGCAGCACAATTGTTATTGGTATGAGTAGCAATGACGCAACTAAACGCAACGTGACCACCTCTTCAATTTGTCGGGTGTTCACAGTATGTTTATTTTCAACCTACTTGTCAAGTATTTCCATGTGACCTGCAGTCTGTTTGCCAACAATAGCGTCAACAACTAAACCGTGTTTTTTCTGGTATTGGCGCACCCTGCGTGCAGTCACAGCACCAAAATCGCCGTCAACCAGCAACAGTTTCTTGTTGCTGCCGTTCTTGTAACCTCCGTCACGCAAAACTTGCTGCACCTTTACAACGCCGTCGCCCTGGTCGCCTTGCCTTAATGTAACCCAGCCGCTCGCTGTGTCGATTTTCGGCACATAGCCACCAAGCGGAAACGTTTTCATCGCTTCATCAACCCAGTCCGTGACGGCTGATTTTTCTGGTGACAGCTCAATGTGGCACCAATCTGCCCATTGTTTACCGCCCGCACTAATAACGCCGGGTTTGTAGCTGCGCCACTCTTCCCTGTCGCACATCCAGCCACGCCCTGCAGCGCCCTTTTCGTCGTACTGATAGTCTGCCAGATACTCTAAACCTATGAGTTCTTGCACGCTGATTAGCCAGTCATACAGCTTAAGCATGTCGTCACGTGAACAGCCAGGCTGACCGTTATGCTTTCGGCGAGACAAGTCTGCTGCTCGGCCAGTGCTGTGAATACTCCAACCCTTCATGCTCTGGCTGTTGTTATGACCACGCTTGCGCCTCTTATTGAATCCACCATTTCGCCAGATTTGACCCCCTGACGCTTCTTGAATTGCTTTTGTAAAAGCGTCTAGCCCTGGCGTTATTTTCTCGGCAAATCCTGTAAAACCGCTATACTCTCTCATTTTTCGTCACCTTTATTTGTAATCTGCTTTGCAGCTGCCTTCACGACAGCTAAACCTGCCCCTATGGCTGCAGCAAAAGCAGCTTTCCAGCCTGCGCCGACAAGATAGCTTGCAATGCCTGCTTGTACAGCCGTGGCCAGTGCCCGCTCTACATAATCAATCATTTGTTGTTTAGTCATCTTCCGGTTCCCTTCAAACCGTTGCTAGCAAGTACGCCTGACAGCGCACCTGTTAAAAACAGCACCATAGGTGTCAGAAGCTCCCAAGCTGCACGATCGTTCGGTGCCTGTTCAGTAATTGGTTGAGTAATAAACAGCAGCCCATAGAGGATTGTTAACAACGCTGCAACAAACGACATCGTCAAGCCAACACCAACAATGAAGATAAGTCTGCCTTTCAGCTGCTCATTTGTGTAAACAAATCTTTCGCTACCCGTAGACATCGGCGCAGGACCTTCCTAGCTGTGTTCCGCAGCGTGGCAACACGTCCTCTGGGCAGTTGCCTTCTATTGTGCAAATCGGATGGTTACATGCAGGTGTTTTCCAGTTGGCGGGGTCTTGACATGGGTAGCGGTAGCTGTGTGGGCTGCACGACGTTAAAACAAAAAACAATAAGACAGGCAGCAGTTTCATTCTTGCAACCCCCAAACGCCAAGCACAATAAGAAACATGCCTAACAACACTGCAATAACGCCCCTAATCATGCCAGCTTTACGATCCCCTTGACCGACATCTTGTCATTTGTGGTCCAAGTAAACGGCTCGCTGCTTGACAGGGTGCCTGGCTGTATCTTGCTGCTCACGACCGAATCGTAAGTCAATCTAAATTCTGAGCCGTCGTAGCGATAAACACGCCCACGTATTTCTGAGCCGTTTGAGTCCTCAAACTCACACAAGCTAATGCCTGCAAGCCAGGTGTCGTCAACACTAAAAGGGTAGGTGCATCGCACTTCCCCGGTCACTGCCGAAGTCGAGCCCAACGTAAAGCGCACCCTAAAAAAACAGAGCTTGTCGCCAACCAAGGCGTAGTCGGCTTCGGTTGTGCCGTTGCCAGTTGTCAGGCCAGCTGTAAAGGTCGGGGTGTACGAGACGAACGCTCCGATGGAATTGAGGTCTGAGGCCAGAAGAACGTCGCCTGATGAGAACGGGAAGCCCATTTTTTTATCCTAGTCTGTTGGTGTCTAAGACGCCTGCAAACGTACTGTCAAGCACGAAGCTGCCAAAGTCTTGTGCGGGCAGTAGATGCAGCGTTACTCGAAATTTTCCGGGCACTGCTGTTATTGTGCGCCCAAAGGTCATGCAGTTTGCCGTGACTGCGCTTGCTGCGCCGGTCGGGGTGTAGGTCACAGTCAAGGGTTGAAATCCGCACGCCTGGGTGTTTAGCAGGATGCGAATGTTGTCGCCAGTTGCTCCGTCTAAACCGTTGCAATCTGCTGCTGTAAACGTCAACGTTCGTGGGCTAAAACGTGTTTCAGATTGTCTGTTGACAATGTTATTAGCAGCGCTCAAAGCGTCAGCGTCAGTAGAAGACGATGCTTTGCTACTGATTACCGTTCGTGCGCCGTATTTTGTAACGCTGTCTTGTTTGACAACACTTTGCAAAGTCCCGCCGTCACGAGTTATCTGCGCTCGATTTACAAGCAGCTGAAAGTTAAAACCGACGTCAAGCGCTGTAAAAGGTATTTGCCCACTAGCAGGAGTGCCCTCAACAAACTGCACCGGCGAAGTTGTGTATGCGCCAACACCGCCGATGCGAGGCCACATCATGCTGTAACCCAGTTGGTCGCCAACAACTACCGCTTCCATCTGTATTTTCGGAGTACTGGTGCGAACTATGTCGATGTTGTTAGACCAAACAGCACACAAATTTGAAGCTGTGAGGCTGTTGTTGAAGTCGTTGCCGATCACCCCTGAAATGTTAACGGCAGCGTTAGTTGAGCTCCCTGCCTGCGAGTGAGTAATTGCGTCAAGTGTTCCGTTAAACGTGGGCATTTCTGTTGTGTTGTCAACTAGCTCTTCTAAAGCAAACCGTATTGCGTCAGTGAGCGGGCCTGCAGTCGTTGTCAAAGTGCCTGTCGCTCGTCCTAAAAACATGAGCCAATCGTGCACCTGAATTTCTACCTGGCTAAAAACGCCGTTATCACGCACATTAAAATCTGTTATTACGCCAGCAAACAGTCTGCTGTACGTTGCACCTGCGTCGTCGCTGAAGTCGATCCCGACAGCTTGCGAGAACCAATCTGTGTTGGTGTATGTACCGCCTGCGCCCGGTGTGAGTGCGCCGTCATAGTTTTTCAGCGTCAAAACTGCTGTGTGTTGCGAAGCTCTGGACAGTCGAATTGGCTGGTCAATTTTCATGCCCATTAAACGATCAGTAAAATCGGTTTCGCTGTTAATGTCCCCGATAAGCAACCGTGTTTTGAACTCTACTGTCATCGGAAAGTCGATCCGTCAACGACAAGGGGCACAGCGCCGTTAAAACGCTGATAGTTAATTAAGCCTTCTGTAATGTCTTCGCCTGTTGTGCCCGCAGGGACAATAATGTCACCCACAGTTACATTTACGCCACGTGCGCCAAACTCTGCTGACGCTAGCGCCGACTCAAATCGCACCTCAGCGCTGCTGCCTGCAAACGTTGGCATACCAGGCAAGTTAAAATCTCCGACATTAAAGTTGACAGGTATCTCGAACCCGCCAAGGTCAACTAAATTTCCAAGCAGGGTTTCAACACTTTTAATTGTTTCAAGGTCTCCGCTGTCTACCCTTATGTGCAGCGCCTCAATAAATGCGTCACTTAAATCTTCACGTTCACGCCGTAAATCACGAATCGCCTGATGTTGCTCATTTTGTAAATCGATAAACTCTTGACTACCTGGTGCAGTTTTTTCTAAGGCTTCACGAATATCTTTCATGTCCTCAACAAACTTTTGTGTTGCCTCTTTGTCGTCTAAAGCGTCATAAAATTCGTCAAGGCGTGTCGTAGCTGTCTCAATGCCATTGTTTAAGGGGTCAAGCTCTACGTTTACTCGGCCGAGCGTGGTTGCAAATTCTGATGATTCTCGCTCGATGTTTCGTACAGACGTTTCAAACCTGCCCATAGGCTCACGTGACTGATCCATAACAGCGTTAAGTTTGATTGCTTCACCAAGCAGCAAACCCAAGCTGTGCGCACTTCGCTCGGCGTCCTCACCAATTTTGCGGATGCCAGGGATGTCTACACCAGGGATCTTGTTTAACAGGTCAATAACAGCGTTCAGACCGTCAATGATGTTGTTGATATATTTTTTGATGGCTTTCCAAGCAATCTCAAACGCTTTTTTAAACGCTTTGATTGCAAGCCCAATAATGTTGAACTTTTTTTGCAATACAACAAACAGCGCAATAAGCGCTCCAACCTTGATAACGACAAGACCGATCGGGTTTAACATAACGACAAGGTTGAAAGCAAGCGTCACGCCTTTTGCAATCAGCATCACCGCTTTGTACACCTTCATAATTGCATTGACAGCCACGACCGCCCCAGCCAACGTTCCGAACGCAGCCGCTAGCCCAATAATTAGACCAGTGTTGTCGCCCATAAACTCGAACAGGCCAATGAGCACAGGCACAATTTTTTCCACAAGTGGCAGCAACGCCATACCAACGCTTTCGGCCATTTGTGAGAAACCGACACGCAGCTTGTCTGTAGAGTTCGCTGTTGCTTCTGCCGTACCGCCAACTTGACGCTCTATCGCTTTCAAAATCATGTCTTGTGCTTCGAATTGGCGACCTGATTCGACAAGCGTTCTGATCTGTTCTTTCTGTTGGTCAGTAAATGTAATGCCTGACCTGCTTAGGGCACTGATGCCTTTTATAGGGTCGTTTAGCGCTTTGCCCAGCTGTTTGGCGTTGTCTGTGGCTGACCCAAAGCCTGCTGCAGCCATGTCAATTGTCAGCTGTGTGGCACGGTCAAACGCACCGCCAGTTGCGTCAGCTGACGCTGCGAGCTCGCCGAACGTCAACAGCAACGCCTGTGATGCTTTGATTTGATTTTGATCTACGCCAGTTAGCCGTGCGGTGGCGTTTGCTTGCTTAACTAGTTTGTCTGTTACTGCAGCAGTTTGATCTCCGAACAAACCCATAGAATCGGCGACTTGCCTGATGCGTGCGTTTGAGGTTGCTGCTTCTTCGCCAGCGTTGATGAATTTGGTTGCTGCAGCGCCAAGCGCTGCCAGCCCTGCGGTTGCTGGCACGAACGCCTTTTGCATTGCAAACGTGAACTTTTGCCCACGTGTTTCAAGGCGCTTGAAATCTTTGACAAGCTTATTTAGCCCTTTTGGCTTGTATTCGGTGACGAGAGGGATTCTTGCCATGTCAGTACCTGCTCAGCGTGCGTTCAAGCTCTTCTGTCCAACTGTTAATCACTTTTTGCAGGTCACGGTCAAGGTTGCGCAAATTTTGTTCAACAGCAGGCCACAAAAAACGAGGTGACTGTTTTTTTGCGTTCAACGCTGCAATAAACCTGTCACCTGGGTTGGAACTTTTGATGTTGCCCGCCCTATTACGCCCGGCGTTCTCAAAAATGGCTCCCACTGGATTTTTTTCTTGCAGCGCCAACAGCTGTATTTCATTAGCGCCTTTGCGTGCACCTGTGTTTGTCACAATGCGAACACCTGAGCGGACCGCTTTGCTGTTCCACGAACGGTCACGGCCTCGTTCCATCCAGCCTCCTGTAGGTGTCTGCCAGTTAGACAACGGTGCTTGCTTAGGTATGAGCTGGCGTGCGTCCGCTACAAGCGGTTTTGCTGCTTGCCTCATTTCCCGTGGCAAACGTTTAGCCAAATCGGGCTCGATCTTGCGTAGCTCTTTAACGGTTTCGCCAATGCCCTCTGTTTTAACGTCGATGGTTCTTAGCACGGCGATTCTGTTCTTTCGCTACGTCATTGACCGTTATCAGGTCTCTAGTGTCAAATTCAATATGATGAGGCCACCAACCGACGGCTAACAACAGTTCTGCTAGCCCTCGTCGGTAGGTGCCTCGTTGGTAGGGCGTTCGTCATCTTCGCCGATCACTTCGAGGCTTGTCACCTTGCGAATAAAGTCGTCGAAGATTGCAGGAACAACGACTTTGTGTTGTTTAGACGCTTCGTAGGCAAGAAACGCTAAATCTTCCATACCGATGCCGTCAGTCCCTAAATTACTTGCTTTGCTTTTATACTTCCGCTCCCACGACACCATCGTAAATAGGTCAGTAGTGACCTGATAGGTGTCGTCAGCAGTCGTAATCTGAATAGTTAATTGCATGTCGGGTTGCTCTTTCTGTTAAATCAACTGACTTGACGAGTTGCTGCGCCACCTTGAAACACCAAGTCAACTGTCTGAAGTTCACCGAGTGAACCGTTAATCGGCGTGAACGATTCTAAATAGGTGTTCGTCAGTGTGTAAGAAGGGTTTGACGCCGAAGCAGTTTCTGTGTTGGTTGCGAACACTGTCACAACCGTTTGCGTGCCTTGAATCGCCGTGAGCAACTCTTCGACTTCTGAGGAGCCGTATGCAAGCATGAGCGTCGCAGTGATTTCGTTGTTTTCTAGGCCTGCAGTGTACGTACGGGCTGCGTCGGCGAATGACGTGCTCTCCAAAGACTCGTTGACGAGGGTGACGACACAGGCGGTTGCCTGATCCGTATAACTTACGGAATTTATCACCAAACCTGGGTTAGATAGGACGGTTGTTGTTGCCATTGTTTTAATTTCTCCGTGTAGATAGTCGAATTATCACATCATAGGCGGGAATATTTTGCTCGCCGATGATGGCTGTTGTTGGCCTAAAGTCAACTACAGCGAGTGTGGTTAGTTGTTGGATTGAATCAAATGTTGTCAGCAGGTAGTCGCTTGAATCGCTGTTGCCTGGTGGCGCTGCCAGCAAACGCAGTGTCATTGTGACGTCAACAATGTTGCTGTTAAATCCGTCGCCGGTCGGGAGCTCGACGAACACTGACATAGGTCTAGCGTTACGTGGGTCAGTCACTACAACTAGCCCTGCGTTTGTTAACGCTGTCACAACTGACTGATAAGCTTCTGCCAGTATTCCTGTGGCAGCCATTAGCCGACCTGTGGCCTGTTGATGCCTAACAGCTGCATGATGCGTGCCATAGACCCAAACGGCTGCGCACCGTTGTTAAAAGAGTCGAAGCTTGCAAAACTGTCCACGCTGCCACGCTCCCTGTATATAGCGGACGCATACAGTGTCGTGCCTAACGCTACCGCTGCGTTAGGGGCTGCAGCTGTGTCGTCGTGATATCCGGCTTCAACACGCCTACGGTAGGCAAAGACGTTTGCTGCGTTTACGCAGGTAGTTAAAAATGCACTGTCGTTACTCGTTGCTGATGCAATGCCAAGGAACTCTTGCACCGCTGAAACAGAAGTCCATGTCGCCTGTGGCTCCCACGTTATTGTTCCGGCGTCTACAGCGTAAGCTAAATCGTCGCCAGCGCTAGGAAATATGACTTGATTAGGTCGATAAACCTCGTAGTCAAAAACAAATTGGCCTTCAGTCGTGACGTCAATTAGCTCGTATTCTGTCAACGAGTAGACAACTAGGCCGGTGGCGTTAAAACCTCGGCTTGTGCCTGCAACGTCAATAGTTGAACCTAGCGGAATGTTTGCTAAAGGTTCGAGCGACTGCAGCACACCATAACCGTCAACCCTTGTGGATTGCGTGATGGTGTAGGTCGTGGTCATGGTGTGCTGCTATCTGCTGGTTATGAAACGGTGATTGACTTAACTTGCGAGTCGTCAGCAATGAACGTTGCGACGTAGCCGTAATAGCTAAACGTGCGACCGAGGGTTGCTGGGACTTCTACGCTAGTGATGCCTCGCACTTGCTCGTAAAACTCGATCGCGCTTCCACGTGCAACAACCATTGTGCCTGACGCAAAGTTTTTGTCAGCCACAAGGTTAAGTCCAAACGGGTTAAACGTGTTTGCTTGCGTGACAGTGCCGGTGCCTGCTGCGTTAACGCCCATGAGACCTGCAGCGCCAACGTAAGGGAACACTGGGCGCTTGTCTCCGTCGAGCTGCTGCCCGAGGTAGTACCACACATCAGGTGACACAAACACGTGGTCAGGCAGGTAGTTGGTTGCCGTCAAAATGTCTCGTGCTGCGTCGTAAAGGCTTTGAATAAGGCTAGTTGGGTCGTTTGCGGTGACCGTCCAGGTTGAACCTGACGCAGAAGCGCCTGCAACGATGGCGTCAGCTGCGACGTCGTCTGATTTGTCGAGATATTCGTTTGCCAGGTCAGCAAGAATGATTTGCAGCGCTGCGGGCGAAGTAAAATCGATGTCTTGAACGCTCAAAGTGACCTGTCCCGAAAGTGTGGTCTTTGACACGACGTTGCTGGCAATGACAGGCGTGGTCGCTGACACTGCAGCAAGTTCTGAGCTCTGTGCGTCAATACTGGTATGCGTGCTCCACGTCGGGCGTATAAAGGTCTTTGAGTTGCCGCCATCAGGCATGGCTCTTGCCCCGATTGCAGCTACCACTGGCCTAGTGTAGTTGAAGTCGTCAAAGACTGGTGCGACAATTGGAACCGGTAACAATCCTGGGGTGTCGCTCGTCAGTACGTCTCCTGCCGCAGCTTGCATTGCCGTTTGCTTGCTTTTTGCTGCTTCAACAAAAGCGTTGTTTACTTTTTCGAAGACTTCTCCACCGACATGATATGCAGCGAGGTATTCGCTGGCTGATGGCATGTCAAAATGCTTCTTTGGTTGTGCGTACACAATGGGTGCGGTTGGGGTTGTCTCGGCTGCTGCTTCGACCACTTGGGGCTGTTCTTCTTGCATAATTTCCTCTTTTAAGGTTGGGATTTCGGGTTCGTCGGGTTCTGCAACAGCTGTTGCAGCGATTTCTGTAATCACGGCTTGCTTAAACGCAGGTTCAGCAACAATGCTGAGCTCACGCCAGTTTGCTGCCTTAACTACTGTGACGTCGTTGTCTTGCTCGACGTCAATAGGCTCAATGCCAATAGAAACGCTGTCGTAAGCTCCCATTTTCAGAAGCTCGACAAGATCGTTGCCTTGTGCTGTTCGTGCGATTTGCGCTGTAAACATCACGCCAACGTCGTCAACCTGTTCACGTTCTGTGACCATGCCGACAATGCGGTTGCTGTCGTGCTCTGCCAGCAAACGGGGCGCTGCGCCGTCAACAGGCAGTGCACCTGGCAAGATTTTGACTCGTTCTCCGCTCAGTACCGTAGCGACCTCGTTAAAAGGTACAGCTAGCCCGGAGATGGTGCGTGGCTGGTCGCCTGCTGCAGCGTCAAGCGTTACTTGTGTGGCGTTAAATCTGATCATATTTGGTTCTCGTCTCGTATTTCGTCTCGTATATCTTCGGTGTCAAGGTTGAAGCTTCGTAGATAGGCGTCTGTGTCAAACTCGACGTGTTTCCCTTGCGCTAACACTTGGTTACCGCTCAGTGTTTCTTGTATGCAGGTTATAAACGGCATTGCACCAAATATGAGCAAATCTTGCCGTGCCATTTGTGCGTTCATATATGTAAATCCGCCTACAGCTACGCCTACTAGGTATGCAGGCACCTGACAAAGGCGTGAGAGCTCTAAGGCTGCGTGCTGACGGCTTTCGGTTAGCTGCAACACGTTAGGATTTTCGTTTGTCATTTTGTACTGCACGTGCTGATTGAGGGCGCCGACTGCGTTTGTTTGTCTAGCTTGCGCCCACGCTGAAGCTAGCTCTGTGAGCTCCTCTGCGCTCATTGGCTCGCCGTCTACTTGTTGCAAGAAACCGTTAGGAATGGTGTTGCTTGCAAATCGTTTTGCTGACTCGTCGAGGCGGTGTGCAATGTCTATGGTGCGGTTGCCGCAGTACAGAATGCCTTCTTGTGGTGAAAGGAACTGCACGACAAGATCGGTGTCTAGCTCTACACCGTTGTAAAACAGGTCGTCAGCTGTGGTGAACCATTGTTTTTCGTCTTGGTCGGTGCTTGTGACGTTTGTGGCTGGCAGCCATTGAAACGTGGCAGGAAATCCTGTGGCGTATTTACTTGTGATCGCCAAGAAAGCTCTGCCATAAAGAAGAAGATCTGAAACCAAATTTGAGAACAAAAATTGCCGTGTTACTCGTGGGTCAGGTCGGGTGTACCACGATTCACCAAGAATATAGTTTTTGTCGTAGGAGCTTGTTTCTGTGTTCCATTGCAGCGTGTAGCTACGCAAGTTGAGGCTTGCCACGGTTGAGCTAATTAAGCCTACAGCCCGTGTAACTGTCGGCACAGAGAGTGCACGCTCAGCTTTCGCCCCGACAACGTTATTGCTGAGCGTGCTGGGGAGCACCGCACGACCGGCTGCAGCTTTAATGTCGCTGACACCGTAAGCAGGCGCAGCCTTAGTGCGAAATAGTCCCACAACGCAACGCTAACACCTATGAGCCCTGATTAAGTGGATAGGCCCACCATTGGAGTCCGCACCGTGTGACCTGGCTTAGCCGACATTCCTGCTGCTGCAATCATGCATCTGCATTGCTCAATGCTTCCAGGCGACTTGGTGCTACTTAACGTTAATT
>Ga0209232_1001424_pt1 | contig 12841 bp, 18 predicted proteins | sample ETNvirenome_2_60_FD_184066 | JGI IMG/M metagenome (GOLD analysis project Ga0209232, IMG submission 184066) | Marine viral communities from the Pacific Ocean - ETNP_2_60 (SPAdes) (version 2) | ecosystem: Environmental > Aquatic > Marine > Oceanic | place: Pacific Ocean | collected 2013-06-22
TCAATCATTCAATCACCTCATGTATTTTTTTTATTATATCAATAATCTCAGGGTTATGTGCTTGTTTTTCAGTGAAGTTCTCTTCAATATCATAATACACAGTATTACGAATAAGGTTCAACTTTTCACGCAACCGCTTGTATGCTTCAAGGATAAGTGGTGCGTCTGCTATGAGTCGTGCATTAGCGTAGTCCTCTTCTGTCCATTCCTCTCCATCCGCCATTACTAACTCCGCAACAATAGAATCATACTCGTTAGAGTGAATCACCGTAGGATGAATAACATCGGGTGCATCATCAACATACCAACCGTGAGGTGTATGTCCTTCGTATTTGTCTGTGTCAATCATTCTTTCACCTCGCTAATCCAAAACTCAACTGTGTCCCAACTGATGCCTAATGTAGCGTCGTGTTTATGTTCCATTCTTTCAAGAACCCACGATACTTGTTCATCTGTCAGCGTGTCGTCAAGCGACAACACATCTTCGGGCATCCACACAATTGTACAGTTGTCTTTGTAGTATGCAAGTTCTTCACGCAACCGCTTGACTTCTTCAAGCAGTTCTATTACAAACCATCCATCAACTACGCATTCATGTTTGCTAATTGCACCTATGTATTCATCCTCTTTATTTTCTTCTCTTTCGTAAAATATTTCTAAATTTTTATCTATGTCAATCATTCTTCTTCACTCTCCGCCATGCCTAAGAGGATAGCGACCTTGCTAACCACCCTTTTAAGTTCGGACTCAACACCCCACAACATGACTCCCATCTGTGGCAAGCCATCTTTGCGAGGAAGGACTTCGGCAAAGAGGTCGTGAATCTGCTTCTGTTGTTCACGCAACCGCTTGACTTCTTCAATCAAAGGAAACATTCTTGCTAATAGCGTATGCTCGTTTTCTTTATCGCCATAAAAGGCGTTAAACTCCAATTCTAATTCTTGTATGTCAATCATTCAATCACCTTCTTCGATTTGCTTCGCCATGCATCTAATCCATCATTCGATATAGGGAATACATTCATGTATTTCTCAACTCTCTCTATTGCTCGCTCAAGTGAAGAGTAACTATAGTTACCCATTAAGTCCATTACTTCTCTTAGGTCAGTGTCACCTAACCCATGTCTGTCCAACCATCGAAGGACATATACTGCTAATTGTTTTGTATCAGTTTCCATCAACCTTCATTTCTTAATTGGTTTATATATTATTTATTTCAGTGTTAATTTTAAGCAACTCTTCTCGCTATGTCGCCCACTCTTTGCTGTAATATATTCGCCGTGTTAGGATTTTGAATCGTTTGGTCAATGGCACTACGCATAGCATCTTCGCCTCCGTATGTATCGTATGACCTACCTATGTCTTGCTCGGTTATGTGACCTAACTCATTAGGATTTTTCTCTCTTAAAGTATCGAGTTCACCTACGGTACTACCGAATGCTGAACCTTTAGGTGCGCCCTGCGCTCTAAAAGCACCTGCCCCACCTACATCAACATAAGATATACTACCGTCGGGTAACACTATGGCATTATCATTATCCATGCCTAACATATCCCAATTAGCAATCATCGCATGCGGAACAATATCTCTCGCAGTATGCGCTCTATCTCTTATCGGTTGAATGTGACGGCCTTGTTGAAATTCAGTTATCATGTGGTCATCATCTAAGTGGGCTTGCGGAACGCCTACGCCTAATAGATTTAGTAAACGATTCATCTCATACTCGTTACGAATATGAGCAGGGCTATTGCCCCGCTTAGATACGAAACGGCCTTGCGGTACATCGAATAGCCTTGCGCCTGTGCTACCGCCTAAGAACTGACCTCGTTCTCCTGCCTGTTGCCTCGCCCGAATCTCTTGCATGGCGAGTTCCATAGGCGACATTGATTCACCTACGAGTGTCACCTAAATAACGACTATCATCATTTAGGGATGTACATATCATACTCATGTGAGAACTGCTTTAGGAAATCTTCGGGCGAGTCATACTCCATTGACTTGACTAACTCATCTAAGAATCCACTTGCCATATCAGTCATCGCTATGTTCTCATCCATGCGTGAGTAAATGAATGGTTCATCTTCAAACACACCCTGCTTCACTCCATCAAGCCATGCCGCATACACGATGTCATATACCGAACCATCATCAACAAAGAATTTACTTTCTTTAAGTTTCCAAAACGAACCCATGTGGTCAAAGGCAGGATTGAATCTTAAACATGCTATCCATGATAAAGGAACATCATACTTGTCTGCGAGGTAACTGTAACTGTTGACCCAAAAGAATGCATCAAACTTTTTGTTGTCAAACATCTCTTGTACATAAGGCATCCATCCTGTGTGTAGATGATTCTCTAACTGTGAAACATTCTTCAATCCTTTAAGCCCGTCTTCTTTTGTTTTGATGTAGTTGTGTAACTCTTGCGGCCACGCTATCTTCCCATGCCCAATGTCATCTTCCAAGAGTGTAAGGGAACTAATAATATTATCAGTGTTATATTTCTCATTCATGCTTATGCCTCCTTGCTCTATTCTTGTTGATGTGTAACAAGTGTTTTAATTTCTCATCAGCAATACGCTCATCACCATTAGCCCAAAGGACAGCATCCTTGAGCATGTCCTCAGCGTCAGCGAACAGACCATTCCATTCGATTAGGTATTGAAGGTAGTCACCTAGTGTGTCAAAGTCGTAGTGTCTTTGGTCGAAGAAACTATTGTCCTCATATCTATCGTCGTCGATAGAATAGTATTTGTAACCGTCATCTGTGTGATGATACATTTGTCCTTTCGGTATCTTACTCATGTTAGTCACCTCTTGTAAATGGATTCTTTCTTGTGTCCTCTTTGGGTTTATCTTCTTCACTCATTCTTCCTCGCCTCCATTGTATGGCTCATCGTATACTTGTAGTAAATCATTCTGTAGTGCGAAGTCAATCAGTTCCGCACACTTAGGCGAGTTACTATTCAAGTGCAAGACGAACTTATCATCTTCATCATTTATCTCTAAGGCTACACAGTCATTGTATTGGCTCAGTGTCACGCCACGGATATAATATATCTCTTTGGTAGCAAGCGATTTGTGTGTAGGGTCACGGTAGGATAACCAGTCGGTCATCTCACTTGGTACGGCAAACTTTTCCGCATACCCATATTCTCTATTCGCTGTTACTTCACCACTTCCTTGTAGGTGTAGCACTCCGTCACCGGCATTCACTCTTACTTGTAAAACATTTTTACTCATCTTAATCATCTCTCATTTCTTATTTGGTTTATATATTATTTATTCTTCTTCATCGTTTTCATCATTCAACCTTGTACAGTGTGCTTCCGTATTCATAGCCACGCTTGTAGTAGTGCGAAGTCCACTCATCTCTTTCATTTGAATTCATGTGACCCACTTCTAAGTAGTCCGCTATGCCTCTTTTAAATGCTGTAATTTCTAATGTATCTAATACTGTTATCTTCATCTTAATCATCTCTCATTTCTTATTTGGTTTATATATCATTCTTCTTCTTCATCGTTTTCTAACTTGGCTCTCGTAGGTATCACGAACTTAGGTGCATTCATGTTAGGTGAGTTGAATACTTCCCAACCTCTATTGGTCTGTCGTATCAAGTCACCTATGACTACCTCTATCCTACAGTTGTGTTCCTCTATTACTTGGTAGATGTTACCACCAATGTATTCTATGTCTATCCATTTGTTCTGTCCTAATACTAATCTCATTCTAATTCCTCCGCACATTCTTTTCTTGGTTCTTTGAATAAACCTTCGGGTATTTCATAAGGGTTCATTCCATGCCTTACCATCTCTACTAACATTCTTTTATACGCTTCTTCATTCATACTTTCACTTCCTTTTTCTTTTGGATGAATGTTTTGGGTAGGTCACCATCCGCAACCATTTGTCGTAAGAGCATAGTGGCTATACCCTTACGGTCATCCAAGTCACCACCATCAAGGATGGACTTGATAACTTCACGCTTTGCTTCGACCACTGCGTTGAACTTCTCATCTATAGTTCCGGCTACTGATAGGTACACTGCGTGTACGCTACTACTATCCTGTCCTATACGATTGACTCTATCTTCTGCTTGTTCCTCCCATGCCGGAGTCCATTCTCTTTCAACAAAGAGAACAGTGTCAGCCGCAGTTAGTGTGATACCTTCCTTAGCCGCTACGGTAGAACATAGTAACACATCTAACTTACCTGCTTGGAACGCTTCGACTCTTAACTGTCTGTCACTTGCTGATACTTGACCAGTGATGACAGCACCTCTCCACTGATGCTTGTCATTGTTAAGTGCATCCCATATTCCTTTGAGTACATCTTGATGGTGAGCAAAGATTACTACAGGCTTGCCTGTGATTTCTTTGTAGTCAGTCAGCCATTGTACTGCTGACTCAACTTTGATTCTACCACACTCATGCCGTAAGTCTGTCAGCATGTTCAAGACGAAACCCTTTGGTGTACTACCACTCATCAAGTGATACTCATACTCTTGTATCCATGATTGATGTAGAGCATTGTAGTTAGTAAGGTCTTTCTTACTTGGCTTGACTGTGTGCATGGTACGGATTTTATCGGGTAGTTCATCAAGCACTTCCTTCTTGAGTCTACGGATGCAGAAGTCACGGGTACGCTCATGTAACTCATCAGTGTTACTCGCACCGGACATATCCCAACCCCATCCTGTATGGAAACCTCCGCAGTAGTGTATACCATACTCATGAGAGTTAGAGAACTCAGCAGGTCTAAGCAAGTTGAGTGTAGTATAGAACTCGTTAGGTCTGTTAGTGATAGCAGTACCACTTAGACACAGTATTGATTCAGCATTCATAGCAACCTCAAGTGTGGCTTGAGTACGCTGTGCTTTACTGTTCTTGATATAGTGTGACTCATCACAGATAACTATGTTGAACTCTTTGTCAAGTAAACTATCCTTACGCCCACTCATGATGTCATAGTTACAGATTACTACATCAGTATCTTGTATGATACCTTTGCTCCTTCCTTCTACTACGCTCACTGATAAGTTAGGTAGCCACGCATTGAACTCGTTCTGCCAGTTGTACTTCACATTGGAAGGACATACTACAAGGGCAGGTAACTTGTCTTGGTTAAGAGCAGTATAAGCGATGGCTTGGATAGTCTTACCCACGCCCATGTCATCACCTATCAAGGCACGACCTTCTGCTAACTGTGCAAACCTCACACCGACATATTGGAACGGGAACAACTCACGCCCTTTAGGGAAGTGCTTGGCTAACTCATCACGCATCTGTGCTACCATCTCTCCATCATCCAGTGCTGATGCACCACTGATAGCGATACGCTTTGCTCTCTCTTCCATCGCAGTATGTATCTGTGGTATAGTTTCAAGAGCCTCGACAAGTAACTTCGCTTCACTTGCACTTTGTTTGTTTAGTCTGTCTATCAAAGCAGGTGCTTGATAGATACTTACTGACCATGACTTTCTATCGGGGTTGTACTTACGACCCTGTGTTGCTTTAACTTGAGCCATGACTTGCATACGCACATCGGGGTCAGCGATGTAAGGCCACTTCATTTCTATGGTTGTACCTTTGAGTGTGGCTGTGTAGTTAGTAACCTTCTTGACGATTTGTTTAGGTGTGAAAGTATGTTCCCCTCTAAGTTCCGCAAGTGAAGTATCAAAGAAACCTCCGGCCTCTTCCAGTATACGCACAGCAGTATCAAGGGTTTCCTTATCATCACTGAGTGTCCACTTCTTGATTGTCCCATCGAACTTAACCTTTGGGAAAGGTAAGCCTTGCTTGAGTGCTTGGTTGAAGTCATTGTTGTACGCATAGTTGAGAGCGATACGCTTGGTCTTGAACTCCTTGCCCCACTTGTTCTTCCATATATCATCTATAAGTTTAACACTGATAGTAAGTGAAGCAGGTGGAGTCCATCTATCTACATACTCTTTGATGAAAGCCTCAGCCTCATCTTTCTCAAGTCCGTGTGAAAGCATTACTGCGTTGACCATGAACTCATCAAAGACATTCTCTCTACCTCTAAGTTTAGTGTTAAGTAAACTCATGGTGCTTGCCTCCTTCTTTCTTTGTATGGATTGTAACTCTTGTAGTATCTCATACTTACGCTTGGCCTCTTCACCAACCTTCTTCATCTCAAGTAAGAAAGAACTTACATCCGCATGACCATCAAGTAGTCCTGTGTCTGCAAGTATGTTTGGTAACTGTGTGTTCCTGTACTTATGGAAACGCTCAGCCGCTTCAAGCAACTCATGTTTTTCTATAGACTGTTGGTTAGCAAGCCTGTCGAAGAAAGGGAAGTCTGCTTTGTTAGCACCTACCCCATCATCCATTACAGGCGCACCATAACCAACGAAGGTTCTTATCATTCTGTGTACTACATCTGTATTCATTGTTCATCACCTTTTATGTCATCAAGCAACTCATGAAACTGCATCCAACTGAAACCCATCATATCCTCTAACTCATCGTTAGGTGTGTTCATCCATTCACTCAAGTTTATTATTATCATCTTCATCATTTCATATCTGTATTCATTGTTCATTCTTTCACCCCTACTGTCTTGTCACAGTTCTTACACTCAAGGTCACCATACTTGGTATTGATACGAGTGATGTCTGTAGTCTTAAAGAACTCCTTACATATACCACACTCAAACTTACCTGCATAGGAAGCAACACCAGTCAACTCAGCGTAGCATACTATACACTCCGGTTCACCATCAGCAAACTCACTAAGAGCATGATACTCATGACACGCAGGACAGAACAGTGTACCATCTACTGTGTACTCATCTATTGATTCGTCTGCATGGAAAGCATCTATCAAGTCGTCGTAGTCCATGTCTAAGTCATCAGTAGTAGAAGCCCGTTTCGTAGTTCCTTTTCCCTTATCAGCAACCTTGTAGTTAGGTGGGTCATACTGTGTAGACCAACCACCGTAGCCACCGTAGCCACCGCCCCACGAACTGTGTACCTTATCTTCACCAACAGGTATCTCACATACTTCTGCGATGTATTGTTGTTGACTCTTGGCTTCTACTGCATGAGTACAGTGTTGCTCACGCACCCACTCTATCAACTCAGCCGCATCGTTCCATGTGTGTTGCTCAGTTGGTATAAGGAAGTGAGCAAGTATGGCTAACTGAACGCCAGTACGACCATGCCCACCCGCACACTGTGTGGATATTACTTTGATGTCGAACTCTTTGATGTCATCGAGTAGTGCATACCAAAAGTATTTGCTGACATTTGGTATAGAGAAGTCCGGCCAGTCAAGTGATATAAACTGAGGCGGAGTGAAGTTAGTAAGGTGTTGCTCACATGACCAACCCTCCGGTACTTCTGTCTTGGAACTAAGTAAGTTCATACCTAAAGTTTCACTTGGTGCTATCGCTAACTGTGGTGGTGGATTCATCAAGTGCCAACCACCACTACGGTTACGACCACCTGCCCATACTTCAACACCATCCGGTGTCTTGAAGATTAAGTTGTGTCCTGTGTGGCAAGACTGTTTGCTTACCCATGTACCTGTATTCTTTTGTGTTATTTTCATCTGCTTCGCCGCCTTCTTCTTTGCTTGTTTCTTTTGTCTATTCTTTCTCTTTCCCATATTATTCATCTCCATGTATTATTAAGTGTTCTTGTATTACTTCATGCAAGTAGTCTTGCATTATGTCCTCAAACATAACCTTGCTGTTTGCACTTGAGTCAACAGCAGTTGCCACACTGTTAAGAGGCCACTTGTTGAGGAACATGTGCGCCCCAACAAAGCCAAAGAAAGTTTTGTCATGTGGTGTAAGTCCATACTTATCCATCCAGTAGTACATACCTTTCTCTTGTGCCTTTAAGTTTGTTTCACCAACCCATTGATTGATACCTAAGAACTCACCAGTATTGTCAGTCGGCATCTCACTAAGCCATGCGGAGTAGTACTTGTTGAGTTTGTCAGTCAACCACTGTGGTATGTCGAAGTGTTTCTTCAAGAACGCTGATGCTATCAAGTAAGTAGTCGTGTTGTATATCTGTTTGTTAGCCATGTTCTTGAAGGTGAAGATGAGTGAGTCGAAGTTGACATCAGTAAACAGTTGGTCAAGGTTCTGTTTGAACTCCGAAGGTTCCGGTGCTACAGATATACTCACGCCATTGACTTTTATCGTTGCACTTGGCATACTCATGTCAAGGTTCTTGTTCGGCACTGGTGGTGCAAGGATAGTATTGACTTGCTCTTGTGTTTTCTTTTGTAGATACTTTGCACACTCATCACAGTTTGTATGACCACATGGTATGTATTTGTCGTTGCCAGTATAACCATACTTACCTGTGTGCCATCGAGAACTGACTGGTATCTCATGGTACATATCCGGTAGGGATTCATCTAAGTACATTGGATTCTTTGCCATCTTTACGAAGGACATTTTACTACGCTTGTTAGCATAGTCTGTGATTGATGTGTAGTCATGGAGTCCTTGTATGTCATCTCCACGCTTGTCCCACGCATCCCTAGCGGCATAGAAGATGTTGAAGATGTTACCTATGCGTTTGTCATTAGTGTTACCACGCATGGTGTTTATTGTGATGAAGTTATTATCAGTACCCATGTCAAACGCCATCTTCTTTATGAACTTGTCAAGGAAGAAGCCGTTGTTATGTACGATGTTCTCACAGTCATTGACTACACCACACAGATGACTCATGTTCTCTTTGTTAGGTTTGTTCTCCATGGTCTTGATTGCCTTAGCAACAAGGAGTGCTTTGGTGGTAGCATCGCAGTACTTATCACCACCGTAACTACCACTCCAACCGCTTGAGTATATATTCTTCAACCATGTTAGTCCACCGATGTAAGAGTCAAGAGTGATAGGTACATTCTCTACCGTAGCATAGAAAGCCTGTCTGTCAGTAGTAAGTTCGTGGGTAGAGTTTAGTAGTTCAGCATCACGGTCATGGTACTTACCATGATACAAAGCCTGTAGTGTAGTGTAGTACAACGGAGTCTTGTCATTCTTCTGTCCGTAGTGTCGGCACTCACCAAGTGATACGGAGTAAGGTGCGGCTACCATGTAACCGGCAAACACACCGGCAAGGTAAGCAGTTTGTTCCGGCTCATGAAGCATCTGTCCATCCATGTATTGATGGAACAAGTTAGACAACCAACCGTACTGACGAGAGGGGGAGTACAAACCTACATCAACACCCTCCATGAAAGCATCTGCATACTCCATGATGTCATAAGGCACAGGCTCTATGGAAGGGTCATCACATACCCAACCGCTAACGACTTGAACAAAAGTGTCACCTTTGTTTACACTACCCTTGATGTAAGGAACACCATACTTAACGCACTGACCACAGTGATGAGTACCATCGCTACCAAGAGGATGTGATACTACAAGACCTTCCTCACCTGCATACTCACGCAACTGTTCTTCAAGCCATGCCAACTCGGAGTCATCCGCATTCATGACATGGATGATTTGCTTGACCTCAACAGTACCATCGTCGCAACCAAACAAGTTGCCACTGTACAGTCTACCATCAAAGCCACTTGGCATAGTAGGTGCCGGTGCTATCGGTGGTGCGCCATGAGAACCACGCAACTGAACAAGGTAGTTGTCACCAACCATGTAACCATTAGAGTTTCTTGCACCAAGTCTTTGTGTACTAACAAACTCTAACTCTATCTTGCTTGAGTCTATGTCAAGTATCTGTAAGTCGTGGTTAAGAGAACTATCGTTACCTAACTTGAGTATGATTTTGAAACAGTCTTCACCTGCTGTGACACCGGCATGTCCTTCACCGAAAACTATGTGAGAGTTAGGGTAAGCAACTGCTGATGCATCTGCTTTGATAAACGGTTGAACGATTAGCATACCTTGAGGGTCTATGTAACCATGCTTGTACGCAGGAGTTTCACTTGGGTCTTTGGATAACATAGTTGAAACTATGCGCTCAACTATTTCTCTTGCTTCATCAAGAGTTTCAGCAGGTGAGGATTCAAGTACACCCGGCCTTGGGTTGAGTGGACATGCTCGTATGAACATTGGTTTATCAGTACCATAGTGTCGCTTGTCCCATATTTTATCTATTGTAAGTAACGCCTGTGCAACAAACTCTTGAACAGTAAAGTCATCAAGGACATCTCCCCACTGTAAGTTCCATTTGATGTCATCAGTAGTGAGTGTGGGTAAGTCTTGGTATAGACTACCGTTGTTTTTCTTCTGTACATATTTTGCTAAGGCTTCTGCTTTTTGGCTCATCATCTTTCTTCATCTCCTATTTCTTTATCGGTTTATATATTATTTTCATTCAGTCTATCTTTCTTGATTGTTATCTCATGCATAGGTGGTGGTGTCCACACACCTAAGCGCATGATTAGTTCTTGATATTCGTATGCTCTTACGAAGCATGTAGTGAACTTTATCTCATTCATACTATCGCCACCTGCATGTTATCTATGACATACTCTTTACCGGCTGTAGTGATTGGGTAAAGCATGATGTAAGTCGCTCTCTTGCCGTAGTGTCGTTGGTAAGTACTTACTTGCATGTAGTTAAACGGTTTGTTTGCCCGTACCTTCTTGGTGATATGTTTCATTGATTCCCATCCGGTACTACGCTTCAAGGACAACTCCATATTCCAGTCCCTTCTGTAGACATTGATACAGTTTGGTAAGAACCTATTCATGTTCCTGTATGTACTCATGGTATTCCATCCACCATCGCAAAGAAGTATTCTCCCGTCTATGTACCAAGTGATTATATCAGTATCGTGATAGCGAAGGTAGTACATACCATCATCTCCCATGAAGATTCTTGCGTTAGCAAAGAGTGGCTTGCCTTTACTTGGGTGTCTTGCTCTTGCAAACAAAGCCGCTACATCTTTGTACTTCATTGTTCATCACACTCACTACATAGTCTAACATCTGTGTACTGCACTTCTCTCCACATCCTCTCGCACTCAGTACAAGGTAAGCATGGTTTAGTTTCATACCATCCTAAGCATGATGTGTTGTTCCATTCTTTTCCATTCATTCTACATCACCGTCGTAGCATTCTTTTGTACAGTAAGGTCGAGCCGTAGAGAAACATGGACTTGGCCGCCACAGTATATCATTTTGGTGGCTATAACCTTTGCACCCCGCACACTGTATGTACCCATTACACATAGCCCATTCACTTGCATTCTTATATTTGGTATTGTCAAACTTCGGTTTCATCAATTGTGATTTCTTAATTGGTTTATATATCATTTCATTTCAGTCCATTGATTTTCAATATCATTCTTGTTAGCGTGGGTGCATATACTTTGAGGCTGAAAGTATCTTACTCATGAATATCAATTATCATCTTTATCACTATGTGAATCAGCGTAAATGATTATCATCATTATCAGTATGTACTATAATAATAATATATATTCTTCTTAGTAGTATATGATAATGATAACTAACGATACTCAAAAAGTGTGAGTGACATGGTGAGTAATGTGATAACTGATTATCGTTTGCTAATAGGTTACAAGATGTAACTCGTACTCCTGTATAAGAATCTGGAAAGAGGGTACTGCGAGCAAGGGTCAGCCTCACCCCCAAGAATAGTCACCCGCCCGTTAATATACAGGGACTTAAGCCTCGCTCTCGCTGACACTAAGACAATTATTTTTCCAACCCATACGGGTGTGTCGCAGTAACTCGTAAGGTTAAACGATTAGTGAAACCGCATGCGAGGCGACAATACCCCGACTTCGCATGCGCTATGGCGGATTTGAAAATAAAAAAAAGCCCCCACCCACCCCGAAGGGTGGGCAGGGGCAGTTATAGTCACTCGGACTATATTAGTTCATAAGTTTGCTTGGGTAGTCACCTATTCAAGACAGTGATACATGGCCGTTGGTCATGAGCCAAGTGATGCTGTTCATAGTTGCACCGGCACCTGTGTAGACAGTCTTTGGTGCGCCTTTGTCTTTGGCTATTCGACGGACAGTGATGCTTGGCATAGCGGATATGTTAGCAACTGTAAGTTTGACCTCTTCCTGTACAGGTGTAGAGATAGCGGCTATTGAGTCCGGTGCTTGAGCAGGTGCTTGAACATCAGTGCTTGGAGTGCGGGTGATGACAGCCATTTTCTTCATGGCCTTCTTCTCGTCTGTGGTCTTGCCTTCATACCATGAGGTTATGACCTTGCCGTTTGCATCACGGACATTGAACTCGTTTCTAACCCATGCTTTTCTTGCTTGGCCTTCATACTCATACGCCTTTTGTGTAGGGTCGTTAGCGGCGTAGTATGCTTTACCATTTTTCACAGCAGTCATAACAGCGATGTCTTTTCTGTCGTCAAGGATGGACTTACGGATGTTACCCATTCCATGTGCTACAAGGTTGCGAGTGTTGCCTTTGTTCTTGCCGTTCAAGACCTCATGTTCATGGGAGAGCATGGCTATTACTTCGGTTTCAGTGGATGTGTAGGAAGGGACTTTTTCTTGGAAGGCTTTGTTTGCATGTTCACGGAACCCTGCAAGTGCAACCATAGATGCTACTACTTCTGCTCTTGTGTAAGTGATGAACTTAGTGGCTATCCATGCAGTTTTGTCTGCTTGATTAGGTGCGTCACCTGTCCATTCAAGGTAGCCGCCTTCTTCGTCGAAGGTCACAGGTAGGCTCACTAACGCATAGTCACTTACTAAGAAGTCATGCATTTGGGTACATACACCGGTGAACTGGTCACCTCTTGCGGCACTCCTGTCTACAGGGGTTGGGGTTACGGTCATTATCGGGCTTGGGGTTGCTTGGCTTGTATTGCTCATTTCGGTTCCTCCAACCCC
>Ga0209232_1001425_pt1 | contig 12829 bp, 20 predicted proteins | sample ETNvirenome_2_60_FD_184066 | JGI IMG/M metagenome (GOLD analysis project Ga0209232, IMG submission 184066) | Marine viral communities from the Pacific Ocean - ETNP_2_60 (SPAdes) (version 2) | ecosystem: Environmental > Aquatic > Marine > Oceanic | place: Pacific Ocean | collected 2013-06-22
TCCATTTATAGAATAATCTCCAGCATTTAAAGTAACTGCACCATTACTTACAGTTAGTCCTCCGATCTGATCGTTTGAATCACTTGTTCCAATATTGCTACCAGAGGCACTATAAGACGCACCAATCCGTGTGGCTTGTGTCATAGCAGCATCTACTTTTACGCTTACGCTAGATGTAAATTTTGAAGTTATATCAGCAAGAGCAACTGATGGTGTGAAAGCTAATAAAATAACAGGAATTAATTTTTTCATTTGATACCAGCTTTACTATTCTTATTATCTATTATTTTAGGGTTATTACTGTTATTTTGACCACTTTTCTTATTTCCAACTGAAATGCCATATGAACCGAGCACTCCACTGACGAGTCCAGCCGTAAACGCTCCATCAATTCTTACCTTACCCATGTACCCCAAAGTCATCATTGATAAACTCCAGGTCAAAATCAAAAATCTGATTGCATGACCAAAAAGTTCACCCCATTCAATACCTTCTTTTTCTTCTTTTTCTTCAGCCATAACTATAAAATTTAGTCATACTTAACATAATTATAGCCAAATTATGACAGAGATCCACGCAGCACTCATTGGGGCGGGAGCGACCGCTTTTGTTATGGTGCTTTCAAATATGAGTAACAGAAGAGAAAAAACAATAATTGATATTTACAATAGATTAAATAAACTTAGCCAAGCGGTTAGTAGGCTTGAAGGCAAGATTCACTAATCTTTGGTATGTTTGGGAAAGAACACAAACTTTTATGTCTAAATTTTTAATTAATCTGTTCATCAGGTTTGGTAAAAGTGAAAGTCTACGCAAGGCGGCTTTGAACCTTTTGAAAGATCTGGCAGCCAAATCAGATAATGATGTTGATGATGCCATCGTCAAGATGATTGAAGAAAAACTCTTTCCAGTAAAATGAAAAGAAAATTTCTTAACATCGAGATAGAAGATGCTCCACTGGAGCTTGAACTATCGGTGGAACAAAGATGCCGTGACATCATGGCTTCTGATGATATCTACAGCATTAAGCGGTATTGCATACATCTTGTAAAGCATCAAATGAAACAGGATGTATTTCTTGCATCTTTACTTGGCCGTCTTGTAGAACTTGAAGCCTTTTCAGCTGCCCATCAAATAAGGAAAGACAAGAAAAAAAATCCTATGAAACGCTTCTTTCGTATTCCTTAAGTTCTTCTTTTGTAAAATCTTTTACTAACAATTTTTCAATTTTATCAATTTCAAAATTAAACTTCAGGATTGATGTTCTGATGTGTTCAGTAACCCAAGCACCATCTTTATTTACAACTTGTGCTTTATTCCTTTCATTAATAAACACATAATGATCCTGTCCTTTTAGCTGGACATCTAGTAAGTTTCTTTCTAAATTTTTACGTCTTATCTCTTTCAATGCTCTCAGCTTTTTTGAATCACTCATTTTCCAGTTCCGCTATCCTTTTATTTATAGCATCATATCTTACACAATATTCCTTAAGATCTAACCGTTCAAACCAGAATTTTTTCTGTAATTCTGCAAGCTGGTCATAATAATTTTTTATCAGGTCTTTGTTGGTTTGCTCCATAATTTTATAAGAAGTTCTAATTCAGCAACTCTTTTCTTTGCTGCTGCAATTTTTTCGGTTGTTGTCATGGCAATCTTTTATGATTCCAATCTATCTCCATCCATACTCCATCATTAGGGGTTTTAGAATAAGGAAACCACTCATATGTTGTATGGTCTCGTTCATCGTAATAAACCTGACCACTATAGGGATTGAGAGGTTGGCCGTGTTTGTTTCTTCTTATCATGGTGTATAAAAAAGGGGACTTACATGAACTCTTCCAGAACAATGCCCCTCATAAGCTAGGCTGGGATTGCTTCTGAGCTTCTACTCTTTACAGGTAATGTAAAGTCATTCACCCTTACCTGAATGGATGCTCCAGCACTGCCATCTCTTTTCTCAAAAGTATTTAGGTTGCCAGATCCTGTCACAGTAATCTGATTGCCTTTTTTTATATACTGCATGACAACATCTCCTCGATTCCCCCATACAGTGCAATCAATCTGAACAGTCACATCTTGGATGTCTGTAAGTAGTCTGAAGTTTGTTACCTTAGTACCTTGAGAAGTTTCCTTCTGTACTGGATCTGAGGCTAGGTTGCCAACGGCTGTAATGCTTAACATAATAATTTAATTAGTCAGGGTTGTTAGTTTTGTTCTGCCAATCCTCAATATCTAATCGGTTGTACCGAATAGTGTTATTAAGGATGACAGTCCATTTCGGGCCACTGGGGTGACCCTTGCGAGTTTTGGTTCTCCAAAGTCGCACAGTTTGAGGTTTTACACCAAGCTCTTCAGCCAATTGATCTGAGGTTATAAGCTCATTCATGAATCCTCCTTCTCTAAAATAAGTGTCAGTAATCCATCTCTTTGATCTTCACTAATAGCATTAGTTTCATATCGTTTTGAAATGTTTTTCTTTAACAAACCGAGCTTGTCTTTATTGCCTGGTTTATTAATGAAGGCTTCACATTCTTTGATGAACTTATCACTTTCAGATCTATCTATTGGTTTATTACTTGAGACAGTTGGTTTACTATCATCAGGCTTTAACCATGCCTTGTCCTTATCGTATAAAGACAGGCCAAAGGAATCTCCAAACTGCATCAGACATCGTTTTCTTGCGTCACTCTCAGCCTCTTTGATAGCTGATTCATGCTTATCGCCAATACCACCCATGCGGCCATGGCCAGCACCTGTGCCTTCTCTGACAATATCACCGACAGTAATTCTTACCTTTGCAATGTAAGAAACACACTTTGAATCTTCAGCAACTAAAGATGTTTCTAATGTTTCAGAACTCCAGCCATCAAAACCGAAGATGCGGTTAGCTTCTTTTATAACGTGCCAGCTTTCAACATAAGCTAACTTTTGACCGCCTCCACCACTTCTGAAAGATACATTGTCTTTGTTAATTTTTTGATTTAGCAGTTTTTTCTGCTCTTCATTAAAACTCATTTTTCTATAGGGGTTGAAAATGCCCATCGGGGCAGGGATAAAGATTGAACTCCTGTTTTACACCAGCTCGGCCAATCATCGAGCAGGCGGCATTCGGCAATTTTATCTAAAGCTTCTCGAGAAAGTTTTTGGCCTTCTTGCAATGCATCATCATCAAGCTCCCATAATCCAACATCAAATGGATATTCGGATTGGACTACAAGAAAGATAAATCTTTTTGCTGATGGAATACCAGATAAATAATGAGCGCATTGCAGATGGTAGGTGAAATTTGCTACTGCCTTTGCAAAGTCTCTGGGGTTTGCTCCTGTTCTACTGGTTTTAAGATCCACAATAGTTTCTTTATTTAGCCAATCAGGCCTGCACTTACAAGTTAAACCAGAGGTGGTATCTTCCCACCAGTATGATTTCTCTGCAATACCAAAACTCAGTAATTTTTTTGCATGGGGTTCTGCAAAAACCGCATCTCTCATCTTTATTGCATTTGCCATATCAGATTCTGTTACGGCAGTCATGCCCTTTTCTTCAGCTTCCTTTGCCTCTTCCTTACCTTTTTTGGTTGTCCTGGAAGATACAGCAACAAACCTTTTTGTAAGTTCATCAGGCTCAAGCACGGCACAATGGGTCAATGTTCCAAGCAACATGGCACTTGTCGGTTTATGTTCTGGCCTATTGGGATTAAGAAAAGAGTTCCAGTAAGCCTTCGGGCCATGCTTTACCATTATTTTTTGCATTGATGCTGAGATGGCATCATCAGCATGATATTTTTCGTTTGAAATTTGGATTGATCCTGTTGTCATTGAAAATCCTCCAAAGGTACTAATTTAAAATTGTTCTTGATAAAAGTGGAGTACTGTTTGCGAGCTTCGGTATGACTAATTCCATGAATGTAATAAATATCTTTTATCAAACCAGGGCCTCCCTTATAGTTTTTTAATTCTCTAGTTGTAGGTAATTCAGCAGTATTTAGTCCATGAGATAATAAAAAATTGTAAATTATGCTATTTAATGATTTTTCATAATGATTCATTTTTATTGCAGTACAAAGTGCTGCAACATTTTCTGATTCATCAATATGTTTTTTTAAATGATTATAAATATCATCCCATTTATATTTTGGGAGATCAAGTGTGATTCTCATGAGTCTTTGTACCTCTTTGTGTGAGGGCCATATTGCATCATCAAACGTGGCCATGTCTTCAAAATAAGTGCCTTATCCTGTGGCATTGCAACAAGACCAGCTTGTGCTAATCGTTTTAGAAATGGTGATGCATCTGGAGAATCAATAACAGATGCAAATGTATTGAAGATTTCTTTCTCAGTCATAGTTAATATTGGGTTGCCGAGGTCGGAGCGTTCAGGGGTTGGTCGCTTCTTCCTCGGTTGTTTATGAAAGCGCAGACCAAGATCATATTCACTCATCATTTTCGGGCAAGCTCCTCACACGCAGCTTGAATATTATTAAGGCAATGAATTTCCGTAGAACGTGTCAAAGAATCTGTAAATGCAAAATATCCTATGCCAAAAATACAGAGATAGAGAAATAAATGTTTCATGGGGTTGGGTTTCAGGGGCTTTCTAATAATAACTATACATCAACACTTGTCAACTGTTGATGGGTAAATAATATCTTCGCAATTTTTTATCTGAAGCTGTATCAATGCAATTTTTTCTATTGCTGCATATACCTCAGACTTTGTTCTGGGTTTACAAAGATACTCAATAAACTTTTCTGACTCTTGCTCCAAAAAAGCTTTTTTAAATTGATATTCAAGCTTGTCGTTCATTTTCTAAATCCAAAACACGTTGTAGAGGAATAGCAGCTACCTGTGGCACAACGGAATTTCCTAATGCCTTAAGTCTGTGTGTCCAATTGGATAGCCCATCATCTCCTCTACGAAGGCAGGGTTCAGACTCATAGGTTTGCCAGTTGGGGCTGAGAGTCGATCCTTCCTTGCCATAGCTGCTAGGCAAGTTCCAGATTGATGATCCTCTTTGCTCATACTGTATTTGTGTTCGTTGGCTGATGGAGTTGGAAGCATCGGATATTTTTTTGTTGGAATCCCTATCTGTTTGCATATCCCCTCCTTGAGATTGTCCCCATAACCTAGATTCGTCCTTCCAGGTTCGTTTGCTCTTGGGGTTGGTAACATCTGACTCTTGGTTGTCCATTCCTTGCTCTGAACTGTTGTCATCTCCATATCGAATTGTATTGTCTTCAGATGTGGTTTTATCTCTTCCCAGTTCTTTATGCTCGGGTAACTGAACCCTACTTTGTCCTTCCGAAACCAATGTTCTATCGTTGTTTTCTTGATAGTTGTTTTGGTTGCTAATTCTTTTATTGTTGTCTGTTGTCTTAGATAAGTCACAAATTCTTCCTGTTTCGGTAGATATGGCCTTTCCTCCATCTGATGATCCTGATAAATTGCCATCAATTCTGGATTCTCTTTTATCATTTCCATCATCACTGCATCGCTTAAGCTCACTTGTATTGGTTGACCCGATGATCTGTGAGTCTTGCCCTGAAGTAATTTTGTTGCGTGTTTCAGTGCATCTTCCTTCGTATCCATTGCTGTTGGGGTTGGTAACATTGAGTTGAACAGTTTCTGTGTTTCTGGATTCACTGCCTCCCTGAGATTGGCAAGCTTGGTTCTTCCTTTTCTCGGTCCTTCCATCTGTTTTTTCAATGCTTCGGGACTTCTCTGTGGCAAATGATCCATTGTTGTTGGGGTAGGCAAATTCTCTATTGATTGCAACACAGAACCATCTCGAACGTTGGTGACAGGCTCCCAGTGAACTCGCAGATATAATTGACCATTCTGCATCGTACCCTGCTTCGGAAAGCTCTCCGAGAACAATGTCCAATCCGTTATTAAGGATCGCTGCCACGTTTTCCAAGATGATGTATTTGGGTCGTACCATGCGTACGATTCTGATGAGTTCGTAAAAAAGACCTGATCTGGTTTCTTGCGTGATGCCTTTACCTCGGCCTGCGGTACTGATGTCCTGGCACGGAAATCCTCCGCAGATTGCGTCATATTGAAAAGGCTTTGCTGTGAATGTTTTGATGTCATCGTGGATAGGGATGTGTGGCCAATGTTTTTTAAGGACTTTTTGACAGTATGGATCAATTTCAATGAATTGTGTAGTTTCAAAACCGCCAACAAGTTTTTCAGCAGCATAAGAAAAACCTCCTATACCACTGAAAGTGTCTAATAATTTTAGTTTTTTCATTAATACCACCTCTCTGCCCAACTAAACTCAACACCTAGCTTTTCTAACTTGTCAATTAATCGTCTAGCTGTTGCTGCAACTTTACCGCCATACTGATTACTGTGATCGTATGCTCTGTCCATTGTGCTACCAGATATGCAATCATCCAAAACCATTTTGTCAATTATGTTTAACTCAGGTAATGTCTTGTGCTTTTCTAAATGCCTGTAGAGTTTGTGGCAACTATCCTCTACTGCTTGTTCTGGATATACCAATCGCTCAACAGTTCGACCATCTTTTTCTGTTGAATATTCTTTGATGATCTCATTAGTAGTGTTGCGATCACCGTATTTTTTGATCATGTCTTCTTCGTAGAAGTCACATGAGCATTCGACAATACACTCTTCGGGTCTGTCTAAGATGATCTCGATTTCTAATGGTGTGAATTTAGTAATCATTTTGCTAACTCCATAGTAATTTTTGTCCAATCATATTCACCCCATTTCTTGTCATCTCCCATACCACCATAAGGAATAACGTGCTTTGGCATATATTGAATGATTCCTAACCACTCTCTTAAAAGATCTTGTTTTGTCTGGTTTTTCCAATCTTTTTGATATTCAAGAATTCCTTTTTCTTCAAGAATCTTGCCAACTTTTTGATAAGTTTTTGGGAAACGAGCTGCAACGCTTCTTAGCTCATGTCTAAATTCGTGATTGTGCCAGTAGGTCATTTGAGGGGGTTGTATCTATACCATTAATTATAATCAAAGTGTCAACAACTGTCAACAATGTTAAGAGGTTATTTTGTAACCTCTTTTATTAATTTATTCATTTCAACTATTGATTTATCAATATCAATATCTCCTGAAGGTAAGAATACGTTGTCAATTATTGGCAACTTATTAATTGCTCTGCATTCGGCAACATACTGAGCTTCTAGGTTAAGAAGATGCTTATAAGCTTTTGAATGGTAAGGATCGTTTTTGAAAAACATTTGTATAAGGGATTGATTTACTTTTATATTACATCAGGTGTCAACAAGCGTCAACAAGGTTTCATTACTTTTACATCAAATCCTTTTTCTTTCAACTCTTCAATCCTATACTTTTGGATCTCACTCAATCTACCCTTTGGCCCTTTGACCTCAATGAACTTGACCTCATCTGGTTTCATACATATCAAATCAGGTAAACCAGCTTTGTTGCACATAATTAACTTGATTACTGTCCACCCTTCTTTCTCGTGCCTGTCGATCAGCTTCTTCTGATATTGAGCCTCTGTCATTTCTGTAATGCTTGATCGTATAGCTTTCCTTTGATTGTACTACCTGATAAACTTTTGGCTCGATTCCCTTCTCTGCAAAAATATAATGGATCTTATTTTTTCTATCCCTACCAAGAAAACTTGCCCTTTCCCTGCCCTGCAAATAACTTAGTGCAGAGTAATCTATCCCCAAAAAGATCAAGTGATCGGCACTGCTTAAATTAACACCTTCCCTGCAACTCTTGACCTGACCAATGAAAACAGAATCACTTACTGCATTGAATATATCAGGGTCATCTGTTGCCCTAGCACCAAAACTTTCTCTCAGCATTTTGGCTTCTGCTATAAAGCAATATAAAATGGCAATCCTTCCACTGAAATTATTTCTAATATATTCAATCTTGCTTTTATCAAAAACAACAGCACCGTGGCTTTCAGTGATCACATGGCCATTATAAATCTGCCTTAATTTACTCATCACCTTTGCACCAGTATCGGAAACAACTGATCTTCCTCCAGGATTACCAATAACACCGTTTTTAATAATTCTCAAAGCCAACCTGTATGTTCTTCTGGACATCTTGACCAGATGCACTTCTTCCTCTACTTCCTGAGTAAAGCCTGCCTCCTTTTGTGTCATCTGCACTGTATAAGGTTCAATATCCCTCAATATTCTGCTTTGCCTAGCATCTGAATAATCCTTGATTACAACACCAGTTCCTACCCTTCTCTCCTTTACATCAACATAATCACTAGCCCATCTGTAAAAATTCTGATATTTACTCCACAGAAAAGGTGTCAAAGACCATTGATGATAAAGCTGGCTGAAGCTTTCAGGACTTGGTGTTCCACTCATCAGAATAATGCTGTTATATCTAAGCTGCAAGATATTCTGATATCGTTGAGATGGTTTTGGAAATGCTCCCACACTATGGGCTTCATCAACGATGATCATGTTCCAACTTGTTCCCTTAAAATTTTTTAACTGCTCAAAGTTAGTTATGGATACTACCTTTTCAAGATTCATCTTTTCAACATCACTTTTTATACTGGGTATTGCTTTTTTCTTGGTAATTACCAACACCTTTTCAAATGCCATATTTCTGACAACAGATAATGCAACAAGTGTTTTTCCTGTTCTACATTCACCACTAAGATATGCACATTTTTTAGTCTGACAAAGCTTGGTCAACTTTCTGCTTGCTGCTTTTTGATATTCTCTTAATTTAACCATTGACCATACTGTATATGGTGCTATCTTACCCTATAGTTACACATAAACAACCCTAGATATGGAACAAGAGCAAACATTAAAAACAATTAATATTCAACTCTCGCAAGGTCAGATAAAATGGCTTGATGATAACAAAGGGTCTGAATCAAGATCCTGTTTACTCAGACTAATAGTTTCAGAAAGAATGGAGCATGCTGCATAACAATGGATATAAAAGAAGAACTGCTTGGCCTTCCCAAGCACTGGGGTTTTGTTGCCGTTCAAAATAAAAGACCTTATCAAAACGACTGGCAGAATAATCCACTTACACGCTCACAACTATTTAAAGAAATATCCTCTAAAAAATCTACAGGTATCGGTGTTTGTTGTGGTGTCCCTTCAGGTGGCCTACTTTTTCTTGATCATGATGGCCCATCAGCAGCAAAAATATTAGGTGAGTGGGGTTTTTCACTTTCATCGTTACCTCCATCATGGATGGTCACATCTGGTCGTGTCGGTAGGTTTCAAATAATTTACCAAGTTCCAGAAAAGTATTGGTCAAAAATAAAAACACGCAAATTTCAGACAGGTGTAAAAGATGAAGATGGTTCAGTAGAGCAGATTGAACTGCGGTGGAATGGTACGCAATCCATAGTGTCTGGTAAACATCCAAAGACTGACGGCTATAGGTGGATGGATGGAAGATCACCAAAAGATCTGGAAATTGCAGAAGCTCCTTTCGCCATAATTCAAAAGATGATGGAGCAGAAGAAAAAGACACCACAAATTCAAACCCTAAATTCAGATACTGATAAAGCACGTTCACTTCTCCAATCAATCAATCCAAATCGGCTTGATGATTATGATGATTGGCTAAAAATAGGCATGGCTGCACATTCTGTCGGTGATAATTCATTACTACACGATTGGCAACAGCTATCACAGAAAAACAGCAAATATCAATCTGGAGAATGTGAAAAGAAATGGGCATCTTTTAAATCTTCAGGTGTTTCTTTAGGTACTCTCCAGAAGTTTGCATCAGAAGATGGTTGGACCCCTCCAGCTCGCTCTTTTCCAACTTCAATAAAACCAACAGAAGAATCAATTCCTGTTCCTCGTAAATTAGAACAACTTACATCACAGGAACTTATAAACTTTTTACGCAACCTAAAACAGGAAATTCGATTTAATACCTTTTCTCATTCAATTGAAATGGATGGCAAAGTAATTAAAAATATTGAACTTTTTTACCTCACACTTGCAGAACTTGGTTATAAAGTGCCAAAAGAAATGGCTATTGACTGCCTTCTAAAAGTTGCTCATGAAAATGAATATGATCCTGTAAAGCTATATCTTGATCATTGCTACAACGAAATACAACCAGAACTCTATGGCATAGAAAGATTGGCCTCCACATATTTAAGACCACAGGATCAAAAACTGAAAGATCCAACCATATATGATGTAATGCTTAAACTTACACTCATAAATGCAGTAAGAAGAGTTTATATTCCAGGTTGCAAACATGACACCGCTACCGTCTTGCAAGGTTCACAGGGTATAAAGAAATCATCATTCTGGCAGACATTATTTGGCCCCTTCTTCTCAGATGCTCTTGGTGACATTTCTTCCAAAGATGATCTTCTTGTCCTTCACCGTTCATGGGGAATGGAATGGAGCGAAATTGACGGGGTCACAAGTCGCAAACACGCAGGGGTTGTAAAGGCATTTCTATCAAGGTCAACAGATCTTTTAAGAGTTCCATATGGTAAGGCTGTTGAAGAATGGCCAAGGCGTGGCATTATCGTGGGAAGCAGTAACCGTGATTCTGGTCTGCTGATTGATGATACAGGAAATAGGCGCTTCCATATAATTCCCTGCACAATAAAATCTATTGATCTTGATGCACTACAGCTTGAGCGTGATGCCTTATGGTCTGCTGCAATAAATCTATTCAAAAATAATGAATCACATTTTCTTTCTTACGAACAGGAAAACCAAATTGAAAAAGAAAATCTTGGTTATATGGTCGATTCTCCTTGGCTTTCTGTAATAACCAACTATCTAAACGATCCAGCTAATGCTATGAAGGATATAACAATAGAACTTCTTTTAGCCGAAGCAATAGAGAAACCAATAGAAAGACAGACAAAATCTGACACAATGACTGTCTCATCTATTCTCAAATCCTTACATTATGAACGTAAAAGGAAACGTGTGGCGGGAACACCTAAATGGGTGTGGTTCTCACCTGTTCTCACCCCTGTTCTCACTACTGGGAACGGCTAAAATCCTTGATATAACTATCTTATATATATATGTTCTCTATGTTCTCTATGTTTTATATATAAATATAATAATAGGTAATATATAGGGAAATATAGTGTTAGGTAAGTTTGTAGCATTTCTGGGAACACTTGAGAACGTGGGAACACCTTGCAGTCTCAAATGAGTCTCAAATTACACAAATATTCATATTCTCGCTTTTCCGTGTAACATCTATGTAATGGCTAAAAAAGGTACAAAAATAGAAACTCTCATGAGGTCACGAGAACTTGGCAAGATTATTGCTAAAGGTGGTCGTAGATCCGACTGCATAGAATATGCCTCTAAAAAATGGGGGGTTGGTTATAAATCTGTAGATAAGTATTTAGAGATCGTCAGAGCCGAAATGAAAGCCGATTGGGATATGGAAAGACCTGAAATGGTGGCGAATCTTTTAGCGCAGGCTGCAACGCTTCAAGTGGAAGCAAGAGAAAAAGGTCATTTGCATATTGCCCTCGGTGCAATCAATACAGCAGCTAAACTTGCACAGATTATTTCGTGAGCATTTTAGATACAGTTCAACCTGGAAAAGTTTTATATCAAATCGGTGCTTATGATTTGCCGACAGCAGAGCAGGCGATAGAACGTATATCACAAGATTTACTTCCGCATCAAGCAGAGTTTTGCCAAGACATGGATCATAGAAAACTTGCTCTAGTCTGTGGTTTTGGTGCTGGCAAAACTCACGCATTAATTTCAAAATCTTGCATACTGGCAGCACTCAATGTTGGTCATGTGTCAGCAATCTTTGAACCGACTGCGCCAATGCTTAGAGATATTCTGCAAAGAACGATGAATGAACTGTTAGATCAATGGCAGATACCTTACAGTTTCAGAGCTTCCCCTTTAGCGGAATATACTTTGGAGTTTGCAGAGGGAACACATACGATTTTGCTGAGAACAATGCTTACTTATCAACGTTTACGAGGCCAGAATCTTTGTGCAGTGGGATTTGATGAGGCAGACACTATCCCAAAAAGAGAGGCAGAAAGCGCAATGAACATGGCACTAGCAAGACTTAGATCAGGTAATGTTCAGCAGTTTTATGCAACAACAACTCCCGAAGGTCATGGCTGGGCATTTGAAACATTTGAAAAAAATAAAAAATCAGACACAGGATTGATCCAGGCAAGAACAAAAGATAACCCATATTTACCCGACAACTTTATTCAATCTCTTGAGGAAAATTATCCACCGCAGTTAATAAAGGCTTATCTCCTTGGACAATGGGTCAATTTAACTAGCGGACAAGTTTATAACAGGTTCTCCAGGGAGCATCATGTCATCAATAAAATACCGTTTGATATCAAGATGGAGACTTTACTTTGCGGTATCGATTTCAATGTGATGAACTGCAACTGCGTCATTGGTGTGAGAGATGGTGATAAGCTGGTGATCATTGATGAAATATCCAAACAAAAAGATACAGATGCGTTGGCACAAGAGTTACTCAGACGTTATCCTTCAAACAGAATCTTAGTTTATCCAGACGCAAGTGGTTCAGCACGTTCAACGATTAATGCATCAAAAACAGACATTGCAATCCTCGAAAGTTACGGATTCAGTTCAATGGCTCTCAAGAGCAATCCCTTTATCAAAGATAGAGTTGCAACCGTCAATGCGTTACTACAAAACGGGAAAAACGAACGACGTTTGGAGATTCATGCCCGTTGCTCTCGTCTGATTGAGTGCCTTGAGTTGCAAAGCTACGATGAAAAAACAGGAGATCCAGACAAACAGAATGGATATGACCATATGAATGATGCTCTTGGTTATTTAATTTATCGTGAATTTAAT
>Ga0209232_1001426_pt1 | contig 12802 bp, 11 predicted proteins | sample ETNvirenome_2_60_FD_184066 | JGI IMG/M metagenome (GOLD analysis project Ga0209232, IMG submission 184066) | Marine viral communities from the Pacific Ocean - ETNP_2_60 (SPAdes) (version 2) | ecosystem: Environmental > Aquatic > Marine > Oceanic | place: Pacific Ocean | collected 2013-06-22
TTAGATTAAAAACTAATCCAAAGAATCCACGTAAAGCAAGAAAGCAAAACATAAAAATGTTAAGAAAAGCACTTAGGCCACCAAGATATAATTTTGGTCTGTTTAGAGTTTACAGATATAATGCTGCTCATGAATGTGCATGTTGTGGAGTAGACATACGCAGATTCATAGAGGGAGATAATGCCTATGCACACATTATTGATGAAGATACAAATTTATCTTTATCAGATATATATTGGTTCGATGAAGATACAGGCAATGCAAAAAAGCCACATGCACGTAGTCATGGAGATATAGGAGATGAACTAAATAGCACATTATGTCCTGCCCATTTACACATATATCATACATTGAAGAAGATTTTAATGGAAGAACAATTAGAAAACGAAGGAATATCAAGGCCAGTAAGTAGAGGAACTAAATTCTTGAGAGTGCCGGGATTAAGTTCTTCTAAATCAAAAAATCGTTCAACTAATGAATCTTTGATAAAATATGAACCTTTTTTTCGGATGATTCAACAAGATGTTCAACACCAAAAAGGCATTACATTACATCAACATCCGAATCCAATAACAGGTGTTGCAGATTTAGTAACTATTACATTTGATTTACGTGCATTGCAAATTCAAGAATCAATAAAACAAAATGCAACAATAGGAATCCCTGCTCAACAAGTAAATGTAGCCCCATCTTCCGTTACTACTCCCCCAATTACAACAACAGGGGCGGGAACAAATTAATGAGGAATAAAAATGGGTTGGTTTAGTAAAAGTAATGAAACTCCTACGCAACAATTTGGCGCACCTACAACATTTGGTACGGCAGGAGGAGCAGGTGCAATGGGTGGATATGGAATGATGAATAATAGTATGGGTGGAACAATGGATCCGATGCAGATGCAAATGATGCAACAAAATCCAATGATGCAAGCAATGGCAAATGACCCTGTTCAAGCAACTGCTAGATTGTTGCAGTATAATGACCCTATTGCATCATTTATACAAACGAATAACATGGCAGTTATGATGAACTTATTTTCTGAAATGATGACCTTATCATTGAAGGACTTTTTTGCAAATGTATCTTTTCTTACTGATGAAAATGGGAAGATAACATTGGATACCAATTCTTTGCCAACAAACCTTGTTTCAATGTCGGCTGAAAACATCAGACTTACATTGCAAAATCTACAAACTTCTTGTATGCAACAAACTCAAATGAATCAGCAACAAATTCAAATGTTATTATCAGCACATAATCCTATGATGCAAAATCAGCCGGGTTTCTTCGGAAGTATGCTTGGAGGATTACTTGGTAATCAAATGCAACAACATGGCGGTATGGGAGCATTAGGGGCGGCGGTGCTTTAAAATGAGAAAAGACCAATATAATGAAGAAGATCAAGGGATTAATCCAATGCAAATGGGAGTAGCAATGTTTAGTCCTAATAAAATATTAGTAGAAAGTGCAACAATGATTTTCATAATAGCCTTTATGCTACTAACAATAACAGTTCTAATTTACAAAGGCCCATCAATGGGGTCAACAGAATCAATGGTAGGTGTTTTGGCTTTATTTGTTACTTTCTTGATTGCAGGTCGCCAATACGCTTCCTTTCGATAACGCCCCTATCAGATATGGGGGCGGAGGATATACCTCTCGATATCAGAACTCTCCACCAAGACAATACAGTCCTCTTGATGTCAATAAAGACGGCAAAGTAGATTTTAAAGATGCTAAACAAGCAATGTCTAATATCAAAAACAAAATGGATGTAGATGGCGATGGAGATGTTGACTTTCAAGATTTTAAGAAAGCAATTACGAGAAAAAAGAAAGTTTGTATAGAATGCAATAAACCACTTACAAAAAAGTCAAAGTATGGCACAGGAGTCTGTGTAGAGTGTTATAGAAACCCTCCTGAACACATGATATGTAAAGCAAAAGTCGCTTCAGGAAATAGATGTAAAAGACGAATTTCATCTGATTCAAAAGAGGGATATTGTGGCATTCACATGAATAAGCATGAAAAGACACAATAATGATGGTATGCAGTTGAGTTAACATGGCAGGTCGGAAGACTCGTAATAATTGCCCTTTCTGTCAGCATCCTAATAGAGATGAATTTGAAAAACAAATTCGTACAGGTTTAATTAAATCTGAAGACTTAGATAAACAACAAAATTGGGCAAGTGGCACATCGCATCGTCATATGAGAAGACATTCTGGTGAATACCATAATAATAGCAATGAAGAATGTCCGATATGCACACATCCAGAAAGATCAGTAATCGAAGCATCATTAATAGATGGATTATCTTCTGTTTCTGATTTTGCATTTGAATTAGGAGTTACGGAAGAAACAATAACTCATCATCTTGAAAAACATACTCGCCCATTAATTAAAGAGGCTGCTACATTAGAAATGATACCTACTGCTCTATCAAGCACAAAAGATTCTTTGCTTAGAATTGAAAAGAATATGAATAGATTAGATTCAATCTTTTCTATGCAGTTAGACCGTATTGAGTCACAATTCATTGATAATCCTGATTTCATATCCTCAAAGGATATAGACTTGGCAGTAAGGTTACACCGTGAAGTAAGAGAAACGCTGAATGATTTAGCCGGATGGATGGATAAAATGGAGACTATTGATACGAATCAAAATGTGAATGTTATTACCGTTATACAAGCACATTTCGCTGAGAAATCTCCTGATGAATGGAGAGTTTTAAGGAATGCATTAGCAGAAGCGGGGGTGCTTGAAGAATGAAATCAATGGCTCAATTGATGTTAAAAGATACTCCTTATGAGGAAATACTACATGGCAATTTCCCAAAGTCTCAAACTAAATTAATTAAATTATTAGATGGTTTAGATTATGTTGTAGAAGAATGGCAAGAAGCCATGATTGAACATAAGATACCAGATATTGAAGTTGTTGCTTCTGATATACTATCAAGTATAATTTCATGTAGATTTGCAATCATTGATTATTGGAGAGGTAGAGAAGAGGGGGAAAGAAATATTGGTTATTTAGAAGCAGTAAAGTCAATTCAAACATTGAAAAATACATTTATCCAATTAGCAAAGCCATATTTACACACACCTTTTATATCTAATTGGTACTTAGACCTGCCCATTAAAGTAGAGGTTTCATTCAAGCATATTCAAAGAAAATTGGTGGAAACAATAGAAGGAGAGGGAAATTAATGGTAAAATTTTCAAGTGAAATTGTGAAAACAAGTTCTACTCCTAATGATATAGGCAATATATACCGACCTCGTACTCAAGAATTTACAGGCGGATATAATGGTCGTGAAATGGGAAATTATGGCGATTTAGATGTTAACCCTAATGAAAGTGCAGAAGGATTATCACATCATCAAAGAGGAACGCCTGAAGATGCTGAAAGTTTGAAACAAAGAGATAAGAAAGAGCGTAGAGATAAGGCTTTGCGAGAATTGTTGCCCGGATTAAAACATATATCCCTATCTCCTGAAGATTTAGAAAGTGGGTTGGCTAATCGTTCACCTAGAATGGAAGATGAAAATAAATTATTAGAAACAGGATTAGGAGTAGATAAAGGAGCAAGTGGCATTGGATTATCTATGGGCGGTAGTCAAGGGCCAGTACGAAGTGATACTGCCAATATTAGATTTGGAGTTCAATCAGCAGGAGCAGTAAGAACAAGTTCTGAAGTTGTTTATTCTGATTTATTAAAGGGCAAAAAAAGATATAAAGGCCGTAAATATGAAGAAGATGAAGAATCTGAAGAAGATGAAAAAAGAGGCCGAAAACAACGCAGAAGAAAACGAAAGAGCGAAGGTGGCAGAAAAGGGAGAAAAACAGGTGGTAAACATGAGGGAGGCAAAGGCCGTGATGTTAAAGGCCGTTCTAAAAGAAGGGCGGGTCAAGCAGCACGACAAATGACTCTTGACAGGCAAGCATTTGCTCCAAATATTCGTAGTCAAGCAGCACGACAGATAGGTGCTTCTTCTGCTATACCTTTGAGATTACGAGATCCTGTTGCATGGGAAAGAAAAAAGGCAAAAGCACGAATGCAACGTATGATGGGTAGTATGCCTAGAGCGCATACTCATCATCAATCAGCAGGTTCAACAGGTTTGTCATCTGCACATCAAAATAAAAACATATTAGGTATTGCACCTAATACATCTACAAGACTTCCTGCTTCTCCAAAAATGGGTACAAGTTTGAGTGTACGAGGCCAAGACCCATTAGGAACATCTGACCCATTAATGATGAGGAAGGCAAGAGGTAAAACACTCTCAAGGTCTGAACTAATCCATCTAAAAGCACAAGTTGAAAGATTGATGCGTAGAATTGAAAAATTAACAAAAGCATCTCCTGTGCTTGATGAGCATTCAAAAAAAGGTGCTTCTGCAAATGAGGCATCTTCTGAACCCACAGGGGCTACTACTGCCGAATCTGCTGCATGGATTTTTGAAGATACAACTGCTCAAAACATGACTAGCAAAAGGTGATTATGTTGTATAGATATGATCCTAATGATTTTCGTATATCAAAATCATACGCAGTTATGGATATTGATGACATGATAAATACGATAAGGCAGATGCCCGATGAGGAGGACACTCCTATGCAAATGTCGAGTCATTTTGCGAATAAAAATCACCCTTTTGATGATTTTGAAGGTACTGCTGCAAATCCATTTGAAGAAGAAGCAGTAGAAATGGCAATTAGGTCTGGTAAAGTAGATAAAGAAACAGGCAGAATAATACATGCAGGGCCAACTTCTCCAAATGATAACAGATATACAGGGGCTAGGGAACAGGCATTAAGAATAGGAAAGGGGTTAATGAATGAAGCCGCAGATAAACAAAATGAGATAAACAAAGAAAGGTTTGTTGGATATATTCCTGTTCCTCGGCCTTGGGATGCAGATGGCAAATTGAATGCTACATATAAAAATGGAGTTAGTGGAACATTAAAAAATTCGGATGAAGGCGGTCAAATAATTAGGGAAGGAGGGAAAGCAAAGTTTCAACCTTGGGCAAGAAATTCAGCAGGTCAGATAATAGGGCTTGTAACAAATATAATGTCTGTTTCTCAAGCAAACCCACATACCGGAACAGGAAAATTCCAAGAGGGATGGGCAAGATGGTATCATGAGGCTGCTAAAAAATTAGGTTATGCAGAAACAAAAAGCACCAAACAGGGTAATGAAGTGATAAGAGCAACTGACTACAAAATACCTGCTCATTATGTTCATAAAAATACATTCAATATTAATGATGAGGTTATGCTAAGAACCGTTATAAATCATGTTAAAAATTTAGAAAGAGGAAATCCAAATATATCTCACGAAGAAATAAAAGCAGATTTATTAAAACAAAAATTTGCTTTTGCCAACACTCATCATGGCTTCCATGATTATGATAGTGTTCATGATAGGATTAATCGTAAAAATCAAAATAATCAAATGAAAAGAGATCAACGTGAACTACCATTTGATGATGATGATGAAGATACTAGAGTAACTACTCCATTAGGTGAAGTAGATGATTCAATATTCCATCCTGAAGCCGTGAATTTAAGCAACCCAAGAAATTTAAAACATCCTTACAAGCCTGAAAATGTTAAAAGAACTAAAACGATAAAGGAATTGGAAAAATATTATGACATGGATGAAGAAACCGCAAGGCAATTATTAAGTGAGGCATATAAGGGAAGACGAGAAAGTAAATATCAAGGTAACAGTATCCCAGAAAGAGTGAAGAATGCATTATATGAATATGAAATGGACAAGCACAATGGTAATCTTCCAAGTGACCATCATTACACAGGCCCAATAATCCCATTGCCGGGTAAAGGTATAACTCCTAAACAAACTCCTACATCTCCGTATAAACCAGATGTTACACCATCTGTAACTGATACAGGAATACCTACTAACTTGCCAAGAGTAAGCGGTGAAGGAGTTAATCTTGATAGAGTTATATCTGGTTCGCCACCTAGTAGAAACGAGCCTACTACTACTTCTTTGCCCAATGTCAATAATCCGCCTATCACTAGAGATCCAAATGTTACTAGATTGGTGTCGGAAGGTATAAACGGTATAAAGACAAATATACCATCGAATGTTCGGAGAAATATTATGGGAGAAGGCGGAGCAACCCCAAGATCTCCTTTGCCTCCTAATTTTGCATCTATGTTGACTGGTAGAGGCAATGTTAATATGAATCCTAATCAAGTTAATGCGCCATATCAATCTCTTACTCAAAGTCCAACAATAAACATAAATGGTAGAAATGTAACATTGAAATCACAAATGGAAGATTATATAGAAGCAGTACAAATGGAGTTAGCAAAATCAGTAATAGATGATTTTCATAGCATAAGGAAAATGGATATGGAATCAACATATGATATCGCAATATTATCAAGTCAGGTTCAAAGGCCATCAAATGATATAATATCAATATACCATACAAGAGGAGATTGGAGAAACATCGCCAAATCATTCGGTATAGAACATAGACAAGTGCAATTAATCAAGGTGGCTTTACATGGATAATGACATTATATTTGCTAAGGCTTGGGATATTAGTAAATTGAATTATGCTGAAGGCCGCAAGTTATCTCAAGAAAGGTTTAATCAACAACAAGGAATGAATGCAAGAAACGCAGATATAGATAGAATAACTGCTAATCAAGGTTCTACTAATCCACTGGCTGATGATTTTAATCCTAATGTCAAACCAAAAGTTGACCAAGCACAGGCATCAAGAGATAGGATGGCAGCATTACGAGCAACAGGAGGAGATAGCACAACAATGCCAGATTCAAATCAAGAACGGCAAGGTGCAGGTATGTCAGGAAGATTAAGAAATGCTGCTGATGCAATTGGAGGTGCAGTAAATACCGCAAGAGAAAAAGCAGCACCATTATTTGATGCCGCAGGAAATGCACTCACTAATACTGCGTCTACGTTGGCAAGTGGTTCTGAATCTTTCAACAATGCAGCAACAAAATTTGCACAGAAAAATTTTCCTAGAGTAGGACAAGGCATCAAAAATACTTTTTCAATGGGCGTAGGAGCAGCACAAGCCGCAAATACTAGATTCAATACTCCTGAAAATCGGCAAACCGCAAAAAATCTAGCAGGAGGAGCAGTAGGTATGGTGGGAAGGGGACTAAAAAATATTGGAAATTTTGCAATGGGCAATAATGTTCCTCAAACAGGTGCAAACATGAGTAATCCAGTAAACATGAGTAATCCGGCAAATACGGGTACTGCCTTAAGTACAACTCCAAATAATCAACCTTCTGCTCAAGATAATCAACCTTCTGCCCAAGGTAATCAAGCAAACACAACAACGGGAGATGGTAATGTTAATATGAATCCTAATCAAGTTAATGCACCGGGTCAATCTCTTACTCAAGCCCCTAATATTAACATATATGGAGGAGGCGGCGGTGCAGGTAATATGGGCGGTGGTGCAGGTGGCGGAAGCGGCGGTTACGGTGGTTCAGCAAGACAAGCCATGATTGATAATGCTCAAGCCAAAGCAAACACAAGAGGGGGAATAGGAACAGGTTTGATGTCAAATTTAGCAACACTTGGTATGTCTGGAGCAGCAAGAGGTTTGTTAAATGCTAGAAAAAGAAATCAAGGAAGACAAGAATTAAGAAATTTAGCCGCAGTTGAAAAACAATTGCAATTATCTTCAATAAGAAGTTCTCTCATAAAAGAGCAATTTATTACTCCCGGTAATATGGATGGTAAGGCAATATTAGGAAAAGTCAATGAAACAACAGAAACAGTCCTCGATGAACAAGGTAATGTTGTATCCCAAACAAAAACAAGCAAGTTAGAAACTCCCTCAGTTAAGGATAAAGACAAACCACAACAAGAACCTCCTATGATGAAAGAAGAAACTTGGAATGTTGTTGAAAACCCATTTGCAAATCCTTTTCATGACCCTAATGCATTTGCCCTCACAAAAAAGAAATCACCATCAATACCTGAATCAGATACATTGATAGATAATTTCCTTAAAGCAGATATACCTCAAAAAAGTGAGGTAAAACTTTCAGGATTTGAAACTAATGAGGGTGATGATCTTTCTTTGTTGCCCGCATCAGCGTTTGCTAATAGCGACACACCTGTTGTTGATAACATGAGTTTATTACCGACAGGATGGAAATAATAATGCCAAAAAATAAAATGATGGAACTTACTTCCCAAGTAGATTGGGAGATGGGTAAACGTGATTTTAAATTCTTTTTTGAGGATATATGTGGGTTTCAATTAGCCCATTTTCACAATGAATGGTATGAAAATGCTGAAAATAATAAAAAAGTATGTGTTATAGCAAGTCGAGATCATGGCAAATCAGTATTCTTTCGTGTTTACTTATTATGGAAAATGGCATATAATCCTAATACTGAAGTTCTTTTCTTTAGCCACAGTCAGCATCAGTCAATAGACCATATGGGTAAAATGAATGAATTAATTGAAACTACTCCTGCTTTGCAACATCTAAAACCCGCAAGAGGTTGGGCAAAGCAATTATTTCGTATGACTAACAAATCATCTATTCGTGCTATGTCTATTGGTAAAGCGGTGAGAGGGGCGCATCCTGATATAGTAGTATTAGATGATATTCTATCTAGTGAAGCAGATACGCAATTAAAAGCCATATCTACATGGTTTTATACTGCATTATTGCCTGTTCTTCACCATACGGCTCAAATGTGTGTAGTAGGAACTCCATTCTCTTTTACTGATTTATATTCTGAATTAAAAGGATTAGATGGTTATTGTGTTAGAGAATATCCTGCAATCAATGAAGCAACAGGCGAACCTCTATGGCCGGAAAGATGGGATTTAGATGCTCTTAACTCAAGAAGAGGAGAAATGACTTCGATAGCATTTACTAGAGAATATCTATGTAAACCAATAGCAAGCGATTCAAGTCTGTTTCCAGAAGAGATGCTTGAAAGAGTAAAAGATGATAGTTTGGCCTTGACATACTATCCCGAACCGGATGCTGAATTAAATTATTACATAGGATGGGATCCTGCTATTTCTGCCGATAGGCGAGCAGACTATACTTGTATGATGGTAATAGGCATGGATGAGAATAGGCACAAGAGAGTGGTTCATGTTCATCATGAGAAAAACATGGATTTTGGGCAACAAATAGACAAGATAGTAGAATTAAATGCTAGATTCAATCCAGTGATTATAGAATTAGAAACCAACAATTTCGCTATGGCTTTTAATCAAGTCCTAAAAGAAATAGGAGATTTGCCTGTAAAACCATTCAATATGAGTAGGATGAAAAAAGAAGCATTAATTCATACTTTACAACTACATTTTGAAAGGCAACATCTTATGATACCGTACAAAGATGAAGGTGCTACAAAGAGACATATGAATACTCTTTTGAATGAATTATCTATGTTTACTATGCTTGATAATGGTAAGATGGAGAGTCTTGGTTCACATGACGACATGGTGATAGCCCTAGCATTATCGGTACAAGCGACTAAAGAATATAGGGAAAATATAATTATCCTAGATGCTCAGACATGGCAGAAGAGGTTGGGGTGGATAGATGGATAAGACATACATTGAACCAAAAGTAGGAGTAGAATCATTGAGCGATTCGTTGCAAAAAAATAGAGCAGTATTAGGAGGAGTATTAGCCGCAGGTAAGGTTCTTGCCCCATATGCTCTTGACGCTGCTAAAAATCATTTTGAAAATAAAAAGAAAGAAGCAGAAGATGCAGAAAATAAAATGAAAGAAGAAGAAGCAAAACTTGCAGAAGAGGAAGCAAAACAAACACAGACTCCTGAAGCACATGATATAAGACAAGACGCTTCAATAGAGTCAACTAAATCAGGATATAGTGGTTCTGAACTACCTGATAATGCTCCTTTACCTCCAACTGATAGTATAACTAATTCAATTGATAGGATGTGGTTTGTAGATAATTTTGGTATGACAGGTAGAGAATTAACTGAAATACTCATAAAAGCATCCGATTTAAAAACTTTAGATGCTATACATCCATTACTTAAATTAGAAAAGCAAGCAATATTAAGTCATTTTAAAGGAGTAGATTCTGATTTAGTAGATGTTTTACCGATTACAGACTTAGATTATGATTCATTAAATAAAAATTCTAAAAGATTAGATTTACCATTTAGAAGATTTGTAAAGACATGGACATCTTCTGATGAAGAAGGGAAAGAAAAAGCAGAATTATTGTGGCGTAACACTCTTGATAAATCAGAAAGATTATCCAATCGTGAAAAGAATATACTGATTAAATGTAGAGATGTATTGATTGAAAGAGGGGCATTAAACGCTCAAACTCTAAAAACATATGACATACAAGCAAGTACGGCAGAAATTTCTTCTTTGATAAAATCACATGGATTTTTATACGATATTATGGCAGTAGGGCAATTTACAAAATCATATGGAAGAGGATTGTTTTATGATGTAAAAAGAAATAATGTTTTGTTAAAAAATGTAGATAGTTTCTTAGCCGGACTGATTGATAATCATAGTGTATTCTCTATTGATGCGAGATATAATCCTCGTATCGAATTAAGTTTTTATGCACCTACTGCAACTTCGTATGCAAACGCTTTGAAAAAGGAAATGAATGTTGAGAATATATATGCTAAAGGCATAGGATTAGAGATACAAGGAGAAGATGCAGTTATGAAAACATTGGAAATGGCATCCCCACTTATATCCAAAAAATCTTCCGAAGCGTTCAAAATGATGAAAGCCCTGCGGGGAGACAAGAATGCTTTAATTGTGATGGCATATGAAGGAATGGATGAAAAGAATCAAATGGCTTTATTAAAAAAGCACGATTTAACTGATGAAGAATTTATTGAAATAAAAAGGGAAGTATTAGTAAATGGTTGATGCAAAAAGAATGGAGAAGATATTTTCTTCAATAGGCGTAGATATGGAAAGACATACTACTCCTGTTCCATCCATGCCTTTGTTTACTCAGGGTGTTCAAGAACCCGCTTTACTTCAAGGAATTACAATTCCTGCATTATACGCTGCTGCATATGAATGTATGGTTCTACGTTCAATATTACAACACCTTTCCGTTGAAACATTTAGAAAAGGATGGGATTGGAAAGCAAATTTTGTAGTTAAATGTACTTCTTGCGATACAGAATATCAACAACAAGTAGATACGTGTGCTGCTTGTGGTGGAGAAGTAAGAAAAGCAGATAGAGGGCAAATAGATTATGCAGATACAATTCTTTCTGGCTCAAACCGCATGACTCAAAATTTCATAGATATTCTACGGGAAGTTGAAATGGATTTGAATATAGTAGATGATGCTTATATAATACTGACAAAAGAATACTTTGTTGATCCTGCAACAAAAAAACCTGCTTTCTTTAGGATAAAAGAAGTATCAAGAGCAGACCCTATATTTATGCGTATATTATCTGATAAGAGAGGAATAAGAGGGGGAACGCAATATACAAGCCTTATAGACCGTTCATTTAGGACAAGTGACCCTAAGCAATTATGTCCCATATCAGGTATGCCTGTTGTTCCTATCCATTACATGAATCTTGCAGGAGTGGGCAATGGTCAAGTATATACTGAAGGAGAAGTTATACACATTAGCAAGTGGTCGCCATCTAAACTATATGGTAGAAGTCCAGTTGCTACAATGTGGAGACAGGTTAATACATTAATTGCAATGGATAACTATGTTTATTCTGCATACCAAAAGAGAAGAATGCCAAGAGGCATTATGGTAATTAAATCATCAAATATGGAGACTGTTGAGAAAACTGCTAGGAATATCCAAGAGCATCTTGAACGTGATCCCAATTATATTCCAACCATAGGTGTTGAAACAGAATCAGGAAGAGGCGGAATAGAATATGTTCGTATGATGGATACATTAGAAGAGTTGCAATATATTCCAATTAAAGATGATATAAGGCAAAGAATATCTGCATATTATGGTGTATCTAATGTATTCATGAATGATGTATCAGGAGGGGGATTGAATAATGAAGGAATGCAGATTGTAGTAAGTAACCGTTCAATATCATATGCTCAATCAATATACAATAGAGTGGTATTCCCTGCACTAATGGAAGCCTTTGACATTACAGAATGGACATTAACATTGACACCACATGAAGAAGAAGATGAAATTATGCAACTACGAAGGGACGAAATGTCTATCCGCAACATGATGCAGATGAAGCAATCTGGATATCAAGCAAAACTCCGTGACCAAATAGATGATAAATTCTTAAACTTTGATTACAAAGAACCTAGTGAAGAAGAATTGGCTGCTAAGGCACAAGAAGCACAAGCCGCACAAGCACAACAACAAGGCGGTGGTTCGCCTTCACAAGGCGGTGCGCCTCAATGAATAATATGATATTTGAAAGGGCTTGGAGTATTACAAAAGGCAATGTTTTACCAGATGACAATGAAAAATCTATGGAATTAAGAGGCGAGCCTCTTCCTGAAGGTCGCAATTTATGTGATGGTTTGTCAATAGCAGATACGGGAGATAATAATTGTCAAGGAGATGGGCTTTTGGATGAAGATGGAGGAGGCTATGAATGTAGTAGTTGTGGAAATCTTCATTGTGCCGAATGCCACCATTATTATTCACTTGAGGAAGAACAAGAAGATTTTGGACATAGAATAGATTTTGGAAATTCAGGTTTAGAATTTTCATTAGGTACTAATGTAGATTCAGCGTTAAATCATGCGGGTCTTGGTGAT
>Ga0209232_1001427_pt1 | contig 12799 bp, 8 predicted proteins | sample ETNvirenome_2_60_FD_184066 | JGI IMG/M metagenome (GOLD analysis project Ga0209232, IMG submission 184066) | Marine viral communities from the Pacific Ocean - ETNP_2_60 (SPAdes) (version 2) | ecosystem: Environmental > Aquatic > Marine > Oceanic | place: Pacific Ocean | collected 2013-06-22
ACAAAAAGAGCGCTTACCAAAGCAGCTAAATTAGCCACGTTTTTTAGCACTGGACTTCTTAGCTGCAGGCTTCTTGGCTGCGGGCTTCTTGGCTGCGGGCTTCTTGGCTGCGGGCTTCTTGGCTGCAAGCTTTGATTCTTCAAGCTGAGCAATCAAGTCGCTTACAACAGATAAAAGAGCTAAGCCTGCTGCTTTATGATTACCAAACTTAGAATTTAGCTGTGTTGTCGCCCATTTAATTTTTTGATCCATTATGTTTTCTCCTAAGAACTAAGTATCGTTACTTTAACATCTGATGTTGGTGAGGTATCTCCAGCCACTGCTGCCGTTGTCACAGTCCAAAAGCTCAAGCCGCTAGTAAATGCCCAGCCGCCATCAATGATGTAAGTGGTAACCTCACCAATCGGTGCGTACAAAACCAACTCGGGAGTGGAACTACTACCTCCACCACCAGTAACGCCTGTGCTTGCGTCGATGATTTTTACGTAACAAGCAGGCTCATCTGTTGTCGGAGCACCAGCAGTGGCGTCAATTTGAATGATGTAAGCTGATCCTGTCGAAGCAGTCACATGCTCTTCAGCAGTGGTGTCTGCATCTTCGTCAATAATTAAGACTCCAGCTAAATCACCGAGCACACTTGTTTTTACAGTAGCCATATCAACCTGTTAGCAAAGTAACTTTAACTGCTTCTTGTCCACTTACACTGGGTGTTGTGTTGTCGCTTTCAGCAGCGTTTTCATTTGCCCAAACAGATAACGCTTTGAAAGCAACACCGTTTGGTATTTGATAAGTGTACGTCACAGCAGCAGGACATGAAAAAACCCAGTCTGGTGCAGTAGAGCCCGAAGTCGCTGTAAATGCATTTGATATTTTTATATAAACAGCGGCATTGTTTGAGTTTTCAATCTTCACTGAATACAAACGTCCGCTGCCACCCGTCAAATTAGAGGTGACAGTGTTTGTTATTTGAGAATGATACGCAATCTTAAAAGATGTAGCATCATCAAATTTTGTAGTTACAAAAGCCATTTACTACTTCTTTGTAAGACCAATAGCTGCCATTGCTTTTTCAGCCGAGTCACCAGCAATGTAGGCAAGGCCGAGATACAGCCACTCTTGTGACCCCAGACGATCTAAAAGAAGCAGCCCAGTGCCAAGCATCAAAACAGCAAGTCGGCGCCAAGAGATTCGCTTTTGAGAGCAAAACAGAGAGTTGATAATGTTTTTCATGTTGTCTCCTAAACAGGTAGATAAATATCGCCAGCCATAGCTTCCGCCTCTTCAGATCCAGACACAGCGTCTGCTCCTTGCTTACTGAAGCTGTCGGCGTTGTCTGTGCTCACCAAAATGTCGCCGTCGGTGCAACCCACAACGAATTTACCAGATCCGTCTGTGCAAACTGCATTCGCATTGCCATGAGTGTCACTGCTAATGTCTGCATTGTTGTGCTCAAGCGTGATTGTCTTACCGTTGATGTCGGCGGCCCAATATTTTGCATTGTAGACCATCACCCAGCGACCATTTCCGGCAGCCACTCGAGAGTTGAGGTTGACGTTTGCTGCGCTGGTTAAGCTGGTTTCAGTGCTCCAGTCTGTGTCATCAGAAAGAGCGCAAGAGAAAATTTCTCCCCCGCCCTTGACGTATGCAACCATCGAGTTGTTGGTGACTTGGAGGCTTCGGATATCACCCGGATCACTACCACCGCTATCAACCAGAGTATGAGCTAAAGACCATGATGCGCCTGAGTCAGTGCTTTTGTAGATACGGTTTTGTTGAGCGAAGTAAAAAGTACCACCAGAGCCTGAATACACTACTGCGTAACAGGACGTATTAACGGTGCCAGACACACTTGAAACGTCAACCTCAGACCATGTAGCGCCATCTGTAGACCTCAGAACGTTTTGACCTGCTCCACTGCTCATCTGGCCTACTGCAAGCCACACATTGTTGCCCCAACACAGATCAAACAAACGAAAGTCATTCTGTACAACAGTCCAGTCTCCTGAAGCGGCTGCATTGTCTTTGTACATCAACTCGCCATTGTCAGTCGCAAGAGATGCGCACCAGCGAGCACTCCCACTACCATCTTTACCGTATGTTACTGCGAGAAAGTCTACCGCCGAACCAGGGGGGTCACCGCCAATCGCTCTAGCGTCGTATGTTGTCCAGCTTGTTAGGTCGCTGTTTGACGCGAAAGCAACATCGCGTGCGCCCTTTACTTGAACCCAAACAGTCGCGCCAGATGCAGCTTTTGTGCAGTCGTTTACTTGACCGCAGTTTGCAAACGGCACGTCGTTTATTTGTGCAATGTTAGCCGCCGCTACATCGTCTACTTGGGAAAAGTCAGCCATTAACTAATTTCCACCAGTGTCATGTCGGGCTTAAAGTAGATTACATCGTCACTGAGCGCGACACCAACGGCTTGAGCTACATCAGAGCTTCCGCTTGGTACCGTTGCTGTAATGCCGCCATCGGTTGTGCTGGCGAACAACCTGTCGCCTGCGGTAAAGTTGAAGGTGTCGTCACGGAACATTCCCTGCAATAAGATTACCCCTTGAGCACTGCTGCTTATCGCAGCTACAGCAAGACCAATCGCAGGCATTTTTGCTACGGCGTCAGCGTCGGCTTTGCCGATTGTCCCGTTACCTGAAATGTACACCAAATCACCTTGTGCGATGCTTTCACTTGCCGTCAAGATGGTTGTAATACCTGTGGCTGTGTGATCTGCAGTAGCAAGCATCGGCGTTTCAATGTGTACCGACTTTTGCTCAGGAACAAGGAAACCGTTGTTAGCCTTCATGTATCCGGCAGCGGTTGTTACAGAGTTGTCTCCATTACCGATAACCGCGTCGATTTCATCTTCAGCGTCACCATCTTCAAGGACGAGACCAAACTGCATCTCAGCATCATGAGTGGCAACGCCCAACAAAAGGCGTCCACCTTCGGCACCATTTGATGCGTCTGCTACTTCACATTGAATCTTAGCAAATGAAACTTGGTCAGAGTTATCATCTGTGCCCTTGAAATCAATGATTCCACAAACGTCGTTATCAGCGCCGTTGTTGGATCCTCGATCGTTTTCCAACAACAAGGTTGGACCAGCAGCGTCATTTGTAGTGTTCTTTAAAATAATTTGAGGGTCATTTGCGTTGGATGAAGTAAACGTGGCCGTGTCGCCATTGACAGCTAAATCTCCACCTACAGTCAACCCACCTGTACCAACGGCGCCGGTAGTATCAAATGTTGACGAGCCAATATCTATATTTCCGAACCCGCTTGTAATGGAGCCACTATTGAGCGCTCCAGTCGTCGTAAGATTAGACAAAGTATCGATTGCTGACTCAATGGTAGCTTCGGTTGTTGCATCTAAAGCATCAACGTTCGATAGCGTCATCGTGCCACTGCTATCCGATAAAATGGCTGTTCCATTTACTTTGTATGCGTGGCTCGCCGCGATGTCTACGTGACTCGAAAAAATCGCGTCTTGATTTTCATCAAGGGTAAGCGCAAGCTGTGTGCTAGAACCGTCGCTGGTAGAAAGCTTTAGCTGGCCCTTAGCGTCGTCGGAAGAGCCAGAGTGAGCCCCCTCAACTTGACTTAAGGCGTTACCAGCATGATCAGCAAAAAGAACCTTAGACTCTGCGCCACCATCAGTATGCTCGTTTGTTGTGTTCTGAATCACAACAATCGGGGTAGCATCAGATACCTGAAGAATCTGAACGGGAGCGTTTGTTCCGATACCCACATTTCCATCGGTATGAATACGCATACGCTCTGCGGCTGCATCTGTACCATTCACCTTCGTGTGGAACGCAATCATAGACGTTCCTGTGCCGTCCCCACCACCAGACTTGAGCAGTAGGTCACCACCGTTTTGATTGGCACTGCCTGTAGGGGCAGAGCCGGCAGAAATCGTAAGGTCACGACCATCCACCCCAGCGCCAGTAGTGGCTACGCTCAGGGTAGAATCTTGCCCATTAGAATAAGATATGTCACCGCCAGTAACTGTAAGATCTGTACCAACAGTTACTGCAGCATTGAAGAGTGCTGCACCAGCTTCTGACATATCAAGAGTCAGCGCAGTAATGTCACTGCTATCGTCTGTGCCCTTGAAGATGATGTCAGCATCGCCTGCTTGAGCGTCAAGCGTAATGTTTCCAGACGTAGTTGCTATAGTGACGGCGGCATCGCCTGTGCTGATGTCATCAGCAGCGCTCGATCCAGTAGCAACGGCATCAGAAACCCACTTTGCGCCATCATATTTCAAAAACTCACCAGTGCTCGGAGAGTCTTGACCAATCTTGGTAACGTTTCCAGAAGCGTCGATAGTGATCGCAGCAGTGCCGCCCGCTTCTTTAATTGAACCACCATCGTCGAGAATTAAGTCACCTTTAACAGTAATATTATCTTCGAATGTGGCGGATTTATCATCGCTAATTGTCAACGCTGTTGCAAGAGAGTTGAGGCTGCTGCCAGAGCTTCCTGCATTAGCAGTCTTGAAAATAATGTCGCCACCAGCGCCAGAGCCTTTTCCTTGGCCCCCCGAAATAGTGAGCGATCCACCAGCTTGATTGTTGCTTGTGCCTGCAGTGGTTGAGCCAGAGGAAATAGTAAGGTTTGCACCAGCCGCATCGTGGGCGGAAGCGCCTACAGTCACAGTTGAGTTTGTGGCACCAAAAGCAATATCACCACCAGTAACTGTAAGATCTGTGCCGACAGTTATTGTAGATGTCGAACTAATTGCGCCCGTTACTTCTAAAGGCTTATTGAACTCCCACTGAGTTCCAGTGTCATCATACAGAAGAGAAGCGTCTGCCCCATCAACCGATAGTCCTGCACCGTCAGCAGCAGCGGAGTCGGCGGCACCTTGAGCGACAACGATAACTTTATCTGCAACAGTAAGTGTTGTAGATGAAATAGTTGTAGTAGTACCATTGACTGTTAGGTCTCCGGTAATAACTGCATCGCCACTTATCTCCGCATCAGTTCCAGATATTTTTTGACCACCATCTGAAAAACTGCGATTGAATCGAGCCATGATGTACCTCTATGCTTTGTCGTGCCAGTGAACCCGAGCCACAGCCAACGTGCAGCCGGCCCCTGCTGATTTCAAAAATAATTGCAGCGCGCCTGTGTTGCTCTGCGAAGCCGGTGCAGTGATGTACTGACCAATATTAATTGTGGTGTGTTTAACACCCGAAGTAGCACCGGCAGTTAAAGTAACTGTCGATGCTGTGTTCGTGCAAGGGTCATCGCCAGTGGAGTCATACGTGATGTACACCTCCACAGATGTGGTTGATGACGCCCCAGTAAACTTCAAGTCTAAATGAGACAAGTAGCATGCGTTAGGCATCGCTTTTGATCGAGCATCTATAGCTGAATCTTCATGAAGCTTCACAGAGCCGAAGCTGCCTGTTGCAACACTCAAGGTGGCATCGTTGACAATAAACCCCTGCATCGGAGCCTCCAAGGAGAAGATTGAGGGGGCATTAACGCCCCCCGAATCAGTGGTTCAGGATCAGGTGATCGCGCCCATGAATCCACGCCATGTCGTTCCATCGCAGAACAACAGGCCGCTTTGTGCGGTATCCAAGGTGAGCTTTGTTGACCCTCCGTCGTCCTTGATGACAATGCCTTCACCACCGCTGTTGAGGATGATCAACAACAGTCCAGTGCATGATGCCTCCGCAGGCAAGTTAAGGTCTTCTGTCGATCCGCTGCTTTCTGGATCAACAATAAGTACATTGGAAGTAATCTTCGTTTGGTTACTAGATGCTGTACCTGTGACGAGAAGAGTGTGAGCAGCATCACCCATGGCAATAGCTTCACTCTTGTACGCCATAAGGCTCGTAGCGCCAGACAAAAGCGTCATCAGAGCGGTTTGACCACGAGCCTTGATTCCCTTTCCGGGTTCAAGCTGAAGGTCGCCTTCAGTGGGAATGTCGTGCTCAAGACGACGACCACCTGTCATTTCAGGGATTTGAGACATTTAATACTCCATTGGGGAAGGGGAAGTTTATTCGTGTAAATGATAACACAAACATTTATAGGATGATTCAACTTAGTTGTCATCTGTAGATTCTATGTCTTTGGTGATTTCTTTTATACGTGAAATTCTGCTACGAATTTTTCTTGCCATCACAGAATCTTTTTCTCTTTGTGGAGATCGGCTAAACCCAGCGACTCGACCTAATTCTGCAGGATAAAATTGGTCTGTAAAAACGTATGTTTTACCGTCTTTTTCGAAAGCTTTGCCCTGAGATAAAAGCAAATCTAAAGACCCAGTAGTCAACTGTCTATTCATAGCTAAAATCGATCTTTGACCATCCGGGGCAATATCTGGATTCATGTTATCAACAAAAACTTGACCAGTAGAAAGGTCCATTTTGCCTGGATCAACTTCCTTTACAAGGCCGAGCCCAAGCAAAATTCCTACGTTTGAAAGCAAAGGTTCGCCATCTGTGATGTCGTGCATTTGTTCTTGAAGTTCATTTAGCTTCAACTCCGCAGGCAAAATATTGGATCTTGCCAGGGCTGTTATATTGTCTCCCATTCGGCCAGTAAATGGAGTTTGTAAGTAATCGAACAAGTATAAATATAGAGGTCGATTCTTTGCAATATATATACCTCGCCCAGGGTGCTCGATTCGAGCCATAGATATTCTTTTCTTTTTTCTATCTGCTTGAGGCATGAGGTTTAATTTGTCAGCATCAATAAATTCAATGTCTAAAGCATCGTAAAGGGCGCCGCCTGTAAAAAGCCTATCCAACTTAACCACATGAGATGGCACTTGGAAAGAAGACCTTGAAAGTGGGGTTCCTCTCATTGTGTCCACATTATAAAAAGATTTGAGCGCTATCGGAACTAATGGAGATGTTCTACCAATAATATTTCGGAAGTTTTGACCGGCTGTTTCCAATGGATTCAAAATAGGAATCATGCCGAGTATCTCTGTCAACAACAGAGTGTCGTCGCCCGCAATCAGGAAAGGCATTCTGTAAACCTGACCGTTTATCTTGAAAGGAATAACAGCCCTAAATTTATCCCAATCACTAACAAGCTCTGTAGCCTGGGCGTCTTCATAAGCTTTTTGTTGTGTCTTTTGAATAAACTTTAATTGATTTATTACTCTTTGTGGGTTTTTGTACACAGACTTCAAATATAAATTCATACTTTGAGAGTAGTAAGTATAAAAAGCAAAGTATCGTGCAAAATATGATTTTTCTGCGTCACTTAGATTGCTGTAATCTAAAGCAATTTCTCGAACCGTTTCTGATGCTTCAGAAAGCGTTGTTCCTCGTTCAAGCTCTCTAATAAGAACCTTTACGCGCAAATAACTGTCGATAGCTGAAAACGCTTCGCGATAAAATCTATGAGATCTCGAAAAGATATTACCGGGCTTCAGAATGTATCCAAGCGTAAGTCCAAAAGCAGCGGACGCCACAGGAGACCCCAAACCAATTCCAGTAAGAGTAGAAATCGCTGTAGTCATATAAATTGGATTTGCTTTTGAAAACCGATCATAAAATTGCATGACCGTTCGTGCGTCTTGGAAGGCGTCAACCATAGCGCTTCTCCAACCGTATCTTTTGACACTGTTGGCAATATCATCCGCAGTGAAGACGCGGCCATCTGAAAGCAGCAACGGAGCGGTTTCCGGCACCGCATAATCTTTACCGTGCATCCGAGCCAAAACGCCTGCAGTAAAGCTTGTCCTACTTTGCAAGCTATCAGCGAGGCTTCTTACCATACCTCGAACATTTTCGGGAAGTCCTACAAACTCAGGCAAGCCAGCACGTTGAAGGGTTTCTGGAACTCGAAAATCAGTTTCAGCAACACCCCTAAGAGTCGTACCAGCGAAGGTTTCGCCCAATACTAAAGGACCTTGAAGGGTGTCTTTTACTACCGCAGCCATTCCTTGACCAAGGTGCAGTTGACTCAATCCACCAATAAATACTCCCACTCCATAACCAATCATGGGAAGGCCACCTGTGCCAATCAACAATCCAGCATAAAACGCTGTGGGAGAAAAAATTATCGATGCCGCTTTCCCTGTGGCTGCGGCAAGCGTTTGTAGTTGCCTGATTGTGGCATCTTCAACTTTTCCTTTTAGAAAATACTCTCCCGTGCCGCCTTTACCCCACTCGAGCCTAAATTGAACATCAGGGAAAGCTTTGAGCGTGTGCTCCTCAAAAAACGTCATCATGGTTGGTGGCAACAAATATTCCTTGTCACCAATGTTTACACGAACAGGTGAGCCTTGTTCTCTTCTCATCCCCGATCTCGCCAATATTTGCCCCGCATCGTGTTGTGCTTGCAAATCTAAATCGGTGAAAGATTTTCGTGTTTTGAAGCTGACCCCTTTTTGCTCTGTCGGCCCATATAAATCAGACTGAGGTCTTGCTTTGGGTTTGATATCCTTTGTGATGACTTTACCGTTTGCATCCAATGGAAGTTTTGTCATGTCTGAATACGACATTACGCTGTCAATGTAGCTGGCGACTCTGTCTAAATATCTTGCTCTGCTTACACTTATATTTTTATTAAAATCAACCTTGCCTATTATTTCCCGAGTTGACATGTCATAACCATATCGAGCAAGCTCTAATGACATTTCATAATCAATTTCATCCATCTTCATCAAAGTCAGCATGGAAATCATTTTAATGTTGTCTTCAGGCAGTTCAGCCCCAAGCTCTCTACCAAAAAACTTATATATTTTTCCTATTATACTTTGTTCACTTGGGTTTATCTGAAAACCAAGAAGTGATGTATATCGAGCATCCGGTACGCCTTTAGTTCTGAGTACGGCTGCAATAATATCGGGCTGCTCAAAAAGATATTTTATCGCCTCATCAGTGCCTTCAAAATAACTTTTGTACGTTTTGTATAAAACGGCTCTCCTGCCAACATTGGGATTGTAAACAGAGCTTGGTATTTCTTTGTAAACCAACGCTCGCTTGAGAAGACCTTCGCCGATCCTCGTGACGTAATCATCTTTTACTTTCAATCCAACGTGAAGGACGCTGATTGCGTCTGCAATAACCGCTCTGTCTTCAGGCGAAAAATCTCTTAATTTTTGTCCATCTTTTAATTTTTGATCTGTAATTCTTAAAATATGTATCGATTCGCGCTCTCTTGCGGTCATGCCGAAAAATCCGTCGAGAATCTCCTGAATCGTATGCAAGCTTGCTATTACTTTTGCTACGGTAACAGATTCCATCGCGGGATCGTAAAGGATACCCGGCAGATTTCTCGCAGCTTGTTTTTGCAGGGCTTCCGCTTCCTGGGCTTTTATTGATGATGCACTTTCTAATCGCTCGAACAGTCCGTCCAACTCATCAACCAAAATTTTTAATGTGTTGAGATATTCTAATTTTATTCTTGAAACAGACCGGTCTATTGTTTGTTTGAAAAACTCGCCAACAGTGTCTACTTTCGAAAAGTCTTTAGTTTTTGACAACTCAATAAGCGCTTCTCCCGCACTCACTTTTTTACGGGCTCCGCCTTCCATAATGTCGACAATTACAGGGTCGAAAGACTCAGGGTTTAAGTCTGGTCGTCTTCCAAATTTGCCCATTATGGTGAAAAGCTGACCAACTTTTTGAAGGACTTTTCTCGAGTTCAAAGTTTTTTGTACTCTATCTCGGAATCCAACAGATACCGTGTTTCTACTTCTTCGGTTCAATGGTGTCGCTTCAATATCTTTTAAAACATTGATTAAGTCGTTGTATTCAGATACCGAAAGAATTCTTAAATTAGCTTGTGGATCTAAAAGTTGAATAGATAAAATGTCAGCTTCTGGTTGGTTGCCTATCTCTTGCAACAAAGTTTTAAGACCAGCTTGCTCTCGATTATTCAAGACAAAAAAGTTTTGACCTTGAGATATTTTTATTGGATCGTCAGACTGATATGTAATCGAAATTCGATTCAAAAAAGCTGACACATCCGATTGAGTGACACCCTCAGGATATGTGCTGGGGTCGCTTAAGGGGCTTGTGCCATCTCGTTTGCTTTGAATCAACTTCTTGCGGGTATCCGCCCATTTTTTACCGAAAGCACGAGTAATCTTTTCACTTACTCTCGCGTTGATTTCATTCAGCCTGTTTTCTGATACATGATATTTTTCGGTTCCAATCGATACATATTTTCGCTTCCCTAATCGTTTCCGAAAGTTTGCAGTTTTTATCAGGGCCAAAATTTTTACAGCGGCATCTAAAGCGTCATATTGTCGAGGCAAATATCTTTGCTCCACCACTCGTCGAGGCTGACCTTCAGCATCCGTTAGAGTTCGCGTAACTTGAGTTTTCCGATCTCCAAGCAAGCTACGGATCACATTTTCATCATAACCAAGATCTTTGACCATGGCTTCGCGTGAGCGCCGGATGAGACTCTCATCGAACCCTTCATCAGCAGGATAAAAGTGTTGTTTGTTATTCTTTAAGCTGGCACCAGACGCTGCCGTGCGAACTTGTCGAGCATCGGTAGGTAAAACACCAAACTCTAAATCCCAGTAGGCTTTCAGTTCTGCAGGCAAAATGTTCGGCTTTCTTCTCAACTTGTTCCAAAAGCTATGGATTCCTAACCAAAGCTGATCAAACAACCGCCTTACATAGCCGTTCGTGTTGTTTGCCGTGTTTCTATATGTCATCCATGCATCTGTAAACTGCTGTTGGCCTTTGTTCGTCAAAGATATCTGGCCTTGTTGATTTACTTCATGGTCGAAAAAACGGAAAACTTTATTCTTGAACTTCTCACCCATAATGTGAGACATGAACAAACCTTCCATTTTCCAAACTGTATTGATGTCACCCGCTTCGAAAAAATTCAATATGGATCGTCCAGTTCGATCATCGAATTCGAAGTATCCTTTTGGAACACCGGGTTTTCCAGTAATGGATTTCTTATCTAAATCAACGATTCTGATGGTTGGAGCAAACTTGCCAGAAATAATACCGGAGGGTTGCTTGTATGTGATCCGGGTGTTCGCTAACACTTGAGCGGCACTGTTAAATCGAGAGCCTACTTCGGACGCTGTGATAATCGCCTGATGCTCAATCATGCTTAGAATATTGTTTTTATACTTAGGTTCTATGACTCCTGCATTGACCAAATTGTCTAAATCTTGCTCCAAACGAATGTAAGACGCAGAGGACCGAAGGATGGTGTAGTCATTAGAGCCAATTTCTCTCATGGCTTTTTTAGAAATTTTCCGAATATTTTTTGCTGAAGTAGTGGCCTTCTGAACAGCAGCTTTTGCATGATCAGGGTTACGAGCAGCAGAAATTAAAATATCCTCAAACAAGTCTTGTTCTGCTCTGCTCAAAAATCTCAGAGGATTTCTACCAGCCGCTATCTCCTCTCGGAACGCTTGCTCCAAAAGCTTGTGATATTCAATGACTCGATCTCCGGGTGGATCTTTACGAATACCATCTAAAATTTCTATTATTTTCAATGACCCAGCGGCTTTGCCATCAAGCTCCTTGAACATTTTGTTTTTTGAAAATCGTGATGCATTAGATGCAAAGCGCAAAGGTTTGGAAACTGCGCCGAGTAAAAAGGACTCTTTAGGCAAAAAATCGCCGCCCGTATTTATCAGCGTAAACATCATCTCTGGATCGTTACGCTTATACCCTGCAGCCAACAGGACTTCCTCTGCTCCCATCATGCCGCCCCCGATCAGCATTTTGCCTCTTGACCTTACGCGAGCCCAATAGTCATCCATACCTTCCCGAATCCCGGTGCCGAGCGCATAATCCAAACCAGCGCTTGTTCCCCACACTCCTCTTGGGAACCCCAGTTGACTCATTACGGGAGTTAAGAATTTGGGGGTTACGATTGGTATTTCATCTATTGCTGCATCTGCAATATTGAAAATCGAGTACAGCTTGTACAAATAATTTGGCTCAAACATGTATGAAAGACCCTTTTCGTCCGAGTCAGTGAACATACGTTTGAACATTTTTTGTTGGATGAAGGCTGAAGTCTTTTGGCCACGCTCTTCTTCTTTATATTCCAAAACACCAAGACCAAACTTCTTCATAGACTCAAACGATGGTCTTTTCCAAACCGGGTCTCTATTAGAAAAATTGAAACTGGACACCAAGCTGAAAGGCGCCTTGTTAAGCAATTCTTGAATTTTTTCGTCCGACTCTTGGTTTTTTACTGCTTGGAAAAGAGCATATCTCATGGGAAATTTTTCTGAATCTGGATCGATACCTCCACCAGCATAATGAGTGCGAACAAACGTTTTGAATCTTTCTACGTTTGGCTGTTCTCCTCTCCAGCTTTCATTCGCTGTGTCCCATGATCGAGTATTGATAAAACGGTTTACAAAAACTTTTTCGTCGAATTCTGTGTATTTTTCTGGATTATCTCTGAACTTTCGAAATTCTTTGTAAAATACGTCGTCATCATAATCTAATATTTTTAACTTAAGTTCATCATCAATTTCAGTTTTTATCCTGTTGTACTCTTGTAATCGGTCAAGCTGTTGTGCTCGTCGGTAGTCATCTGTACCAGCAATTTCCAGCATGATATCTTGAATGAGAGACGCTTTAAGCTCTACTGATTCGTCTGGTTTCAGAACTATTGGGTCGACCCCAAACATATCTAAAACAAAGTTGCCGGTCCCCTGTATGTAATCAAAAAGTTCAGAATCTTCTGCAATGATTCCTGATTTTTTTAATCCAGTTTCAATGTCTTTTCGCACATCAGGATGATTCAACACTCTCATCATTTGAATCGGTCCTTGCATTTCAGGACGAACAATCTTGTAGTAAATGTCTTTGAGATTTTT
>Ga0209232_1001428_pt1 | contig 12796 bp, 15 predicted proteins | sample ETNvirenome_2_60_FD_184066 | JGI IMG/M metagenome (GOLD analysis project Ga0209232, IMG submission 184066) | Marine viral communities from the Pacific Ocean - ETNP_2_60 (SPAdes) (version 2) | ecosystem: Environmental > Aquatic > Marine > Oceanic | place: Pacific Ocean | collected 2013-06-22
AGGCACTAAAATGGTTTATTCAGATGGAACAAATGTTGTTGATACAGCATTTACAGATTTATCATCTGACTTCTCACCACAACTTTCAGCAGACCTAGATTCAAATGGTAAGAACATTATTATTGATACTGCTACAGGTATCATTGACGAAAACAGTAATCAACAAATTACTTTTACAACAACTGGATCTGCAGTTAATGAATTTAACGTAGCTAACGCAGCTACAGGTAATGCCCCGGCACTATCTGTAACTGGTGGCGACACTAACATTGATTTAAATCTTACACCAAAAGGAGTTGGTAGAGCGACTTTCAATGGTCAAGGTAAAATTCAAAGTGTTGCAGAAAAAGTTACTACAGCAGCTATAGCCGCTACAGGAACAATCCAATATGATGTTCTTACTCAAGCAGTTTTAAATTACACTACTGATGCAGGGGCTAACTGGACTTTAAATATTAGAGGTGATGGATCAAATTCTTTAGACTCAATTATGGACTCTGGAGAATCTATCACTATAGCTCACATCGTTAAACAAGGTTCAACACCTTATTACAACTCAGCTGTTACGGTTGACGGTTCTTCAATCACGCCAGAATGGCAAGGTGGAACTGCACCGGCAGCGGGTAATGCGAGCTCATTAGATGTTTATACATATACTATTATAAAAACTGGTTCAGCTACGTTTACAGCGTTAGCAGCTCAAACACAGTTTGCGTAATAAATAATTAGGAGGAGAAAGACTATGCCAATAATTGGATCATTTGGAGCAGGATCATCAAGAGGTTATGGCCAGGGCGGTGTCGTCAAGGGCTTAATCAATGCAACAGGAGGAACTATTACCTGCTGTGGTGATTATAGAATCCATACATTCACAGGGCCTGGAACTTTCGATGTACAATGTATTAATGCATGTGTACCCGCTCCAACAAGAAAAGCTGATTACGTTATCGTAGCTGGCGGTGGAGGAGGCTCGGCGTCGCCGCATGGAGGAGGCGGAGGAGGAGCAGGAGGCTTTAGAGAGTCTTACTGTGCAACTATTTCCGGTCCTTATACAGCTAGTCCACTAGCAGCAAGTAATTCTCAAACAATAGCAGGCAGTACAGCGTACCCTGTTGCAGTAGGATCTGGAGGTGCATCTTCACCTCGTTCTAATAACTGTGTTACACAAGGTGGAGCTTCATCAGTATTTGGAGTTTCTACAACCGGCGGAGGATCTGGTGGTCAATCTGGAGCTCCTGGACCAAACTGGTCAGGTGCACCGGGAGGTCCGGGCGGATCTGGCGGAGGAGCCGGGGGAAGACCTGAAGGTTATTCAACTCCTTCAGGATCAGGTAATTCACCACCTGTTAGTCCTGCACAAGGAACTAACGGCGGAGGACAAAATAATTCAGGAGGAGACTGGGGAGGATCCGGAGGCGGTGGCGGAGGAGCTACTCAATCAGGAGGACCTGCTCCCGCGTGGCATGATCCTGGAGATGGAGGAGAAGGAGCTGGAACTGCTATGAATCCAGAACAAGGAACTCCTGGTCCATCAGGAAGTGTAAGATATTTTGCCGGTGGCGGCGGAGGTAAATCTCAAGCTCCACCTAGACCAACACCAACGCAAGGAGAAGGCGGGGCCGGAGGTGGCGGAGGCCAACCTGGCTACACACCAACTGGACAATCTACACCTTTTGCTTCAGACCCTGAAGGTTATTTACCTGTGGGTAGTGATGGAACTGGTGGCGGAGCATGGGGCGCTGGACCAGCGGGTGCTGCAGGAATTGTAATGATAAGGTATAAATATAAATAATGGCTAATTTTGCAAAAATAGATGATAACGGTATTGTTTTAAATGTCGTTCGTATGAATAATGAAGATTGTTTAGATGAAGGCGGCAATGAATCAGAAGCTGTAGGACAAGCTTATTTACAAAAACATAATAACTGGCCTGCAGACAAATGGATTCAAACTTCAAGACATATGGCTAATGGGGTACATGAATTAGGTGGAACTCCTTTAAGAGCTAACTATGCGTCTATAGGTATGAAATATGATGCAGCTAATGATATATTTCATTCTAATAATAAACCTTATCCAAGTTGGGTTCTAAATACTACAGAGGGAAGATGGATATCTCCAATAGGAGATGCACCTGATCTTCCACAAGCACAAGAAGATGAAAACGTTAATGGTGTTATCAAATGGGCATATATTTGGAATGAAACAAGCGGTGCTTGGGATCTCACTGATATAAGTTTATAAATATAATCTATTATTATTTACAAAAGTAAGAGTCTGAACATAATTCAGATGGGAATTATTTTTATTTTCAACAAAATATTGTAATATAGCAGGGAACATAATAAATTTATTTGTTTCTAAATCTACTTTCCAAATTCTATCTTTTAATCTGTTATCGTCGTACTTAATGTTGATAATGCAACTACCTGGATCTATTTCAATTCCGTATAATAAAACCCAGTCGGGTGAAGATCTTAAATTAAAATTATCTACCGTTATTAATGGTTTAGATATTTCATTTCTTTCATAATATCTAGCTGAAGGTGCATGGTTATTTCCTCTTAGAATATTTATTTTATGTTCTACTGTCATATATTCTAGAATAAAAGTTTGTAGTCTATCTACAGTGGTATAAAATGGATAATCAATATCTTCATAATAGTGAGAAACAGTTGCTTGTTTTACCATTTCATCTCTTTCAAGATGCCATCCTTTAGGCATTTTTATGTCACCTGTAAAAAGAGGGATTTCTGTTAATACGGTTTTTTCAATCATTTTTAAATACTATCTTTCCTTCGTCTACAAAATATATAGCATCTAATGAACTATTTTTCAACGTTTGTAGGGCATCATATTTTGTTTGAACTAAAGCCTCTCCTGCAAGATTAAAACTAGTATTTAATAATACTGGACAACCTGTTTTTGAATAAAATTTTTTTAGTAAATCGTGTAGAAAACCTTCTGATACTGTTTGCACTCTACATGTATTATCTACATGTACGACCCCTGGAATTTTGTTGTTAGATACAACATCAAAATTTATGGTCATGTAAGGACTTTCTTTTAAACCTAAGGTGTTAAAGTATTTAGTAAATTCAGATTTTAAAATAACCCCTGCAAAAGGTCTATACCATTCTCTTTTTTTAATATTGTTAACAATTTTTTTAGCATCAATATTTCGTGGATCAAATAATATACTTCGATGTCCTAATGCTCTAGGACCTGCTTCTGGGTTTCCTTCAAATAAAGCTACACTTTTTTGATTAATCAATAAATCACAAATTTGATTTATATTAGATTTTTTACCTACAGTTAATTTTTCTTTTTTATAATAATGATAAAAGTTATCTTTACAAGGATGAGCATTTTTAGAAGTTAGTTCTTTATACTTTAACATAGCAGCACCTATTGGAACACCAGTATCATCTGATACGGGTTCAAAATAAAAATTAATGTTAGGTAAATTTTTTATATAATAGTTATTGGCAACTACATTTAATCCATAGCCTCCTACCATACATACATTTTTTATACCGGTTTGATGTACATGTTTTTTTATTAAATCTAAAACTTGTTCTTGAGTTTCTATTTGAACTAATGCTGCTTTATCAGCATAAGGTTTATAATTATTTTTATTAATATTTTTTGTTATTAAATGTTCATGGTTATAAAAACAAACGCTTTCGTAATGATCGTTTAAAAAACTAAACTTATCTGAATTAGGTATATTATCTGTAAATAATTTTTCATTATTTGTTTTTCCATAAGAAGCTAGTCCCATTGTTTTACCATTTTCTAAAGGATTTTGACCAATCAATGTTGTTGCAGCTTCATATACTTTAGTAATCCCTAAAGAATTATTTGAAGTAATGTTGCAGTCAGAATAATGTTTTTTTAATTCATTTAAAATATTAATTTTTTCTGATTCTTTATTTAATTCTAACCAAAAGTTTTTTGAAATAGATTTAATTCCATCTTTATTACCTATAAAAACACTTTCACTTTCTCTAGCTACAGGTTCTTTATTTATAAAGAACATACTTCCATTTCTGTCAATTACAAAAACTAAAGCTTCTTTAAATTTACTATTATAATAAGCTAAACTAGCATGGCATTTATGATGCAATAAAGATGAGTAGTTTTCCATCTCCATATTAAAAATTTTATTAATATAGTTTTTCCAAACATATTCCACCTGAGGAAAACAATTAGAAGGTGTTAAATAAAGTATATAATCTATTTTACCTAGATTTAAATTTTTATATAATTCAATAGATTTAAAGGGATGCATATCCCTTTTTCTCCGTGTTAGTCTTTCTTCTTTACAAAAAAACTCTAGTTTGCCATTTAATAAACTACATACTGCACCGTCGTGTGCAATATTAAAAGTTAGAATTCTCATCTACCTTTAAACCAAGAAGGTAATCCTACATGTTTTCTTGTATCAAATACATTTTCTTTAGCATTTTTACTTTTTACATTATTATAATGTAAGAATACTTGGGCGCACTCATTACCTTGAAAAGGTTCTCTCCAATGTTCTAATTCTTGTCCTAAATAAATTAACATATCACCAGGTTTTAAATCTATTTTTTTACCTTTATTATTACTTCTTATGGTTATGTCTCTATCATTTGGGATACCTACGTTGTAATTTGGTTCTAAATAAATTGACCATGGATCTCCACCTAAATTTAAAGTAGTAGATATTTCACAACTAAATCTATCTTTATGTCTTTTTAATTCTGCCCCTTTTTCATAAATTCTCATATAAGTGTAGTTTGGGTATAGTTGTAATTTTGTATGTTTTTCCATAACTGGTTGTACTTTTAGCATTAAGGTTTCCATAGCAATATCTGAATAACAGGAAAAATTACCTGGCACTTGTTCATCTTTCCATGTACCAAAATCTCTTTCTATTCTTGGAATATAACTGTAATCAAACATTGTTTTTGTAACTTGTCGTTTTATTAAAAGATAATTATACAAAAATAAACAAAGCTCTTTGGAAACCGCTTTTCTAATAACTAAATATTTTTGATTTTTAAAAGTTTTCATTTCTTTTTCTAACTGCTTGGAGATTAAAATGTATAAATCTAAAAGGATCTATTCCTAAGTCTACTGTAAACTCATGTTCAACATATGCTGGAAACAATATTAATGTTCCTGGTTTTGGTTGGTAATGAATCGAACCACTTCCCATTGTAACTTCTTTATCATCTTTTAATGGCAACATTGACATCATTTTAGTCATTCGTGGATCTCTTAAAATAGGATGTGATGTACGCTCTGAACATTTTAAAAAATAAAAACCACTAATATGATTGTCATAGTGTATGTGAGCATTATGATATCCTGCACCTTTTTTAGCAAATTCTTGCACCCACATTTCTGTCCAGGTTAATTGATAGTTACTCATGTCATAACCTATATGATCCATTATCTCAAAAGATCTTCTTTCAACATATCCTTGAATGTCAGAAAATTCTGGAAGATTTATTAATGCAGTTGAGTGATGAGACATCCCTAAATCACCTAATTTTTTTCTATAAAATTTATCTCTTTGTCTAGCTACATTTTTATTTCTTTCTTTTGATTGTTCAACATGTGGATCAGCAGCTTTATTTAATTTATTTACTAATTCTGGTAATTCAGCTACATAAACTGGAGTCTGAAAGTATGCCTCAAATTGTATATTTTCGTTCATTTAAATGACCTTCCGTTATTCCATACCACCAAGGAGTATCTAGTTCCACTTGTAACTGGTTTTACACGATGCCAGATAAAACTAGGAAAAACAATGATGCTGCCTTTTTTTACTTTATTAAAAGTTATTATATTATCCTTCTTTTTTTTCAAGGGATGATTGACATCAATTTCTAATTCACCACCTACATACTCATCAGGATCAGAAAGAGAACAGGTAACTGATAGTTTTCTGTGTTTATCTTTTAAGTTAGGATTAGGATTTTTAATTGCACTACCTATTTGAAACATATCCATATGCCAAGTGTAATGTTGATTTATATTATATTTTGTAAATTGACATGCTTCAGACCACTCCCATTCAAAATTCCACCCTGCTCTTTGATTAGCTTCATGTACATAGGGATGTATCTCTTTATATATCCATGGATCACTCATCCAGACAATATTAGAATTTCTTGTTTTCTTTAAATCTTTTATTTCTCTATTAGATAAAAATTTTTGTTTATCTTTTTTTTCGCCATACCCTCCTGTAAGACCTAATTGATCTTTTTGACTGTGTGCATACTGAATTACAGTATCGCAAAATCTAGGAGTCAAAACAGATTCAAACATTATAGCATGATATAGTAAGTCCATATTTCTTTATTCTTTTAATCTTTAATTATCATAAAAATAATATACATTCAATATAAATGAGTATCTTAGAAAGGTTTAAAAAGCATTTAAATTTAATAGAATACCCTGATAAAAGTGCCTCATGGGATGTAGCAGGGGTATTAAAAAATGGCTATTATAAGTTTGATGTAAAAGGTTTAAAAAAGACTTCAGATAGTACAGCCTGTAAAGAGGGTAGTTTAAGCACCAAAGCTGATAAGATGGTTTTTGAGTTTCATACTAAATGGGTTATATTAGATATTGAAGAATTACATCAATATATAAAGAAGCATAAATTGAAAGATATTAATTTAGAAGACTTAATATCTCGCTTAGAATGGAATATGATCATAGATAAATGACCATTTTTAATGATTTGAATGAGTTAAAACTATGGTATATAATGCTTAGGTTATGCTACAAAAACTCAATTTTAAACCAGGTTTTAATAAACAAGCCACTGATTCAGGAGCTGAAGGTCAATGGGTAGACGGTGATTTCGTAAGATTTAGATATGGATTACCAGAAAAGATAGGTGGTTGGGAACAACTAACCGTAGCTCAAGAAACATTGCCTGGAGTAGCTAGAAATCAACATGCTTTTACAAGTTTCCAAGGTGAAAAATATGTAGCCATTGGAACTTCTCAAGGACTTTTTTTATACTACGATGAAGCCTTTTACGATATTACACCATTAGCAGCTCAGGTATCAGGGACAGCTACTTTTGATACAGCTCAAGGATCTGCTGAGTGTACGGTTAATCTTACCTCTCATGGTTTAGAAGCTGGTCGATATATTGTTTTTAATAGTATGTCTGTCATACCAAACGGATTTACGTCTGCAACTACTTTTACTGATGGAGCTTTTGAAATAAGAGACGTAACTAATAACACTTTTAAAATTACTGCTCCTACGGCAGCAGTTAACCCGGGTGGAACTGGAACAGGTCAAGCGACTATTAAACCTTATGAAATAGTAGGGCCGACATTTCAAACTAAAGGTTATGGTTGGAGTACATATTTATGGGGCAACTCTACTTGGGGAACAGCTAGAACTGTAAGCAACGTGGTTCTGGATCCAGGCAACTGGAGCCTTGACAACTTTGGAGAAGTATTAGTTGCAACTGTTCATAATGGTAAAACCTTTACTTGGGACGCTGGAGCGACTAATCCTAGAACAGTCAGAGCTTCTACTACAACAACAAATTTTTTTACTACTAATAATCCTACAGCCAGCAGATTAACTCTAGTATCTGATAGGGACAGACACTTATTTCATTTTGGAACAGAAACAACTATTGGTGATTCAACTACACAAGATCCAATGTTTGTAAGATTCTCTAATCAAGAGGATCTAAATACATATGCGCCTACAGCAACTAACACTGCGGGTACATTTAGACTGGATACAGGAAACAAGATCATAGCAGCTATTCAAGGTAAAGATTATGTGTTTTGTTTAACAGATCAAGCTGCTTATGTAATTCAATTTGTTGGTCCACCATTTACTTTCTCTGTAAGACAGGTAGGTACAAACTGTGGATGCATAGGACAGAATGCTGTTTCATATGCTAACGGAGCTGTGTGGTGGATGTCAGCTGAAGGAGGATTCTTTGTTTTTGATGGTACTGTTAAATCATTGCCATGTTTAGTTGAAGACTTTGTATTTAGTACAGATGGAGATAATCTTGGAATTAATTATGGAGCTGCTGATATTGTTTATTCATCACCTAATGCCTTATACACAGAAATAAATTGGTTCTATCCTAAATCAGGATCAGAGCAGATTGATAGATGTGTAACTTATAATTATTCAGAAAATGTATTTACAACATCATCCCTAGACAGATCTAGTTATCAAGATCAGGGTGTATATCCTGAACCATATGCTACAGATTATGGCTCTACAGATACGCCTGTTTTTGCTGCTATTAGTGGCTTAACTAATAAATATGGTGCATCTGTTTACTATTGTCATGAGAAAGGTGACGACCAGGTCAACAGTTCTGGCACTACATCAATAGATGCTTTTATTAGATCTGGAGACTGGGATATTACATCTAGAAAAAGCGCCTTGGGTCAGGCAACAGGAGTAGTTGATTATAGAGGAGATGGAGAGTTTTTTATGTCAGTTAAAAGATTTATACCTGATTTTAAATATTTACGTGGTAACTCAACCGTTACATTATTCTTAAATGATTACCCGGATAATGCGCCTGTAGGATCGCCTCTTGGTCCCTTTACAGTTACCTCAACTACTGATAAGATAGATACTCGAGCTAGAGGAAGATTAGTAGCTATTAAGATAGCTAATACATCTACAGGTGAGTCCTGGAGATATGGAACCTTTAGACTTGATGCACAACCGGACGGAAGAAGATAATGGCAGAACGATCAATTAGCTATGGAATGGGTTTATCAGATCAAATGATAAATCAGATGTTACAAAGCGACGACCCTGAAATCGTTGCTAAAGCACAAGAATATGTAAACACGGCCCAAGAACAACAAACAGAGAAACCAAATATTTTACAGAGAATAGGAAATTTTTTTGGTATGAGTTCTGCTGGAGCAGCTGAGCCTAATAATATGACTATGTCAAATGTTGGCACTGGTTTTAATACAGTTTTAGATCAATCCGGTAATATTCAAATTGTACCTGTTGAATCTAATAATAACTTTCCATTTATATCTATGGCTGAGTTTGCACAAAATAATAATATGATTTCACCAGCTAGTGTAGTACCAAACACACAATCTGGATTTGCTACTAACTTTCCTTATTCAACAAACGTTAAACCTGTTAATACAGGTATTACAGAAACAAACGCAGCTAACCAATTTAAAGCTGAAGAACCTTATATAATGTCAGATCAGGAAAAAATTTATATAAGTGATAAACTTGGAATGCAACGAGCAGCAGAAAAAGGAAATGTTTTTGAAAGACCGACAGGTATTCTAACTCAAGCTAAAGATTTTTTTACTCAACAATTACCTAAAACACTTAAAGGTGGATTAGATACATTAGTTAATTTTATACCTGGTATGAGATTTATAAGAGGTTTAGATAAAATGGATACCCTTCCATACATGGACAGAAAATTTATTCAATCTGCTATGGATCAGAAAAACAAAATAGGGAGTGGAATATATGTAGATCCTACAAGTGGTGCTATAAAAGATGTTGCGGGTAAAAACGTTAGAAGTCTTTTAGGTAATTATGCTGAAACTGTAGATAAAGAATATGAGAGATATGAAAAAGCTATTAATAGAGCAAAAGACAAATACGATGTAAGTTGGGATGGAAGTAAATTCATAGGAGCGAATGCTGACATAGCTAACAAAATGAATAAAGTTAATATAAACAGGTTTAATTATTTTAAAGATCAAAAACAAAACAAAGCCGCTCAACAAAGACAACTTTTAGATAAAATATCTAAACAAGTTAAAGCTGGAGTCACAGCATCTAAAGGTCAAGCAATGCATGGAGATGGCTATAAATCAGGTGACGGTGGTTTCGATACATCTGCTGCAGATAAAGCAGGGACGTCTTTAGGTAGTGGTCAATTTTCGCCTCAAACAAGTAAAGGAAGATCAGGTTATTAATGGCTAAAGTAACTTCATACATACCAGAACCTCAACCACAATATGAAGTAGAAAACCAAAGACAAATTATTGAAGCTTTGGCTACCATGCAACAACAACTTAATTTTTCTTTTCAACAAGATTTAAAGAACGAACAGGACGCCTTTACTTACTTTTTATCGTAATGACTATACAATATAAAAATCAAGGTTTTAAACAAGCCGATACAGCTAAAGCAACGGTGCTTACGTGTCCTACTGATGGGGCAATTATAGTTAAAAGTGTATATTGTGCAAACAATGATGCATCATCATCCATTTTAGTAAATATGAATCTTGTTGACTCATCCGGGTCGAACGTTGAATATGAATTTTTTAGAGATGACTTAGCTGCTAAGACTCAGGTAAATGCTACACCTCAGGGCTTGAATTTAGAAGCAGGAGATGCTATAACTGTGCAAGCAGCTACAGGTAGTAATAAGATACAAGGCCTGATAAGTTATGCTCTAATAAATAGAGAGAATGAAAACGGATAAAGACAACATACTTAAAATAGATTGCACTACAATAACTACGTGGCGTAATACTAAAACTAACGAAGTGTTTAAAGAAAAGAAAGATGGACCTGACATAGTTCAAGATGTAACTGTACAGGTTTCTCCAAAAGGATTAGACATGATACAGAAAGCGATGAATCAAAAGAATGATAAACCAAAAACCTAAAGGCGGAACTGAATTACAAGAAGACTATTTACATAAATATGTCGACTCTAAATTATTAAACGAAGTACAGATTTGTACATCTGTACCAGAAAAAATACCTTTACATCCTACAAAAGTAAATATCCTATGGCAAAAAAATTCTTATGATCAAGGTAATTTACATCCTTGGTTTAAAGACAAATCTAACCATGACAAGTACGATTGGTATGTATTTAATAGTCATTGGAACTACGAACACTTTAGAGATCACTTTAATATACCCACACATAAATGTGTAGTTATAAAAAATGGTATAGATAAAATAGGTAAAGCCCCACCATATCAAAAAGGTAAACCTATAAAAATTATTCATCAAAATACACCATGGAGAGGATTGTCTGTATTGTTAGGTGCTATGCAGTTAGTTAAGAATCCATTAATAAGTTTAGATGTTTATTCATCAACAGAAGTATATGGTAAAGACTTTTATGACTCTAACGATCATGCGTATAAAAATTTGTATAAACAAGCAGAGCAATTACCTAATGTTAATTATATAGGATTTAAACCAAACAACTTTATAAAAGATCATTTACATACTTATCAAATGTATGCGTATCCTAGTATATTTGAAGAGACTTTTTGTATATCTTTATTAGAGTGTATGGCTGCAGGGTTGTATTGTATTACAACTAATTATGGAGCTTTGTTTGAAACAGGTGCAGAGTTTCCTATGTATATCCCATATGAGAATGACAGAAGAATGTTAGCTCAAAAGTTTGCATACGGAATAGAAGCTGCTGCTGAAAGCTTACACAGAGAAGAAATACATAATCATTTAGAATGTCAATCTGCTTATGCACAAGCATATTATGGTTGGAATAAAATAGGCACGTCATGGAAAAGATTTTTGGAAGGAGCGGTAAATGCAAAAAAGTAATAAAGCGCAAGGCGCTAACAATGAACCCATCTGGTTTACTCCGCCAACTCAAAATGGGGACACGGAAGTTACCACCATCAATGTTGGCACACAATCTCCGCACAAAATAATGGTATGCACACCAGTGCATAGCGATGTATCCATGCATTATTGTCAAGCTGTTTTAAAATTTCAACAAGAGTGTATGCAGAGAAAAATATTAGTTAGTTTTACTTTGATGAAATCTTCTTTAGTTACGCAGGGTAGAAACTTATGTGTGGCTGAGATGTTAAATCATCCAGATCATTATACACATTTATTATTTATAGATTCAGATATAGACTTCCAAGGTAAAACAATTTTTACAATGTTAGAAAAAGATAAAGATGTAATTAGTTGCGTATATCCTATGAAAACGTTTGATTGGGATAAAGCCTGGAGAAGAACAACAACAAAACACAGAGCTATTAACTCAGCTGATGATCTAAAAAACTCAGGTTATACATTCCCTGTTAAAGTAGAGAACCCAGAAAAAATACAAGTTGATGATGGAGTTGCTAAAGTAACTCATGCTCCTACTGGCTGTATGTTAATTAAAAGAGAAGTTATAGAAAAGATGATGAAAAAATATCCGGAGCTAGAGATATATCAACCAACTATAATCAACGGTAATACAGAGAAAAAAGACAATATGTTTAATCTTTTTGACACGCTTCATGACCCAAGCACCAAGAGATACTTTGGTGAAGACTTTGGTTTCTGTCAAAGATGGTCTGATATGGGCGGTGAAATACACGTGTATTTAAAAGATTATATTACACATGTTGGTGAATACTCTTATTGTGGTAGATTTTGGGACGACCTGTATCAAGGAAGTCAACCTCTCAAAGGTGTTGACGATAGCCAAAAAATCAAATAAAGTGTGATATTTCAGGATAAGTATGCCTGCCTTATAAACTTAAATACGACAAAATTATGGCATTAACAGACACTAAAGCATCAAATAAATTCGTAGCAGGCGCACCAGACATCATTCTCAAAGGTGATTATAGACCTAAATCAGATATGAAGATGGCTTCTGATGACGCTAACGAAAGATTTTTAGAACAGATATACGAACAACTTTTAGACGAAGGTTTTTCTCCAACGGAAGCAGCTAAAAAAGCTAGAGAACTAGCTCAAGAAAGATCCATGGCTTCTGGTGGCAGAGCACAATACGGTCTAGG
>Ga0209232_1001431_pt1 | contig 12777 bp, 14 predicted proteins | sample ETNvirenome_2_60_FD_184066 | JGI IMG/M metagenome (GOLD analysis project Ga0209232, IMG submission 184066) | Marine viral communities from the Pacific Ocean - ETNP_2_60 (SPAdes) (version 2) | ecosystem: Environmental > Aquatic > Marine > Oceanic | place: Pacific Ocean | collected 2013-06-22
TTCAGGTTGTCTGCTACGAGACAGCCACCAGCGTGACGAGAACAGGAACGGACTGAACCGCGTAATGACTCGACATGGGTTTTGATGTCTGGATGCTTTGCCAAGAAACCTTGTAGGGTTGGGCTGAAGTCCATAACATCGTCAAAGGTGAGGGCATAGATGCCTGCCTTGACACCTGCTCGCTTCTTGGCGGCTGTTCTTGCTTCGTTCTCCATAACGGAAGTGACGAGGTTTACTTCGCCGAAGTCAATGTCATAGAACTTGGCAACATCTTTGATAAGTGAGCGAAGTTGTAGTGTGTTCCAGTTTGTAATAGGAACTACAGAGAACTCGCCCCAGTCACCAGCCAGCTTCTCCTTGAGGAGCATTGGCTCCGACACATCGAAGTCGATGTCAGGCATACCCTTTTGCTCTGCCGTCATAAACCGCTCAAAGAGCAAGCCCCAACGGAGAGGATCAACTTGAGTGATGCCGAGAACATAAGAGAGTAGAGCACCAGCGGCAGAACCACGACCTGGACCTGAAAGCATCATATCGTTTGCTTTGTCAGCAATTGCTTTCATAGTCAAGAAATACTTTGCGAAGCCCTGCTTGACGATGATGTCAAACTCATAGTCAAGGCGATCTTCGTATTCTTTGTTGCCAGCGAATCCCTTGGCTGCTAGACCTTCTTTACATAAGTCGCATAGCGCTTCCTCTGCTGTCTTGCCTTCTGGCACAACAAAGTCGGGGAGACGAATAGATACATCGGGCTCGAAGTCCTCGATGACATCGTGAGCGATAAAGTGTGTAGTGGTGAGCGAATCAAAGACAAGTTGCTCGTCATACTCAACGCCACATTCGGAAGAGTATTTCTGGTAAGCGTCATACATCTCTTGCCCATTCTTAGGGTAGAGTTCGTATTTCATATCTTCAACGCTGTCGGGCATACCATCGTCCCAAGCCGGAGCGCTTTTGCCCAGCCAGCCGAGTCGCTTGTAGAGTTCTCTGTCTTTCCAAGCATCGCGGCGGGGATAGTGGGAGTCAGCAGTAGATACGAGTTGGATGTCTAGTTCAGCACAAACTTGGATAACAAACTTGTTGATCTCGTGTTGCTCTGGAATAGCGTTCCATTGGAGTTCGCCATAGAAGCGATCACCGAAGATGTCTTTGAACTCTGTTGCAAGCTCTCTCATAGCCGCAACAACTGCTTCGGGGCCATCTTCCCGATGTTGCCAGTAAGCGCCGGCTAGAACGCCACTCATACAGGCAGTAAGACAAACTACGCCCTCGCTGTGTTGGCGAAGTAGATCGAAGTCCATCCGTGGGTAGCGATAGAAGTTGTCATCGCTGTATGACTTGGAGATCATCGTGTAGATGTTCTCTAAACCTTTCTGGTTGGCAGCAAGCAGAACAAGGTGACGGCGGCGGTTAAGTGACTTCTTGTCTACCTTGCCTGCCTCTTCTTCATTGACGATAGCGCCAGAAGAACCTTCTTTCTCAAGTGTCTTGGCGCGTTTCTTGTCTAGCTTCGCCTCTTCGTATTGCTCACGCCAGTCAGTGATAGAGGGAATGAAGTATGCTTCAATACCGAAGATGGGCTTGAAGTTCTTGCCCTCTGCCTTCATCTTCTGGGCGTGTAGGATCTGATACGACAAGCCGTTCATGTTGCCGTGATCGGTTAGAGCGAGTGCGTCCATACCGTGAGCGTGGGCTCTGTCCATGTGTTCACTTGGAAAGCCGAAGCCATCAAAGACGCTAAAAGTGCTGTGGGCGTGTAAGCCGACGAATGGAATGTTTTTTTGTATACTGTTCATAGATCCCCCCTAGGATATATATAATATAACCCGTTTAGTCGTCTTCGTCAAGGGTTTTTTCTACATCTCTGCCGATTGGCGAATATTCCCGATAGGATATGACTAATTTGCCTGGATGCCTAATTTCTTTTCTTTCTTCTGAAGATAAATAGTTACAATATGATTCCCAACCATCTAGAGAGTGGTACCAGGGAATTTCTATTTTCATGCTCTCTTTTGCCATTGTTTGCCCAAAAACCTTATCAAGAGAAAAATTATTAAAATAATACTCCCTTTCATCTTCTTTTTCGTCAAAAAAAGCACCATGTTCTTTTTGAAAAAGACCTAGCGCATGATTCATCTGCTTTTCGCTGAATGTAAAACCTAACTTATCTCCCTTGAGTATAGATTTTTCTTCGAAGCTAAATAAAAAATTTTCTTCTTTTCTAATGTCTCTACGATGTTCACGGATAAAATCAGGGGGATAAACACTACTTGGAAAAGATACATAAAAATTTTCAGCAGCCATCCATTTGCTTAATTCTGATGTTATGGAGTGTGCTGTTTTTGCTCCATGTATGATTGTCCAAGATATACACCACTCTCTGCTTTTGTGCTTTACGGAAACGGGGACGTAAAATACCGATCTTTGTTGCCTCTTCTGTCTTGGGTATTTACCCATCCTTCGAAGATATACAGGATCTTCCACATAGTCCCCTATCCTGTGCCTAACTAAAGGAGTCGTATCATCATTGGCAACTATCCATATAGTTTTGCAACCTGCATATGCACACTCCAATACCGCTCTTTCGATAGCATGATAATCTGGCGCTATTGGCATCAAACAATCGTGCCATGGCATATTAAAGTCCATTGGCCTAGATACGATAGGCACTATTCCTGTCAAGTCCTTGCTCAAAACTTCTCACTTATTTTTCTCAAGTAACCTTTTGGTTTATTGGCGCACTTGACAGCCTCTTGTATGGTATCGTACTTAAATTCAAAACGCGGGTCTTCTTTATAGTGTGTGATGATATTTCTATAGATTTTCCTTTCTGATGGCTCTAATTTTACGGCATAGTATTTATATGGAACGGTCGACCTCTCTGGGTAAAGAGGGTTTTTTCCATTTCTAGAGCCCCTTATTCCTGCTTTTTTCATCATATCAAGAGCCTTAAATTTTACCATGGTGTCAGAGTAGGAGAAATCTTTAATTTCTTCATTTGTCAAAAATGACTCTGCAAATAAATCTTTCAATTTTCTGTTGTCTGATCTTTCTGTCGGATAAAAAACTACTTTGCTTACAAAGTCGTCATCAGTCTCCAAACAGTCAAAGTCGTGCCTGCACCCGCTGCGAACGTTGACCCAATCAATAACTCTACTCTTGCCCTCTTCTTTTTTTGTAATCTGTGTAAGACCTGAAACCTTTTCGGCATCAAATATTATCAATTTGTTAAAATTTATTTTAATTAACCTAGAGTGACTCGTTACCACTGACATTTGTTTTTCTTTTATTCTTATACTCTCCGCCATATCCGACAAGGGCATCAAGCCGGCTATACCCAGCAGTAATGCGATTCTACTCCAAGCCTGAATATGAGTCTCGATCTCATGTTTTTCTGATTGCAGAAAACTTAAATCTTCTTCTTTTCCAAACCTATCAAATTCAAAAGGCGGCTTCCCGTCCACGAAAATAATCGGGAGACTATTCGTGTAAGCATATATAAAAGCCGGAAGGTTTCCACCGATAACCATAGTATCATAAAAATAAACATGTTTTTCAATTTCACGCATAATCCCCTACAAGAAAAACAAAGAACTTGCCGCGGCGTTATTCGCTATGTGGGCCACGATGCAGTGCTTGATGGAGCCTGTTTTCATGCGAAGCCAGCCCAAAAAGAAACTTATCGGTAATAGACCGATTGCGTGAAAAAGACTGCCGTGTATTGCTGCGAAAAAGATCGAGATCGCAATAAGTGTCGTTGTCTGCGAAAACATTAGCGAAGAGAACCACCATAGGAACTTACGAAACATTAGCTCTTCTACGATAGGGCTGAATATAACAATGGCGAACAATAGGACTGCGATAACAGCAGGAGAACTGGCGAGCAACTGATTGATAGCCTCTAGTCCTTCTGAGTCTAAACTTGGAAACCAAGATTGGACTTCTGCCATCAGTGCACTGACTACGAGAGGGATTATTATTCCTCCGAGTATAGCCAGTTTGTATGGCGATTCTGCGACTTTCTTGTTTAACCAGTTCATTAGCAAAGGCTCCTTCGAAGTCTCAAGACCTCTTCTTTAAGTAGCCTGTTGTTCTCTCTAAGTATAGTTAAGTCCAACTCTTTTGTGCTTGCCATCTTCATCATTGCGTCGTGGCCGCCGATGTAAGTGTCGCCGATCCAGATCTGTGGAACGGTTTTCTGTCCCGTCCTCTCTATTAGAAATTCTCTTTTTTCTTGGTTTTCTGTAACATCTACGATCCAGACATCGATGTCTTCAAACTTTTTAAGGAACTCGACTGCTTTGTCACACCAAGGACAATAACTCGCTGAATAAACTTTTGCTTCAACCATTCTTTCCTCTCCTGTATGCTTTTACCGCGATAGGCCATAGATCATCTGCAATGTCTAGGCAAGCCTCTGCGACTTTTTGGATCTCCCATTGTGCGCCTTCGTGTGAGCGCAGATCAATAAACTTAAGCAAGTTAGACAAGTTCACTGTCCCGTAATACTCTGTGTAGAGGTTTTGGGGCAATACGCCTCTTGCTTGCTCTCGGCAGACACCACTCTTTATAAGGTCGTTATACAACTTTAGGCTATCTTGGTGATGTTTCATGACTTTTTTGGAAGAAGCTACTTGATATCCAAGATGATTATGTAGTTTTGGATCAATAAGTTCGTCTGGGTTGCTCGCCTGTCTGTTGCTTTCGTGTTGTGTCCTGAATCCCTCTGGTTCATAAAAGTTTATGTTTACATCAGTGTATCGACGAGAAATCTCATTATACGACCAAGTGCGGTGGCGGTGATGCTGAGAGCGGACATAAAGAGGAACAGTAAAGCGAAATGTAACAACATTGTGCTCAAAAGTACTAGTATGTTTGTGCTTCGCGAGATAGTTGATGAGTTTTCTGTCTCTTCCATCTAATTCCTCCTTTTGTGTGCCAAAGCTGACACGAGCAGAGTTAACAATAGTGAGATCACTCCCCATACTTTCAACATAATCAACCCTTCCAATTCCATCTCCATAAAGCTCTATTGACTTTTCGTATTTCATTTTCTGCCTCTCTTATTGTAGGCTGGCGACAACATAGTTGTCTAAGACTAAATGATAAGTTTCCCCATCAACAGTCATTTCTTGAACCATATGTCTGGGAACTACCACATAGTGTCCCAGATCAAGTTCTGTTGCAGTGCAGTCAAGGACTGAAACTTTTACATACTCACTCTTTGGCCTTTCATAGCCTTCGGGCAGAATAAAGGAACTATTAGAGTCTTCTGACTCTGCTTCTTCTGGCATCCCTACTAAGATGTGTCTGTTTTGTGGTATGAACTGCATTTTTACTCCTTTTCTATAATATAACCTGTTTTATACAATCTCGCAACTATCTCCGTCACAAAAAACTGTTCCAGCTCCCTGTACTTCAGTTTCTATACGATCAATAGGGACAATATCTTTTGACATCTCTTCATACTGCTCTTTTGTGATTGGCTCGTATGGTGCTTGCTTATATCCTGTCTCTTGGAATCGCAAGAAAGAAACTGCTTTCAATCTGCTCTCATACATTTCCAGAGCCGTCTTAATGTCTTTTGCCTCGTCGCCGTTGAAGGTGACTGTGACGGAGACACTATTGTCTGCCCAGTAGTGCTGATAAGCGGCTGCGATCTCAAGTTGCTCCCACATTGTGGCCTCATTCTTGCCTTTTTGGAAGAATGGCTCATGTACTGGGAATGATGCTACCATTGTGTTTGGCGAGTAAGCATCCTCTTCAACATGATAACCAGCTTCCTCTATCGCCTTCAAAATGACATTTCCAGTTGAGAAGCGGATCCGACGAATGTAAAATTCTGCCTCTGGATAGTGAATGCCAGGAGTTGAACCATTTAGCAGCGAAACCGTGCCTGATGGCTTGATAGATGTTGTGCGAACTGATCGTGGCACACATAGCCAGTCTGAGAACTCTTTATCTAGCTCTTGGACGTGATCGTATGCTTTATCACACCATTCTAGCATTTCTCGTCTTCCGTGTTTGTTGAACGCTTGGATAACGCCTGACTGGGATAAACCAATACGGCGGTTCTTGAGCATGATAGCGTTTGTCTCTGCCCAGTGTGTGTTTGACAGCGTAACCGTCTTACCATAGAGATAAGCGATTTTCAGTGTTCTCAAGTAATCTTCGTAACTTTCGTGCTTTGCTGGGAATGTCTCTGTGAGGCAGCAGAGTTCTGCGTCTTCAAGTTGTTGCTCAACGCAAGGGTTGAAGCCCATAACTTTCATATCATCGTCTCGCGCTGGATCCTTGAAGCGTCCACGGGTTCTGGCGTTGTCTAGCCAGATATATCCGGGCTCTCCGTTGATTTGGCTTTGCTCGGCATGCCAAGTGTAGTCCATTCCTACTTCGGCATTGAAAGAGTTGTTTGAGCCCCAACGGTGATGCATCAACTTTTCTTGATCGTTCTTCATAGACAAGTATTCTTTGTCATCAAAGGATCCCAGTGCTAAGGCAGCAGAACGGCGAACATTACCTGCGACGACACAGCGGCCGATAAGGTTCTCGATATCAACGATATCAACAGATGAGATAAGTTCGCCAATCTTGGGAGACAGCAAGCCCGAAAGGTTTTCGTGTAGTTCTTTTAGTGGGCCGTGTCCAGATGATGTACCGCCGAAACCCTTAATTGGTGCTCCCAACGGGCGAATGGCTGAATAGTCAAACTTTGGCACTTCTTGGCCACATAGGAAGCCGTCAAGTAGAACCTGAACGGAGCGAACCCAGCCTTCTCGGCTGTCGTCGATAATATGTACATCATCGGTGTAAGCGGGTTGTGCGATGGTTAAAGTCCCTGCTCCGAGCGTATCAAAGCCAACGCCGATTCCTACCATTAGAGCATCCATCATCCAGCGGAACAAATAGCCGCCTTTACTGCTGATGTCTTTGGTTGAACGGAAAGCGCAGTTGAATAGTCCGGCTGCTGTGCGTTCTTCGACGAACTTAGTGCCCATCATCCATAAGCCGCGGCCAGGAGGTGTCCATTTTAGATCAAATAAGCGATCATATGCCTCTTTTGCTGTTTTCTGTGCTTTTGCGTCATTCCACTCAAGCCCAAGATGCGAAACGTGCTGTTTCTGCATATCAAACATACCTTCAATTACTCTTCGGCAGGTTTGGTACCATTCTTCGGTTCCCACTGCGCCTGGTGTCCTCTCATCTAGTCGTCTTGCATATGTCCGTTTGTAAGTGACATATCCTACAGGGCCCCATGGCACCTTCTTGTCTTCATACTGGCTTATAAACTTATCTGATAACCTAAACTTTCTTACCGTGTGTCCGTTCATTACTTCTTCTCCTCATTTTTCTTTTTCTTGAACTTGCTATACTTCTCTCTCAATACATCCATCTGATCTCTTGTAGTTGTAACAACCGCTTGATCAATTCCTCCAGATGGCAGGACTTCAATGAACACTCTTGAAGTGTCCATTTTTATGGGAAACACTATCCCATCAGGCCCATTTCGGTTTTTAGCAACAAAAATGCGCCCTAAGTTGTTTTGCTTATCTTCAACTGTTCGGGAAACCGTGAAGATAAAGTCGGCGACAAAACATTTGTTAAATGCCTCGCTGATTGCCTCCATTGTAATTACTTCTGCATTTAGCCCCGATCTGTTGGTTTGAGATGCTGTCCAGACACAGCACTCGTTTTCTTGTGCTAATCCTCGCATCTCTTCATAAATAGATTCCAATTCATTTCTTTTCTCTCTTTGTGCAGAAACTGGCCGCAATAAATCGCCATAGTCAACAATAATCATGTCAGGCTCTATGCCCCTCACTTTTAGTCTTTCCAAGTGGTTTTTTAGCGTCCTAGTCGATGCTGATTTAGTAGGATATTCCTTGACGATCAAGGAGCCCTCTAGCTCTTGTAATTCTTCATAAATTTGTTCTTTGAAAGAGTGAACATCTCCCAGTGGGATCCCCGTCAAACAGGAGTCATAGCGAGTTGCAACAATTGTGTCTCCAAGCTCCAATGTATAGTGGATTACGGTTTTACCAGCTTTTAGTGCTTGTGCCCCCAAATGAACCAAAGCCATCGATTTACCTGCTCCTGTTGGGGCGACGACAACACCAAGCTCTCCCTTTCCGAGTCCTTGTTTACAAATGTCGTCAATATCAGGCCAGCCAGTAGTGACGGGCGCTCTTGCTTTGATCTCAAAGCGGCGCTCAAAGTCCTTGAGGTAGTCATAGCCAAAGTTGGTGTCTGAGCCGAGCGTTAGCGCCTCGTTGATGACTTTTGCTATCTCATCAAAGGATGAGCGCTGGAGAAGCCCTACGGAGCGAATCATCGCTTCCTTGAGCATTTGCTTACGACAGAAGTCAAGGGCTGTCGTCTTAATGTACTCTGCACCGCTCACATCTGTTTTGAAGATCTTAGCGAAGTATGCTCGCAATTGCTGTGATGTTGCAGCATCTTCTTCATCAACAGATGCACGGAGAACAGAGATCATTATCTTGTATGTTGGGTGAACTCCGTATTTCTCACGATAGTCCATAATGAGGCGAATGAATACTTGCAGATAGTGTAGTTCTAGGAAGTTCTCGTCTAGAACCTCCATTATCTGATCGGCAAAAGGACGATCAACCAAAATAAGTTGGCATAGCGACTCCTGAAAGTCCTTACCAAACTTACTGAAACTTGGTTTATTCTTGTCCTGTTTACTCATACGCTCTCACCCCCGTGGTGCTATAATATAGCCCGTTTATGCGCCGCTGTCAAGCGATTCTTTTTCTTTTCATTATAACGCCGCGCAAAGCTGCGATATAGGTTTCCCAGTTGTAGGATCCGAAGCCATTTGAAATGCTGGTTTTTCTCAACTCTGTCGCATTTAGCTCTGGCTCGAAGTTGTTGAGGGCATAGTTTATCTTCTGGGCTCCTTGCACTGAGATGCTTGGAGGCACAAGATTCATAACCTTATAGTTTAGCTCCACTGTGTTCCAATTGTCAACGACATCTGAATAGAACTTAACTTTGCTGTCTGTCTCATCGCACATCTCGTAAATGTCGTTTAGGTAGTGTTCTTTCTCTTCTCGCAAAGTCGGCAGTCGCTTAGAAATAGTTTTCAGTCCTGCCCCCCTAATACCCTCAAGGTTGTCTGACTTATCGCCAGCCATAGCCCTTGCAATAGCGAAGTTTTGCGGTGAAATGCCGAACTCTTCAATAACGCTCTTCTTGTTCATCGCTTTCTTGGCGATGGGACGATAAAGCACGGTTTCGTCGTCGAGTAGTTGGATGAAGTCCTTATCTGATGAGATAATGACTTTTTGCCATCCAGAGTATTTCGGTGACTTTGTGACGAATGCGATGATGTCGTCTGCCTCTGTTCTCTCAAGCATAAGCTGGATAATGGGCATTTCGTTGAGCATCTCCATAAGAACTTCTTGTTGCCAATACTTGTTCTCATTCTCACTCTGCTTATCCATACCAGCAACTTCGTAGTTCTTGCGGATGGGCTTGCGCCCCTCTTTGTATTCTTTAATGACTGTTCTTCGCTTTTGCGAGCCACCTGCTCCATCCCAACAAATGATCATCTCATCTGGGTTGAAGTCATTTATCATCTTGCGAATAGAGTTAAGGAACCCCACCGTGCCACCAATAGGGTTGCCATTGGTGGACATACTTGGATTTATCACCCAATTCCGAATAAACAGGTTGAGTGCGTCTATAACTAATAATCTAGGCATAATGCCCTCCTAGTTTTTTTTCAAGTTTGCAGTTACCCTTTTAGCAGATCCGACCATGTGCGCAGCAACTGCTTTCTCTAGGTGCCTAGGCGATACAGGACAAATTTCATCTACGCGATAAGTCCGATTGTGTCTATCAACTTCGTCGTTGCGAAGCTTGTCAATCCAATCTGTAGCGGCAATATGATTTCCATCGTCATGCCAGTTGATAATAAAGTGTGCCCACCCTTTTTTATCAAAATATTTTTCAAGTATAGTTCCAAACCTCAGATTACCTTGATTAATCTGATATATTAATGTTCCCTTGTTCATAATGAACCCCCTATGTTTTACTTATATAATATAACATGCTAGGGCGCACTTGGCAAGGATTTATTTATTTTAGAACTCTTTTTGCGATGGCAGAAATAGCCATTCTTGATAGTCGTGATTGAGATTTATAAGTTTCTAACTCTTCTTTGAAGACAACTGGACGGCCTTTTACTCTTGTCATAAACTCTGCTTCTTTACCTGCTGTAAATGATCCGACTGGTTCGTCAGCGCCGAGACCGGGCCAAGAATTGTTTGTGCCTTTTAGGTAAGCACCTTCGCCGCTTTGCGGAACGAGGAGAACTGAGTCTTGGCAGAACTTCTGTGCGAGCATTTCTAGGTTCGCGAAGAACTTTGGATCGTCTTCTAAGTTGACGACGAACATGCTATCCTCTTTTACTTCTACAGCATTCTTTTTCATATAGTTCTCAATGTAAGTACCTTCGACTGCTGTAACTCCATAGCCAAACTTCAATAGGGTTGCTTTGAGATCTCTGTTTCTCATCTTGTTTTTATCAAGAGCGTCTTCTCCCTCTACTGGCTGTGGATCCATAACACAGCCTTCGTCATCATCGGGATCGCCCCTAAATGCCGTAATCATACCTGTTTGGTGATCTTGCATATGCGTCCACATACGACTGAGACCTGATTCTGTCAGAACCTCTTTTGTGTAGTTGTTCCAATTCTCCATCAGTTTTTTCATAGTAAAATCTCCTGACAATAAATAGTTTACCCAAAAGTAAACCCTCTCATATTATAATGTAACACGAGAGGGTTATTTTGGCAAGTTATAAACTAAAGATCTGTTGGTTTTTCTTGTGGAATAAAACCATACATACCATTTTCGTCTTGTTGCACCTTTGATTTAAGTAAGCGATATGCTTCTTTATCGCCAGAGTTGTATAAATCCGCTAGCGCAATTGGGATGCTAAGACCCGCATTTCCTGGCGCGCCAATCGCCATATATGCCGTAGCAGCCCTTGATAGTACGTCAGGGGCGGCGGTCTCAAAGCTGGTGTTGAGTTCATCTGGAATTAGCACATCAGTTTCTTTGCTTCGCTCATCGGCTGCTGCTTTCCTTGCAAGCCTTGCAACTTCAGCTTCTTGGTCTGCTGCGGCGAGGGATCTTTCTGCTGCATCCGCGGCGGCAGTATATTCTTCCTGTGAGCCGTATGTTGTTCGCTCTGGCTCTGGAGGCATTTCAAAAACCTCTTCCTCCTCACCTGCAAGAAGATCTACTTCATCCTGCTCATTTACAAACTTTCGAAAACTCTCGAAGATTAGTTTGCTGTTTTTAAAACTTGAAAAACTCATAATAAAAATTCCTTTTCCTATAAATAGTTTTTAAAAAACAAACCCCTTCTTTTGGAAGGGGATTCTTATCAAGTTATGTTACTTATTATCGCTTACGGTGCTTTCTAGCGCGTCTTTTGCGGATAACTTTCTTTGGAGCCGGCTTGCTCTTTACAACCACAACTTTTTTGTTGTGACGATGAACCACTGGTGGCGGGGCAGCTTGAACGACTCGAACGTGCGTTCTGTTATCGTGATGCCCGTGGTGTGGTTCGTGGTGTGTTGAGGCACCGATGATGATGCCGATAAAACCGACTGTTAGAATAGTTGTTAGCATAATGTTTCTCCTATGTGTCTTTTTTAGACGAAGAAGAAACGATTTTATTCAATAGATTTTATATCTTTTCTACGAACCCATCTTCTGATGATAGTTTCACCTGTATAGGCAGAGTGAGCACTCTTATCATCTCGTCGATTAAACCTGACAAGATAGAACGGCCCTCTGCCATACTCCTCGGTTCTTTCTCTAATGTCCAAAACAACCCCCTCCTCCATTTCACCGGTGAAAGGGTGCTTTGCGAACGCCTGAGTTCCTACTTTAAGATTTTGCTTTTTCATCTTCTTCGCCCTCAAGATTATAGAACGCACTTGCATCACCTGTCTTCTCTTTGAACTTCAGAACGACTTCTTCGTCTAGCAACTCAAGTACTCGTGCTCGGAACTTTTCGTCTTCTAGTAGAGTAAGCCATTGTGGGCCTTGGAACTTCTTCTCTGTGCCATCGGCATAAACAAGTGTCCACCAAGCACCACCATTTCTGAGATGCTCTGAGCTTTTGATTGCCTCAAACCACGACTCTTCGTCGAGGATGTGAACATCATCTCCTGCCCAAGTGATCTTGAAGCCACATTCACGCCCTTCCGAGCCGAAACGGGATTTCTTGATCTTTGCTTTGAGTTCTGAACCAACTTGGAAACCCTTATCATCAAAGATTTTAGCATCTTTGTTCTTTCGGGCTGTAAGCCAGATCTCCAGAGAGTAAGCGTATTTCAGCGCCTTACCGCCCGGAGTGAAGTATGGCTCCATCCTTGCTTCCCAGATGTTACTGGTAATGTTGGTTTTCAGTTGGTTTAGAATAAGAAGCGTTGCTTCCGAGTTGGCGATGGGCTGTGTAAGTTTCGCAAAACCTTTTGACAGGATGCGAGGCTTTACAGCCATCGATGAGAGCGGATTGAAGTCGCCTGCGATGTCAGAGATCGCTGGCGTTTGAGCCAGAGAGTCCCAGATAAAGAGCATTCTTCCTTCGTTTGAAGAGAGAAGTTGCTCCATTGTCTCCAAGACAAACTCAACGGATTGAGCCTGAACATAAAGAACATTATCCACATCACAGCCAGCATTGGCTAAGAATGACGGATCGATAGCAGATTCAGAGTCGAAATAAACGACTTG
>Ga0209232_1001432_pt1 | contig 12775 bp, 8 predicted proteins | sample ETNvirenome_2_60_FD_184066 | JGI IMG/M metagenome (GOLD analysis project Ga0209232, IMG submission 184066) | Marine viral communities from the Pacific Ocean - ETNP_2_60 (SPAdes) (version 2) | ecosystem: Environmental > Aquatic > Marine > Oceanic | place: Pacific Ocean | collected 2013-06-22
GTCTTTACTCGTTCAATTTCGGGCAGGCTAGCCTTCTTGATGACAACGTGAGCTTCCAATGCAGTTGAATGTTCGGCAATTTCCCAGACATGTACGTGGTGAACACTCACAACGTCGTCCACTTGCTCCATGACATTGATTATATCAGTGATGGAAACTCCTTCTGGTGCGCCCTCCATTAACAAGTGAATGGTTTTAGGCAGCATGCTAAAGCCCTGCCAGAGCACGTACCCAGCAATCATCAGTGTCAGGACAGTATCCGTCCAGTACCAGCCATACAGAAGAATCAATGTTCCGGCAATAATAACCCCGACGGAGGCCAGCGCATCCGACACATTGTGCAGGAATGCCGCCTTTATATTCATGCTATTCTTAGACATTGTGTAGGTGAGCAAGGCCGTAGCGATATCTACAATCAAGGCTATTCCCGCCACCACGACCACTGTCCATCCTTCAATGGGCTGTGGGGAAAAAAACCGACCTATAGCTTCGTAGATGAGGTAGAGACCAACGATAATCAGCGTGACCAAGTTAATCAAAGCCGCTATGGTTTCACTGCGTCGGTAGCCAAAGGTTTTAAAAGCATCTGGCGGTTTGCGACCGATTTTACGTGCGATGAGCGCAATAACCAGTGATGCGGCATCGCTCAAGTTATGTAGCGCGTCAGCTATGAGCGATAAACTGCCAGAAAGTATTCCTCCAACAACTTGTGCCAGAGTTAGCACAGTATTAACGCCAATGGCAGCGATTAAACGCTTATCGCCTATGGCTTCGGTGTTATGGTTATGTTCGTGAGCCATATTTTTACCGCTCCTTAAAAACTAGCGTAAGAAAAATAGGGGAGCCAAACGACCGCCCATAAGAGATAATAAAAATACTAGCGCCTATACCATCTGGCCCTCCAAGCCACACTGACAGAAAATGCGACCACCCTCGAGCAAGTTCGTGCGTTATCGTCTTTAACTCGCCGACAACAGGTCGATCTCTCTCAGACGTAAAACGACGTTGCTCGCTAATGATATAGATTATGCGGTGCCATGCTCTGAAGATGACAAAAATGTAATCCTCCATTCATTCTTGTCGTAGGCTCAAGCCCCTTGCAGATTGGTACGCCTCGGTGCTGAAATGACGAAGCAAGGCGCTCATAGTCACCGCACAATGGAAGCATTACATTTCAATAATGTAATGCTTGGCTCATGCTGCTGTTAGCTTTAGTCACGCAAAATTCATTCGAACCTGTAGAGCTCACCGATAAAGCTCAGCAAGCCACCTTTGAATTTTGCGAGGACTGCTCTATGAATCTGTTGAAAGCTATTGTTGTTGGTTTGGTAATCTTCGGCTCCGCATCGTCTTATGCAGGAGATGGCTACGACCGTTCAATGAAATTTAATGAAAAATTCCGAGCAGATCAAAAGCGAATTCACGGAACCGAATCCGCCGAAAAAAAAGCAGACGAGTTGAAGGTTAATGATATTCGCCAGGATCAGAACAACACGGAAATCAAGAAAGAAACCAAAGCTGACTAACCGCTTAATATCTGAACGATATCCGCCGCCGGCAGCTTCCAAGCACCGTTGGAAGCAGTTGTACTCTAAGCGCCCTTCGGGGCGCTTTTTTGTGTCCATCACTTGCCCGCAACATCGCTACCAGCGAATCGCCCCGGCCTTTATAGGCCGTTTCGTTAAGTCAGGCCGCTATCGCCTGATCTGTCTGTTATTAGCGTTCGCAAGAGCATATCCGATTGAGCTGAACAGACGCTGGTGGCGTACAACGCATCCACGTCAGGGTCGCCATCTCAACGGCCTCGCGGTTCGTCCATGATTGAAGGTGTCAGCTCGGCCTTGTAAAGCCCGCTGATCGTTCCAGCCAGGGCGTTTTCGTAGCTATCGCCCGTGCTGCCGCCCGGGGCAGGTCAGCCGCTGCTTGCATAATCTTTCGTCAGCTCACCGTGGGTGAAAGCCATCAGCCGAGGAGGCGTATGTAGCGCGGAGTCATACGCACTAAGCGCTGAGCACCCTTTCTATTCACCGTTTAGATGCATTAGACCTACGCTATAAAGGCTTTGCTGCCCGCTGCGCCGCCGCTGAATCTTAGCACTCCGAAACCAACACGCCCCGTTCTCGCGAGCTAGCAAGAACGGGGCGTTGTGTGCCGCCATCCAATCTCTAGCTTGTTCTGTCAGCGGCCAACGCGATTTCTTGCTCCTCCAATTCGTCTTCGCGCCGATGAGCCAGCTGGTAGAGCAACGGCAGTACCAATAGCGTTAGCACCGTTGAGGAGAGAATCCCCCCGATCACCACCGTCGCAAGGGGGCGCTGTACCTCTGCACCGGTACCCACATTCAAGGCCATCGGAACGAACCCGAGTGAAGCCACCAAGGCTGTCATCAATACCGGCCGTAGCCGGGTCAGAGCGCCCTCGCGGATCGCGGTGCCCAGAGGTAAACCTTGCTCCCGTAGGCTACGGATGAAGGAGATCATTACCAGGCCATTTAGAACGGCGACGCCCGACAGAGCAATAAAGCCAACTCCTGCTGAAATGGACAATGGGATATCTCTCAGCCACAGCGCAACAATGCCTCCGGTGAGCGCAAATGGAATCCCTGTAAACACCAACAAGCCGTCTTTGACATTGTTGAACATCATGAAAAGCAGAATGAACACCAGGAGCAGCGCCACAGGGACGACAATCTGCAGCCGCTTCGTTGCAGATTCAAGCTGCTCAAAGGTACCGCCCCAGTCGATCCAATAACCTGACGGGATATCTACCTGGGCCTGGATTTTCTGTTCTGCCTCAGATACGAATGATCCAATGTCCCGACCACGGACGTTTGCACTAACGACAATTCGCCGTTTCCCTTCCTCTCTACTGATCTGATTCGGACCGGGGGCCAAATCCAGAGTGGCCACCTCGCCGAGGGGGATATAACTTATGGCGCTGTTTAATTCCCTTGGAAGGGCAATTGGGAGCCTCTCAATTGCGGCGAGATCGCTTCGTATCTCGTCCGGTAAACGAACTACGATATCGAAACGCCGGTCTCCTTGAAACAAGGTGCCTGCCTCTCGGCCCCCGATGGCTACTGCAACCGCTTGCTGTACAGTATCTAAACTCAGGCCGTATCGTGCGATTTGATCGCGATCGATATCAATCGTGAGCATAGGAAGGCCAGTCGTTTGCTCGACCGTAACCTCGGAGGCGCCTGGTACTTGTCCTAGCACCTCGGACACTTCCGCCGCCGTGCTGTTAAGAACCTCCATGTCATCACCATAGATTTTCACGGCTACAGCGGCACGAACACCGGAAATCAACTCGTTGAAACGCAGCTGAATAGGCTGGGAAAACTCGTAGTTATTGCCCGGTAACTCAGCGGCGGATGCTTGGACCTCGCTTAAGAGTTCGTCGCGCGACTTGCCTGGATCCGGCCACTGCTCTTGTGGCTTCAGCATGACGTACCCGTCAGAGATGTTTGGAGGCATGGCATCGGATGCCACCTCCGCAGTGCCTGTGCGCGCAAAAATCCGCTCGATCTCCGGAAACTCATCCATAAGCTTTCGCTCCAGCTGCTGCTGCATCTCGACAGACTGACTAAGACTGGTAGCTGGTACACGAAGGGCTTGGATAGCGAAGTCTCCCTCGTTGAGGCTAGGCACGAATTCACTGCCCATACGTGCCCCTACGAGGCCGGAAAGTACAACTGCAACAACGGCAAAGGTGAGCACTACTGGCTTGTTGGACATCACCGCATCGAATGCAGGTGCGTAGGCCCGTTTAGCATTGCGGATTAGAAAGTTTTCCTTCTCTGTAACACGCTTGCCGATAAAGAGCGCAACGGCTGCCGGGACGAACGTCACCGAGAGAATCATCGCCCCGAATAGCGCTGTCACTACGGTAAACGCCATGGGCGTGAACATCTTACCTTCTACCCCTGTAAGGGCGAATATCGGCAGATATACGATCATAATGATCAGCTGCCCATAGAGTAGAGGCCGACGCACTTCCTTTGCCGCAGCGAACACTTCATGAAGCCGTTCGGACAGCGTTAATGCCCGCCCGTGATGGGACTGAGCGTGAGCAAGTCGACGCACGCAGTTCTCAACAATCACCACGGCACCATCGATAATGATGCCGAAATCCAATGCGCCTAAGCTCATCAGGTTGGCGCTGACCTCGTTGGCTACCATGCCGGTGAACGTAAAGAGCATCGCCAGCGGTATAACAAGTGCGGTTAGGATCGCCGCACGGATATTGCCCAAGAAGAGAAAAAGTATAACCACAACAAGAATGGCACCCTCAGTGAGGTTCTTCTTAACGGTGGATATAGCTTTGTCTACGAGTACAGTTCGATCGTAGACAGTAATCGCCTTTACGCCCTCTGGAAGCGAAAGGTTTATCTCTTTCATCTTGTCATCGACAGCCCTAGAAACTACCCGGCTATTTTCACCGATAAGCATGAAAGCCGTACCTAGAACCACTTCGCGGCCATTCTCGGTGGCTGCGCCAGTACGGAGCTCCTTTCCAACCTCTACCGTCGCAACGTCGCGGATACGTACTGGGGTACCGTCAACGTTGCTAATAAGGGTATTGCGGATGTCCTCTACTGATTGCATTTGTCCTGGAGCACGAACAAGATACTGCTCGCCGCGTTTTTCAATATATCCGGCACCTAGATTGTTATTGTTTTGCTCAACCGCTTCGATCAGATCTTGTAATGTCAGTCCAAACGACCGCAAAGTGTCTGGATTGGGGGCGATCTGATATTCCTTTGCATATCCTCCGATCGTATTGATCTCAGTTACGCCTGGTACATTGCGGACTTGCGGTTTGATGATCCAATCTTGAATCTCACGCAAGTCAGCAGAGGTATAAGGCGTACCGTCCGATTTGGTGGCACCGTCCTCAGCTTCAACCGTCCAAAAATAGATTTCGCCAAGCCCAGTGGAAATAGGGCCAAGTGTTGGAGTGACGCCTTCCGGAAGCTGATCTTTGGCCCCTCCCAGGCGCTCGTTCACAAGTTGGCGGGCAAAATAGATGTCAGTGCCTTCCTCAAAAATAACTGTGATCTGAGAAAGTCCATATCGAGACAAGGATCGTGTCTGCTCGAGCTTGGGCAGCCCAGCCATTACCGTCTCGAGCGGGTAGGTAATACGCTGCTCCACTTCCAGCGGGGAATAACCTGGCGCCGCAGTGTTGATTTGCACCTGTACGTTGGTGATATCCGGGACAGCATCGATAGGCAGCTTTTGGTAGCTGTAAGCTCCTAACGCTGCCATGCCAAGCACGGCTAGCATAACCAACCAGCGATGCTCGATAGAAAAACGAATGATACGTTCGAACACGATTCTATAACTCCGTATCAGTGAGCATGCGAGGCGCTGGCTTTGCCAAGCTCGGACTTGATGATGAAGCTGTTATCCAAGGCATAGCGCGCTCCGGGCTGGAGGCCTTCCTTGATTTCGACCGCGTCACTATCGCTGCGGCCACTCACGATTGGCTGAGCAGCAAAGCCATGGTCGGTCCGTACAAACACCACCGGCTTTTCTTCCAATGTGTGGATCGCATCAGGACTTACTGCGACTGGCACGGATGCTTCGCCAGCGCCTACCTGCACTTTGACGAACAGGCCGGGGCGCCAAACCCCTTCAGGGTTGGGAAGTGTGACCCGGGCGGTAGCGGCGCGGCTTTGCTGACCAACAAGTGAGCCGACATAAGAAACGGTTCCATTGGCACTGGACTCGAATGCTGTGGCCTCGATAACGGCATTGCTGCCTACTCGTACCGCGCTGAGTGCATTGGCAGGAACGCTGATATCTGCCCACACGGTGGAGAGATCGGAAATGATGAATATCTGGTCATCGGTATTGACTGACTCACCGAGCGTGATGTCCTTCTCAACGATCATCCCATCGAACGGCGCCCTGAGTTCGTAGCGGCTCAATGCGTCTGGCTTGCCAGCATCACTGCCAAGCGCTTGTAGCTGTGCGTTTGCATTCGCAACAGTCAGCTCTGCTTCCCGTAAAGCCTGTTGTGCCTGTAAATAATCCTGTTCCGCAGAAATACGCTCTTCCCATAGCTCCTTTTCGCGTCGATAGGTTTTTTGAGCCAATGCAAGACGTTTTTGCGCCGCGTAGAACTCGCTTCTACGTTCCGACAGGTCTGTACTCGCGATCACAGCAAGTACTTGCCCCTGTTTCACCTGTTCGCCCAAATCGACTTTGACCGCTTCAACGACACCTGAGAGACGAGGCACAACTTGCGCTGTGCGGTCTTGGTTGAATGTAATTTCGCCAGGCAGCTCAATTGCGCTTTTTATCTTTGCGGGCTGAGCAGTTGCCAGTGAGATGCCGGCGGCTAGGATTTGTGTCTCTGAGAGTTCTACCTCTGCTGTTTCAGTATGCTCCGCTCCCTCGGGCTCATCTTCATGCTCATCTTTCTCTGCCGCACCGACCTCGTGATCGCTATCGGCGCCTCCTTCATCATGGCCATGATCTCCTTCGGCTTCTGCATCCTCATCCGAATGCCCTTCATCCTCATGCTCCGATTCGTCACCATGCTCGCTATGTGCGTCGCCCGCATCGGGCACAGCTGGACTACTGCGAAGAAGCAATCCGCCAAGCATAAGTGCCACGCTTAATATGACGACGATCCAAAAAATCTGCTTCTTGTGAACAGCCAAGGAAGATGTGTTCGATTTACTTTTCATATGGATTCCTTATGGCTGAGTGGCCGAGGGGATAACGGCCGACCCATCGCCGACGATTCGCGCGATTTCCGCCGCCGCCTGGTTAGCTTGTGAGAGCGCAGACAGATACTGAGAGCGGGCTTGGAAAAGCGAGCGTTGAGCATCCAGTACGTCAAGGAAGGTGAACTTTCCTAGTTCAAACCCCTTGCTGGCAGCTTCATAAGCGCTCTGGGCACTGGGGAGCATGTCGTTGCGCAACAGTTCAAACTGCTGCCGAGCAGTGCGCAGCCGCATGTGCGCTTGGGAAAGTTCGCTTTTCAGGCGTATATGGACGGCGTTAAGCTCGTCCTGCGCCTGGTAGGCCCGTTCCTGTGCTGCTCCGATGTTGCCTTGGTTTCGATCAAACAACGGCAGGGGCATCGAGATACTCACCAGTCCCAGCGTGCCGTTATATTCATCTGAGCGTTGGGCACCTACGCTAACCGTCACGTTAGAAAAGCGATTCGTCCTTTCCAGCTCCAACGCAGCCCGACGTCTTTCAGCCTCCCGACGCGCGCGGGTTAGTTGGGCGGAATCGTTCAAACGGCTATAAAGCTCAGCTAGCTCGGGAAGAGGAGGCACTGCCTCTACCGGCTCTTTTACTCGCTCAAAGCGTGGCTGTGGATTTCCCCAGTTGGCCGCCAGCCGAGTGCGCGCAGCTTCGAGTTCAGCTGTGGCCTGGGCAAGCTCTACTTGCACTCCAGTAGCCGCAACCCGCGCCCGGGTTTCCTCTACGGGAGAGACCATGCCGGCCCTCACACGTCGATTGGCAACGTTCACAGCTTGCTTCGCAAGCTTTGAAGCAGCCTGAGCGAGGTCCAGCCGTTCTTGAGCAGTAAGCACATCGTAGTATGCACCCATCACTGCCCCCCTCAGTCGAGCTTGGGCGTCCTGTAGGTCGGCGGCCGCTACGTCCATGGCGCGTTGCGCTGCCTCAATACGAGCCGAACGTTTACCACCCAGCTCTATTTCTTGGCTCAGTTCAAGCGTGGTCTCCGGGGCATCGCCCCGGATTCCCTCCTGGCTAGCGGACAATATTGGATTCGGACGTGCTCCTGCTTGGCTAATCAATGCGCGAGAAGCAGCCAGCTCACGTCTTGCAGCAGCCAGTTCAGGGCTTGCAGAGCTAGCGAGTTCCAAGGCGCGTACAAAGCTTATGGAGTCGACAGACTCAACGGGGAAGGTATTTGACACACTGACAGGTAAGGTCTGTGTGAAGGTCGGCAACTCTAAAGGCTGCGCAGAGGCGAGGTTGCACGACAACATCGTCAACCCCAGCGGTAAAAGAACTTTTCGCACCGAAATCTCCTAGAAAAGGGAAGGTTCGGTGAGACGTCAGATACAGATAAATGGCGTCCTACTGGTTAATCTGGCGTCTCACCGGCTTTGCACCGATGCGCCAATTAGGTTTTTCAGGACGCCCGGCTTCAGCCGATGCGTAGCTAGCAGAAGAAAACGGTTTCAAGCTTATTGATAATACCGAACCGGGAGAAATCCCTTTCGTTATAAGCGGCTTGATATGGTCGCCATGAAAGACACAGTCTCCATCCAGACTGATTTTTTTTGCGGCTTTTGACGATCCTTCCTCGTCAGCACCCAGAGACTCGTGCGAATGTTCGTGATGTCCAAGATGATTTGCTGCCGAACCATCCTCATGTCTGCAGCTCGTGCTAACAACTGCCCATGATGATTGCAATGGGAACAGGGCTAGCAACAACAGCAGAACTATTTTTCTCATCCAAGGCAAAACGATGACTTCCTGGTTTAGATGTCGAATCCAATCATAGAGCTACCCCCGCCAAGACGCGGAACACAGCGCCGCTACTGCGACAGTGATTCGTCCTGGGTTTAGGACACAATACACGAAAGCGTTTTTATCAGCCTCGCCAAGCCGGGGAGATAACTGATGGCCATGGGGCTGACTTTAAAGAAGAGTGGATAACGACCGCGTGACCGCAACATTACAAATCTGTAATCGAGGATATGCGCGATTGCTTGCCTCTCAGATAACAAAATAGTAATTTGCCGCTAATCCTGCGGTCATCTGCAGGGAAGAACTTGCCTAAGCGCTAAAAAAAAGCGAAAGGCGTCATTTGAGCACTGACCTGCCGTACACCAGGAGCATCATCATGAGCAAAATGGCCGTTTTTTCACTAACAGCCCTTTCACTGGCATTGGGCAGCGCCCCGGTCTTTGCCCAATCGGAAACAGCGGAGGGCTTCATCGAAGGCAGCACGCTATCGCTGATAAATCGCAACTATTATTTCAATCGAGATTTTCGCGACGGTGAGAGTGCGACCGGCAATGGCTACTCTGAGGAGTGGGCTCACGGGCTGATGGCCTTCTTCGAGTCCGGATATACCCAAGGCTCGGTGGGGATCGGCGTCGACGCCTTCGCCATGCTCGGCCTCAAGCTCGATTCTGGATCAGGACGTTCCGGTGCTGGCGAAAGCGTCGATCTTCTCCCCTACAATAGCGCCGGCGATGCCGAGGATGACTTTTCTCGAGTGGGAGGGGCCGTGAAAGCACGGTTCTTGGACACCGAGATTAAAGCTGGTGATGTGTTCCCCACTACTCCCGTCGTGCACTTTGGTGACGCACGGCTGCTGCCGGAGTCTTTCAAGGGGTTCACCGTTGTGAACAACTCGCTGGACAGTCTTACGCTTGCGGCCGGGCGCCTACACGCGATGAGCCAGCCCAATACCAGCAACACGAACGATGACTTCGTCACGTTTTATGGCGGTGCCGTCGACGCCCCTTGGCTCGGCTACGCAGGCGGCGACTATAGCGTCAACGAAAATCTCAGTCTTAGCCTGTATACCAGCCGCCTTAAAGATGCATGGAATCAGCATTACTTTGGTGTATCGGCCACTTACCCGCTTTCTGATGTCGTCGCGCTGCTGGGCACCTTCAACTACTACAAGGCAACCGATGAAGGCCGCGAGCTGTTGGGCGAACTCAACAACAACATATGGAGCTCCAGCCTGGGTGTCGCCTTCGGCGCGCACACCGTCACGGCGTCGTATCAGCGAAACAACGGTAACAACGACTTTGACTACCTGCGCCAGGCGGACTCGATCTACCTGAACAACTCCATCCAGTACAGTGATTTCAACTCACCTAAAGAACAGTCCTGGATGCTGCGCTACGACCTGAACATGGCGGGGTACGGCATACCTGGGCTTACTTTCATGACCCGCTACGCCCGCGGTTGGGGCGCCGATTACAGCAACGCGAACGAGGTGTACATGCGCCAAGACGATAACGGTGCGCCGCTGACCGGACAGAACCGCTGGGAACGCGACGTCGAAGCCCGCTACGTTGTACAGACTGGCTCTCTCAAGGATTTGTCTCTGCGGGTGCGCCAGGCTACCACGCGGGCGACTGCTTTCGAGTCCGACCTCGATGAGGTCCGATTCATCGCCGAGTACCCTCTCTCGATCTTGTGAAACACCATGAGCAACACCACATCTTCTTTAGTTTTGCTCCCTTGGTTTGAAGATGTGTTTCAGGCGCCCATCAGGGCGCCTTTTTTCGTTTGGTGCACCCGCTCGCGCTGCGGGTCAACCAAATGACCGGTAGATTACAAATTCGCAAGATAGCCCTCACAGGGCTTTTACCGCGTTAAAGTGCTTCCCGCTTCCCTGGGCAGATCTTTTCGCCTCTGCCTTTCACGCTAGAGCCAAGCCGCTTTCGTCTTGACCTAGTTACTACATGGATTTTTTTGGTTCCGCTTACCGCGCACCTCCTTGCCGAGTTACCTGAAAACATGCGCATCCTGGTTGTCGAAGACGAGATCAAAGCTGCGGAATACTTGCAGCAGGGTCTTATCGAATGTGGTTACTTGGTCGATTGCGTAAGTGATGGCCTCGATGGGTTTCACCTGGCACTGCAGAACGACTATGACATCGTGCTGCTAGATGTGAATCTGCCAACCATGGATGGGTGGGAGGTTCTCGAACTCATCAGGCGGCGTAAGCAGACACGCGTCATCATGCTGACTGCCAATGGCCGCTTAGAGCAAAAAGTCCGCGGCTTGGAATCGGGCGCCGACGACTATCTGGTCAAGCCGTTCCAGTTCCCCGAGCTGCTTGCCCGTATCCGGACACTGTTGCGGCGAGGCGAGGCAGTCACACTTCCGAGCAACCTGCGTGTAGCCGACCTCGAACTGGACCCGGCCCGGCATAGGGCTTACCGGAGCGGTCAGCGTATCGACCTCACCAGCAAAGAATTTGCGTTATTGCATCTGCTCATGCGCCGGACTGGCGAAGTCCTCACGCGTACGGAAATAACTGCCATGGTGTGGGACATCAATTTCGACTGCGATACCAATGTGGTGGATGTTGCGATTCGTCGCCTGCGGATGAAAGTGGACGAACCCTTCGGCGATCGCCTGATACACACCATCCGGGGTGTGGGCTACGTGCTGGAGGCGCGGCCTTGAAGCCACTCAGCCTCGCATCGCGTCTCGCGCTTCAAATCACACTGACCGGCGCCGCTTTGGTCGCGCTGCTGATTGCACTGAGCTACTGGGTACTGGTGCGCCAACTGGAACTGCGCGCCCAGGAGGAAGTGACGGCCAAGCTCTCTCAGATCGATCATGGACTCCTCGAAGACACCAAAGCCCGTATGGGCCGCTCCTGGCAACACGCATTGAGCGATACCGTACTCGGCCATGACAACCTTTCGATTACGGTCATCGGCGATACAGCGAAATCACCCATTTTCAGTATCGGCCGATTCGCCAATGCGCCGCAGCAGCTGGATCTCGTGAGCAGGGACGGCGACTATCTTGGCTGGACAACGAAAGATGGCGTGCAGATGCTAACCGGGCGCAAGCAAATCCAAGTCCCGGGACTGGCTTCAATGACGCTTTTACTTTCGCAAGATCGCAGTGCCGATCAACGGCTGGTGGCTGCATTCCTGCGCTCGGCCTTAGTGACCGTGCCGATGCTACTGATATTGATCGGATTGGCTGGATGGCTAATCGCCCAAAATGGCTTGCGGCCGCTTCGCAAGTTCCGGGCCTTGGCGACTAAGGTATCTACACAGGATCTATCACCTCGAATCCGCACCGATCGGCTTCCGCAAGAGCTCCAGGCATTGGCGCACAGCCTCAACGTAATGCTTCATCGACTCGATGACGGCGTTCAGCAACTGTCACAATTCTCGGACGATGTGGCTCATGAGTTAAAAACTCCGCTGAACAACCTGATAGGCAAGGCGCAGGTGACTTTGGTGCGTGAGCGAAGCAAGGAGCATTATCGGGAGGTGATCGAGTCGTCGGTTGAAGAACTCGAACGCATGGATCGAATCGTGTCAGACATGCTGTTTCTCGCCCAGGCCAGCCACGCCAGCCCAGCACTGAAGCTCGAACAATTATCTTTAGGAAGCGAGGCGAGGCGCGTATGTGAATACTTCGAAGTCCTTGCCGAAGAAGCGGGAGTCGCTACGACAGTAACGGGCGATGCCATGATTTTGGGAAATCGACTTATGGTCCAGCGGGCCATTTCCAACCTGCTATCCAACGCGCTGCGGCATTCGAATACTGGCAGCACGGTCGAACTTAAGATCCTTGAGGAGAACGTAGACATTGTCTCGCTGACTGTCACCAATCATGGCGCGACTATCGAATCGGATCATCTCCCACACCTGTTCGACCGCTTTTACCGCGTGAACGGCATACAACCTCGTGGAGCAGGCTTGGGGCTAGCGATTGTCCGTTCAGTGATGAACCTCCACAAAGGCCACGTGGCCGTCGCCAGCAAAGACGGTCAGACCACGTTTGAACTCACGTTTCCTCGGCAGGCCTGACTCAAAGTGATACCGCACGGAGACAGCCATCACTACGAAGGGGCAAAAACCACAGGGACAAACAACCATTTCGAGGGCATGCGCGTTGGCCGGGTAACCAGGCCCGCAAGCCCCAACGCCGTTCATTTAATGCATGCGTCCTCGCTAATTCCGGCGAGAATGCCGCAAGCCTCAACTTCCCGCCCATCGTTGCAATTAGCCCGCAGTGAAACGAGTTGTCGTTCGAGTGATTGCAGAGCGGTT
>Ga0209232_1001433_pt1 | contig 12771 bp, 16 predicted proteins | sample ETNvirenome_2_60_FD_184066 | JGI IMG/M metagenome (GOLD analysis project Ga0209232, IMG submission 184066) | Marine viral communities from the Pacific Ocean - ETNP_2_60 (SPAdes) (version 2) | ecosystem: Environmental > Aquatic > Marine > Oceanic | place: Pacific Ocean | collected 2013-06-22
TGGCGCACTCCTTCGGCAACGCCTGAAGCATCCGCATCAATGATGATGGTTGTTCTATCATTTGCCATTCTTCAACCGCTCCATGTCTTGCTTATGTTGTGAAGCCTGCGCAGCCATTTGGCCAGAGACGTAACTCTCCAACGCATCGAGAATCTTAGGGTTTGCTTGAGAGACGCCAACGCCTAGACGGCCTTGAGTGTGCCAAGCCAAACGCCGGACCTGTGAAACCTTCAAGCGGCTTGCTAAAGAGCCGGGGCAACCGATCCAAGGTTTGCCGCCTATCTTCAACGATGGCGGCTTGGTTGTGGATTCAAAGCCTGGCAATGTGCAACCCTTCAGATGACGCGCCGACTCTGGACAAGTCGAGCAATTGAAAATTTCAAACTGGCTCGCCCAACCCGCTGCGAAACAGCGCCCTAGCTTGTTCGGGGTCTGTCCAATGAGCCTGCACCACTGCGGTATGCACACTCCAGAACAGCCCGTCGATAGCTAGGGCCTCCACGTCAACAGGTTGAATCTTTCCATCAATAACATCAAACGGCTCTTTGCCTTCGATTTCTCGCAAGCTTCTGGCGACGGTTTCGCCTGCAACCTCAAGCAAGGTTGTCTTGTAGATTCCCAAACGCTGAGCATCTGCTGCTGGATCATCTGATGAGCCATCTTCTAACCTCTGCGCTATGGCTTGCGATCCTTTAGTCAGAACCTCTTGCCTTGATAGTATTGATGTCCAATAAGCCGACTCAATAAAGGTCAAGCGCACGCGGCCCTTGTCCTCTGCTAAATCAACCCAATCGCTAAGCTGTCCGGTTGCCTCAAGCTCTGCGCTGTCCAGCGCTTGCGCCTCGTTCATCTTTTCCCCTTAGAGTAAGTAAACCTTAGCCGTTGCCGATCCATAGGTTGGTCTAAAGCCTCGGCCGGTCAAGTCGATGGTTGCCAAGCCGCCTTCTTCGCCTAACACTGCATTGGCTTGATAACATGGAATCTCAAGCACCACCGTATTGCCTGGAGTGTCGCCAAACTGCATAAGAATCGACGTTGTTTGTTCGCCCATAAACTCAAGCAAAGCACCATCGCCAAACGTTTGCGATGAGCCGGCCAACAGATTGGCGGTTGTGCCGTCATGGTAGAGCCGAAGATCGGCCGAACATTCATTCTGAACTGCGACAAAACCTTGACGGCCATTCTCGCCCGTTGCTGCTGTGCGTGGCTGAATGTCGGTGGCTAGATCAAGACTGCCGCTGATGGCCGTTGCCACTGCCACGTCAGTATTTGAGAAACTACCAGCAGCATCAACGCCCCAATTGTTAGAAGCGCAGATCATAACGCGAGCGCCTCGCGTTGACACTGGGCCAAGGTTGGGCGCTACAAATGCGCCGAAAGTCGGCTCACCTGTAAGCTCTGCTGGCGTCTTCCAGTCTTGCGCCTGGCCTGCCCAAGTTGCGACAAGCAAACCGTCGGCATCAGCAAAGCCCATGGAACCCATACAACCAAAGACGAAACGCTCAACGCCGCTTTGTGCGAGCTGTGCGTGTACGATAACATGTGTTCTGCCGCCTGCCGTTTGATCAACTGCATAGCTTCTCATGCCGAACATATCGTCATTAGTTGCAGGCGCATCGCTAAAGCCGCCCGTGCCGTTTACTGCATGGCCCGCAACTGTAATGGTTGTTGCGCCAATTGCAACGATCGGCAAAACCTCCATCTTGCCTGCGGAGTTCTGCCAACCAAGCATATCGCCCACAGCAACGCCCATGCCAGCAACAACACCGCCGGCGAAGTTGATAACCCAACGCGTTGAGCCTGCCGCTGCATCGGCTCCAATGGTGTTGCGAATAGAGCCGCCTGTGGATTGCTCAAGCAGCATGTCATATTGAGGAGCAGCAGTGTCGGCATTGATGCCAGTAGCAGCGCCGCCGCTAAGATCCAGGCCGCGCATGTAAAACGCCAAAGATGGTGCGCCGTCTCTGTTGCCTTGAACGCCTGGCGGAGTTTGTCCGTCGCCTCTTTGGCCCGTGATTTCGATTTGTGGGCTAGTCAGCTCAACGCTGCTTGCGTCGGTCATCTCTAGATCAACATAGGTCACATTGTCAGGCGCGCCGGTTTTGAATTTGCCGACTTGATCCCAAACCGGAGAGCCTGTCTGCTTGCCGATCTTTACGCGATTGATTCTTTTTAAGGTCATTGTTTACAAGCTCCGGCGCACTCTGGCGCTTAATTGTATTTCGATTGTAGCTTGGCCATTCGCCGCCGTGGTTATGGTCCAAGGTGCCGGCTTTAGCAATTCCAAACCGGTATTCGGGTAGTCATAATTCATGCGCAGAATAGCACCAACAAACCGCTCGGCATCGTCGGTCATTGCGTCGGAGTCTGCGCCTATAGATTGTTTATTCTTGCCGCGCTCATAGTAAACCGTGACCGTATAAACACGCCGCAAGTAGGCAATACCAGAAGCGCCAATAGCTGGCGCATCGGTCAGGCTCTCAATATTGCCGTTATCTGCTAACACGGTAAACCTGCGCCAACTGTTTGCGCCTAATGGTTTCATTTGATCCCATTCGGTAGCGCTAGGCGAACCCGTCAACGTTGCATCTTTGATCGTCTCAACGATTAGGCTTCTTACTGGATCAGTAGGCCAACTCATCGGTTTACATAAACCCTAGCAACATCGGGCAAAACATCGCCTTTAGGTGTTCCGTCGCCATCAGTATCAACCCAAGCTAACGAGTCAATTGTATCACGCAACAAAGCATTAGCCTGTGCGTTGGTCTGGTCGGCAACCTCTACAAAATCGGGCCCCATAGCGCCAAAGACTTGCGCAGCGCAGCGAGCGCTTACCACGTCTTCAAGTTGGTCCCATGTGCGCAAGTTCCACCAGTCAAACTGCCAACGCTCCATTTGGCTAATCACCAGCTCAAGCGCAGTATCTAACGCAACGGCAAAATCTGGATCTTCTGCCGGGCCTTGATCGCGCAGCAAAGGATAACGACGCGTCAGGCTTGAGTAGCTTGATGGCTGCATAATGTTGGCGGATGTGATCGCAATGCGCGACGCTTCTCTGTGCTCATTGCCGTCTTCGTCGTTAGCGATAACCTCGAAGAAGTAGATCCCTGCGTCTTGTATGCTGGTCAGGCCAGAGCCAAGCGCCACCGTCACCTCTGGCACAACAACACGATCGCCCGTACTAATGTCGATTGGCAAAGGATCAAAGAGCAGCGCCTTGGTGTTGCTCGTGCCAACTTGAAAGCCGACCATGAAGCTGCGCTTCGTGGTAGGCACGGCAATATTGCCGAAGTCTTGCGGTTGAATCATTAGCGTTGTGTAGCCGCCTGCTAGGCTGTCGGCTGTGGTCAACTCGCGATCGCCCATCTTGCTGCTGCTGTTTGCCGCTGTAGTGTTAGGCGTAGCCAAAACAACACCGGCCGCACTGCTAATCAACTCGCCCGCATGATCGTACAAGTTCCAGCTAAATGTGCCGTTGTGAGGCCGGCCAAAAGTGCAAACATGCCGAACCGTTCCGCCTGTGCTTCTGTGTATCGTTTGAATCATCGCCGCTTTAGCTCCACCATAACGCCTGCCATGTTTTCAGCAAGCCGGTCTAGTTTGCCGTCGAGCGCTTCGAGTCGCTCGATACGTCGGCCGTGATCATCTAACCGCTGTTCAACCACAGGCAAGCGTTGAGCGGCAAGCACCGCACCGTCAACTTGGGCCTTTGCTGAACTGGCGAACCAGAGCAGCAACGCCCAAGTGACTACGTGTGTCATGACGGTGAGATGCTTACCTTCGATGCTCAATCTTTAGCCTTTGCTTTCTTAGCCGGCTTTTTCTTTTCCGGCTTCTTAGCAACTTCAACGCGTCGCTCGACTTTCCAACCTGCGGCTTTGTATGCCTCAAGCTCTTCGTCCGAGCACTGACGTTGACGCCCTGAAGCGTGCTTGATGTAATTGATTGAGCCGCTCATACTAGACGCTCTCAATCAAGGTCATTTGCTCGCTAATGCGTGCACAATCGCCCACATAGCCAGCGACCAAGTTGACACCGCCCGAACCGATCAACACGTCTTCTTGCGTGCGAATGTTCGGGTCGCGCTGCATGACATAGCCGACAGCTTCATTGATCGAAAACAACGCGCCTTTGTGCGTGTTGCCTGACGACAACGTTGCACCAGTTGGCAAGCCAACACCTGTGCCGGCGTTGACCGAGTAACCGCTGCTAATAACGCCTACGCTGGAGTAGATCGCGCAGTTGTAATAGCCGAAGACTAAGCCGTCGGTTGGCAAAGCTGGGTAGATTGCCAAGATGTCTTCACGCGTCACATAGTTGCTTGACGTGCGGATGTCTTTGCGAATCGCAGCAACCTGCGTCGGATGAAGAACAGCAGCCAAGCCAGAATCAGCGCCAAACTCTTGACCTTTGGAGTTGTTGCCTGCGGCAATCTCTAAAGCCAGCTCAAGCGTGTGCAGATCCATAGCAGCAGGAGCGCCGCCACCGGTTGACGATTGGGCCGTGTTGCGGTTGCCGCTAAACGTGTCGTCAAAGGTTGCACAGATTTGGGCGTTGACACGATTCTTAAGAGCCTTACCAAGCGCACCGCTAAGGTTGAGCCAGTCTGGGCCCTGGCTCGATTCGAGTGCTAATCGGGTTAACTGGATCGGACTCACCTCCTGCGGGGAAGCGTTCACAATAGTGCCAACGGGCGTGATCGCTGAAGGCGTAACCGCTGCGCCTTCTGTAACGCCTGCGGCCGTCAAGGGGCCAAGCTCTGCAAACTCGTACGACTTGAAGCCGCCACGAAAAGCGCAAAGTTCAATGAGTGAGGCACGATCGCCCATGTTTTGGACAAGCACGCCAGAAATTAGCTCTGTTGGGATTAGAGCCGCTAAGTTAGTTGAGGTTGTTGCAGCCATTGCAAAACCGTCCTTTCAAAAATAGCCTTATTGTCGGCTGTAGTTTTGTAGCAAATACGCAGCTTGCTGTGCCTTGCTCATTTTCGCAATCTCCCTAGGCGTAGCTTTGCCGCCTGGATTGACTCCAGGCACGCGGCCAGCGCTGGGCTGTGCTCCAATGTTGCGCGGCGCTTGGGCTGCAACTTCTGGTCTTAATGATTCGGCCAATGCTACTGCGTCATCTAGGGCCTCAAGATCAGGATTCTCGCCAAGTCTTTGGCTAAGATGCTGCCTTGTGTCTTCAGGGAGCGCTTCAAAACGAGTCATCACGTTTTGTTTGTGCTTCGTCGATAACCGATCCAGCTTGTCGCGCATGGCAGTTAGTTCGCTTTCAAAGGTGCTGGCTCTCGCCTGCGCCTCTTGGGCTAACTCTTGGAATCTGCCTTGCTCCTCCTTCTCGGTCCGCTCCCTATCAACCCTAGCCGCTTCTAACTGCGCTAGCCTTTCTTCAGCAGACCGTGCGCGATCCAGCGCCGAGTCTCTCCGATGAATTGCCTTGCTTAGTTCTTCACGGCTTACAGTAGAAGACGCAGCATCCGTTGCGGCTCCGGCAGTATCCACTGCCTGCTCTTGTTCGGTCATGTCGACCTCCTTCTTTTATTCCGTCATGATTGACGGGTCAATGCCTCAATAAATACCTCTGAACCTATTTGTGAAATTCTGTCTCGCCGCTTGCTTCCTTTGCGACCAAAACCAAACCAAGGCCGAACCTTGTTTGTGCGCTCCATCTTTTGCGAAGGGCGCAAGCCGCCCCTTGCTGGCGTGCTATCAATAAAGCCGATCGTTACCGTGCTATCGGTCGCCCTGATAACCTTCATTGAGTTGAGCATGTGGCCGGTAAAGGTTAGATCAACCTTATTGCTTCGGCCTTCTTCTTTTCTAAACTCGGCATAGCCTTTGCTGTACGGCTTGAACCGATTACCGTTTTGGTCAATGCCGTCTTGGGTTTCTTCTTGGATAACGCCAGCAGCAGCAAAGCCGATGAGCTGCATCTGCTTGTTAGTCAAAACGTTGTTGAGATAACTAAAATCAATTTCATTGCTCATTTTTACGCCCCAACTCATAGCAGCGCCCTCGCTTCTGCGTTCAGCTCGTCGCCGACTTCCATAAAGATGCGCCGGTTGGATCGCTTAGCTTCTGCTAAACTGGTGGCTCTAAGCGTATGACGACAACGCCAACCGCCAAGCGTTGTGACAATCGGCGGTTGTCTGCCTTCTTTGCCTCGTAACTGCTTGAGGCTAGAAAAGCGCGGGTCGCTTTCGATCGCTCGCAAGTCTTCAAGCCTAACGACTACGCCCTCCATTAAGACGCAAAAGGGCCTCGAGGTTTTGATGAGCGTGCCTTGATAAACGTAAAACTCAACGCCTGCCTCTGTGGCTTGGACAACCTCAATCTTGCGCAGCAATCCAGACAAGGCAGTGTCTACCGCTGCCGCCGACCAGTTGAGCCACTGGCTAAACTGAGCGTTTAGCGGCGCGCTGATGCGTATGCTCGCACGCTCCGGCCCGGCTAAAACATAAAGCAAGTCTAAGATCGGCGCATTGGTCAGGATTGCCTGCTCTACAATGTCTTGAATCTGGCCGGTCATAGTGAACCAAGAGTTATCTAGGTGCCTGGTAAAGTTAGACGCAAAGCCAGCAAGCACCGTTTCGGCAATCAACTGCTCTTGCTCATTGTCGCCGGCTTCACGGGCTAGGACGTTGGCAACGTCTTTGTATAGGTTGCGCACGTCAGATTGAAAGCCCAACCTATTCAACTCGTCAGTCAACTGCTGACGCATCAACGTGGCCCGTGCTAGATTCTCTTGGTTAGGAACTAGAAACTCGTCGGTCGTGTCGAGTTGCCCGACTAGCGTCGCCATGTACTGCTCAAGCCTGCTAATAGATTTGCGAAGCGTTGATTCAAAGCGTTTGCTTATGGCGTCCGGGTTGATGGCCATTGATTACTCTTCGCCTACAATCCCAAGCGCGGCCTCTGCTAAGCCTAAGCCTGCCGGCTGTATCTGTTGCCGATTCTGCGCTGTGTTGTCTTTGAGGTTCTGTTGGGCCTCTTGTTCGGTAATGCCTAGCGCTCTGCTCATAGCTTGGGCCGATGTGATCCAGTTCTTTGACACGTCATGATCTAAGATGCGGCGTTGTGCTTCTTCGTCGATCGGTAGGCTTGTAGGGCCTGGCCGCCAGTGCATGGTCAAAGACCAAGGCAACATTTGAGAGCCGGTCGGCACTGCGTAGGTGTTCCAAACAGCTCGCGCAATGTTCCAGGCGTCCTCTTCTTCGATGCGCTCGTAACGGTTGATCTGCTGGGCTCTGTGCGTTTCCTGTTCTAAGTTCTCAACTTTGAGCGCAACGCCTGACAGTTGCGGCCGGTTAGTTGGCGACCAACTCGAAGGCGATAAACCCAAGCGCTGGGCTTGCTGCAAGAGATAGGTTTGCAAGATGTCAACGTGTTCGCTCAGTCGGCTATCGGCGGTTAGCGTTGATAACGTCTCGCCTTCTTCTAAGATTGTTACGCCGCCCGGCGCAATGTTGAGCGCTCCTCTTGCTCGGTCGGTGTCTAAGCTAGTCGCAACGTATGAACCATAGCCTGACGTTCTTGCTCTGGCGTGAATGTCTACCCAAGTCTCATTGATGGCGTCTTGGCTTGCGATCAGGTCGGTGTTCGGTCGGCTGTACACAATGCCGTGCTGTGTTTCCTTTTGAACCCAGACCATCGGTAGCACGGTCTTGCCGTCTTCATTACGAACAGGCGCAGTAAAGTCCATCGCATCATCAAGGCCGTCTAGCTCGACGTATCCGTTCTCATGCATCACCACAGCTTGCCATTCGTCGCGGCCGTCTTCGGTATCTGCTCGCCAATAAGCCAAGAAGCGCCGATCGCTTGGATCGTCTGCGCTTTGCACGCCTTTAGATGTTGCCAACTCAACCAACACAGCCCAAGCGCGACTAAGATCGCTAGGGTCGTCAGGGTCTGGCACAACATGCACAAGCTGAGGAGGCACCACATGCGCCTCTAAGCGATTGCGCCAACTGTTCCAACCGAACATGAGCAAAGAGCAGTTGTACAGATGCACCATGCGGTCGAGTTGTTGCCATACTTCCCAGTAAGCTGCGTCCTTTTGCAGCTTCTCAAATGCTTGGCTGATTGGCCCTTCTTCGATCGCTTCATTGTTTTCAATCAGTGTGCGCGCTGGTGGTGTCAGGTAAACCGTGGCTTGTTGGTCAATCCAACGGCGCATGACCGGCAGGATCATGTCCATCGGTAAACGCTTATAGGTTTCAGGGAATGACTTTTTGAGTTGTTCCAATAGTCCGTCTTGCTGTTGGCCGTTGTAGTAGTCGCTTAGCTTGTTGCACGCTCTGCGGTAGCCGTCCGGCCTCCATTGATCAGCGATGTCTAAGATTTGGCTGATCCAAGTTGCGCGACTACCTTCTGCTCGGTCTTGCATCATGCGGTTGAGCCTGCGCATCGGCTCGGCCATTAGTTCGTCAATCATAGCTGAATCGTCCTCTGGGTAAATCTAGGCAAAGGTTCTTTGCTGTTGTTCACCGTCCGGCGATCAAGTCCAAGTGTGTTCGCGATCATGTAGCGAGCGCAGTCAATCGCATGATCATACGTGCCATCTTTGTCCGGCGCTTCTGTATTGCCTTTGAATCTGTACGATAGCAACGCCCTATGCAATCCACGCTTGCCGCCTTTGGTTAGCCGCTCATGGATAAACAAGCGCGGCTCTGAACCATCAGCAGGGTCTAACGCTGCGCGCATAATCTCCAAGCCAAAGGCGATGCGTCTTATTCGGCTGGCTGTTCTGTACTTCGCAGGGATACCAGCCCGGCGCATGGCCTCAACGTCTGTCCGGCCTGCTGTGGTGGCTGCTTTACCTGCTGGATCGCACCAAGCCTCTTGAAGGTTGTAACGCTTGGCGCTGATACGATCAGCTAGTTGTTCGGTCGTTATGTCTTGCGGCATGAGTTCATCAAAGCAGACCCAAGCATCGGGCCGCTCTGGGTGTTTGCGCCAGAAGGTCACCGCCGGGTTGCGATAGCCAAAGTCAATGCCGGCCCATGTCGGCGCATTGTCAGGCCAAGCGCAATCAATGACGTGGCGCTCTGGTGAGAATGCTTGGAACACCAAACCATCAAGGTGGACGACTGACCCATCGAGTTCCTGTGCCGCTAACCTTGCGCTGTACAAACTGCGCAGGCTGTCAATGTAGCCATCAGGCAAGTGCTCGGCGTTGTCTTCTGTCTTTGCCTGGACAACGTGCACGCCTTCGTCAACCTTATCGCCCGGATGGCCGAACGCATCATGAACCCAGTTGTAACCGCTAGGCGTGCCAGTCACCAACACTTGATGAAGCCAGCGCGTCTTCGCTCTAAGCCGGCCAGTGATGACAGACCAGATTTCACCCTTCATCTCTGCAGGCTCATCGAGCCAAGCCCAACCAACTTGAATGCCGCGCAACCTGCCTGGTCGATCGGCTGAGCGCAGCAACACCTTTGAACCGTTGGGCCAAGTATAAGCTCGGTCTGTGCCGTGCCATGACTGAACCACGTCCTCTGGCCAAAGATCCTCAATCTGCGGCCTAATCACATCATCGAGCATGGAGTAGGTCGGCGCTAAGATCACACCGTTGACGCCTTCTGAGTGCAGCAGGATTGATGACGCTGCGAACATAACACCACACCACGATTTGCCGGCACCTAGGCCGCCTCGGTAGTAGATCATCCGATGCGGTGACACTAACACCTCACGCTGCTGCTTGTTCGGTGTGCCAAAAGTCCAACGCTTCATTCTTCGCCCTTGATCCCTTTGGCTGCGTCGATCTTCTGCTCTAGCCAGTCGATCCCCTCAACAACAATGCCGCCCTTGATTTCGGCCTCGATGCGCTGCTTACCCCAACGGGACGGATTGCGGCGCTCTAGCTTCCAAGCTGACGCTTGCCAGGCTCCCTCTTTGGCCGCCTTGGTAATGATTGCTAGGTCGGCGAGTTGTCCATCAGCCATTGCCTTTTCTACGATCAGTAGGAATTCGTAATAAGCGCGCAAGCGCTTCCTAGGACGCTTGCCTCTAGCTTGATGTCTACGCTCTGATGCGCCTTGTTCTAGCCAGCTCCTAAGCGATGACTCAGAGATGCCTGCGTGCATAGCCGCTTCACGTTTATAAGCGCCCATAGAAAGCACCTTAGTGATTGCCTTGATAATAACCTGGCTCTCGCTAGACCACTGCCAAACGCCTTTGACTTCTTCGCCTTGTAGCGTGTGGGGTCTGCTCATACTTCACGCCCAAGCGTTGCGCTGATCTTAGCGTAATGCCTACGCATCTCGCCAAGGCCCTCTTTGATAAGCTCCTCAACGTCTCTCACTTCTTTGTCGATGGCGTCTAAGCGTGTCACCCATTGCAGGCGCTCCTCGTCGTACTTTTTGACGACTTCCATAAACCTGTCTCTGACTTCGGCTTCTCGCTTGTTACACTCGTCTTGCATGTCTTTGAGCTGTTGCTGGAAGTTGTCGGTTAGTTCGTCCAAGCGGTTGGCTGTCTTCTGCCAGATCCAGAAGATCGCACCAGAGGCTAACCCTAGCGCCCCAAACTCTCCGATCATCTCAAAGATATGCTGTTCCACTAGACGCGCTCCGCCTTGCGCCCTGTGGCCTGTTCCCATCGTTTGACTGCTACATCGCAGTAGGCCGGGCTGATTTCCATAGCATAAGCCTGCGAGCCTTCCTGCTCGGCTGCAAGAATCGTCGTGCCTGAACCGCTGAATGGCTCGAACACCACGCCGGGCCATGATCGGATGGCCTCTGATACTAGGTCAACAGAGAAAGGCGCTGGGTGGCCTGTTGAACCGACCGAAGGAATGCACCTAAAGACCCCATCACCTGTTCTTTTTGGCTTGGTTGTGTGCTCGTAGGGAAAGGTCATATTGCCTTCTTTAGTCATTCTTGTGCCTAAATGTTGCTTTGATCCAGAGGTTTTATTTTTAACCCACTCGACCGCCTTTTTCGCTTTCCTACAAAAATGAAAAACAAACTCATGCGTTGTTCTTAGCCTGCCATGATTTTCGCCTGGTATGCAGTAGCCTTTATCCCAAACATAGAACCCGAACCGCTTCCAGCCTTGACCGCGCATCCAAGCGATCCAGCCATCCCAATAGGGCAACCATTCGCCGCCCTTGTGAATCAGGCCAAGGTTGACCAACACTTGCCCATTGTCGGCCATCGCGTCGGCCATAGCACCGAACACGCCCTGCATAAGGCCATCCCAATCGCTAACGTCGCTCGCTTCGTCGTAGTCTCGCTGTTGGCCGTAGGGCGGCGAGGTAAAGCATAGGTCAGCCTTAGCGCCGCCCATTAGCTTTGCCACGTCTTCGGCCTTGGTGCTGTCGCCGCATAGCAAGCGATGCTCGCCAAGTTGCCAAAGATCGCCGGGTTGCGTGATCGGCTCGGCCGGTGGCTCTGGTATGGTGTCAAGGTCGCCTTGCAGCTCTGGCTCTGGTGCCGCTGCGTCGATGATGGCTTGCAGCTCGTCGGCGTCAAAACCTAGATCTTCCAAGTCTTGGCCGTTTTGCTCTAACTCTAGCAAGAGTTCGCTTAGCAGATCCTCGCTCCATTCGCCGCTAATCTTATTCAGCGCTATGTTTAGAGCCTTCTCGCTATCTTCATCAATATCGACCCAATGCACCGGCACCTTTGCAACAGCCAGCGCCAAGGCCGCGTCAACCCTTTGATGGCCGCCGACAATCTTACCTGTGCGCTTATTGGCAACGATCGGCTCAACAAAGCCCCAACGATCAATTGAGCGCTTGAGCGCCTCGGCCTGGTGTTGGCTGATCTGCCTAGGGTTGTATTCAGCCGGTACAAGTTTCGACGGGTCAACTTGCTGCACCTTCATTTATTGCGAGCCTCAACCCAAGCTTTGCGCATCCGGACGTGATAGCCGTGCTTGGCGTACATCGGCCCGTTGTAATGCCTGCACAGCCTGTCAAAGTCTGGAGGCGTGGCGTTAGCGTATGCTCTGGCCTTGTGATTGGCTGCGAACCATCGAGCCACTAGCACAGCGCTGACCTCTTCGGGGTTTGCATCAAACGCCTTTAGCGCTTTGTCTGGCCTGCCGTCGTACTCATCGAGCAAATGTTGGCCAAGCACTTGGAAAGCGCCCCAACTCGTCGCCTTGACTGCTGAATGTGCATCGATCTTGTAAGCACGGTTGAACGCTTCGCGGTTGGTCTCTTTGGTCATAACCGACCAAGGGCCGTGTTTGCTTGGCGTGTAGGGTATTGAGCCGGTTGCGCTTGGATTGAACCGCACGAAGAGATGTGGCTCAAACCTGATGGCACTGCTGTCGCCGTTGCTCTCAACCTTGCGAAACGCTTCAAGCACCTCTGGCGGGATGCCTGCACGGTCTGCCAAGTTCTGCGGCTCGGATGAAACACAAAACCCGTCAAAGCCTGCCTCTTTGGCGAACTGCGTTGTGATCGGTCCGACTATGCCATCAGCGTAACAGCCAGCATCGAGCTGGAACTTAAGCGTCGCCTTGTGCAAGCTAGGTCCAAACTTAGGCGTTGAGCCGCCTTTGTAAAATCCTTTATGCCGAAGAAAGGCTGACCAACGAAACACGTTAGCGCCCTGCGAACCATGTTTGATCATGTTTGCCTCCAAGGCCAAAGCAGACCGACCACCGAGGCAACGTGGTGGCCGGCTGCCTTAGCACGGTGTTGGTTGGTTATGCTGACACCGCCGGCCGCATTGTTACCGATGGCTTAGCGCATTGCAAGCGGTTTGGCGCGCCTCGGTTGCCTGCTTCTATACCTCCCCCTCCCCCCCTCCCCCCC
>Ga0209232_1001434_pt1 | contig 12770 bp, 23 predicted proteins | sample ETNvirenome_2_60_FD_184066 | JGI IMG/M metagenome (GOLD analysis project Ga0209232, IMG submission 184066) | Marine viral communities from the Pacific Ocean - ETNP_2_60 (SPAdes) (version 2) | ecosystem: Environmental > Aquatic > Marine > Oceanic | place: Pacific Ocean | collected 2013-06-22
AGTACACAAATCTTGAGACATAGCAGAGATACCAGGAGCAGATGCTGAAGGCACAGTTCTAGTGTCTCCTGTATACGAGTTGTTATTGTTGTTGGTTGTGTTGGTTGTGGTTGTACTTTGAGAAGATCCTGATTGATAGTTTGTGGTTGCTTCACTGTGATAGCCTCCTGTAATTGCAGTATTGCTAGAAGATGATCCAGAAGTTACTTGATCGTTTGTTGTTGATCCTGCACCAGTTACGTCTGCCATAACAGAATCCATCATGGCTCCCATTATCCAAAGAAAAAACACCAAAGGTGCTACAATAATTAAAACGTTTTTCATATATCCCCCAATATAAATTACACTAGCATTTCCATCTTCTTCTAGCTTGTCGTATTCTAGAGTTAGGATCGTTTCTAGTTTTTGCTGATGATCTTTTTAACTGACCAGCGGATCTAGCGCAATAAGATTTTCTTCTTTTCGCTGCCTTACTGCCGGGCTTAACTTTACCTGTTACTGCTGTTTTTAATTTACTACCAGGATTAGCACGTCTATAAGCTTTTACACCTTTTGCTGTCATACCAGCGCCGGCTTTAGTCTTACGGTAGTTTGCTCCTTTGCCGGTTGTAGTTTTTGGTATTTGCCCCCTAGACATTGCCATGACGTTTCCTTATTGCTTCTTTGCCTTTTTTAAAAATACTTGCAACTTGTGTTTTGCCCATTACCTTAGCACGTTGTTCGCCAACTGTTAAGATTTGTATTTTGCGTGCATACGGTTTAGATATCTTTTTAACCTTCGCCACAGTCGCCCTGGCGTCTTGCGGAGTCGCGAATTTAATACGTACAGTGTCCTTTGGATTTTCATCTGTATATAGTCTCCTTCCTGAGCCTTTTGGTTTTTTACCTGTTCCTGTTTTTGGATCTTTTGCCATTTTTTAATACACTTTTTAAAGTTTTAGCTTGAGCTGCATGTGTCTTTGACGCTTTAGACAAGCCTTTAATTACTTTTTTAATTTTATTTTTTTTCTTTAACACTATATCATTCCTCGATAATATTTTTTATAGCTTGGATTAGATACTTTAACACCACCTAAATCAGCATCTATCATGGTGCCAATATATCCTCCTTGTGCTGCTTTTTTTCTTGTAAAGGTTTTTACGTTGGTGGGTTTGCCACCAGGATTACCAGCAGCTCTTTTTCTAGATACAGCAGAACGCCTTTCACCCTCAGACATACTAGCTGCTTTAGCTGCAGGTACGCACTTAGGGTATTTTCTCTTGCTACCTTTAGCAGATTTTCTACCACATTTTTTAAAGCCGCCGCCTTTTTTCTTTGATCCTATGTCAACCCAGTCTTGTTTGAACCATTTGTCTAGACCATTACGACTAGACATTTAAACAAACCTAGTTTTCTTTTTTCTGTTTGACATAATAGCACCACACCCTTTAGCAACAAAACCTCCATCCTTAAGTCCTTGTGCTTTTAATCGTTTAGTTGCTTCTATCAAACCACCCTTTGCTTTGCTCCCCCTGAAGTCTTTTCTTTTTACCCCGGAAGGATCTTTTATTTTACCAGCACAAATTTTAGATGCGTATGCGTTTGCATACGCAGATGGGTATACATCAAATTTTCTTTTAGCTGCCGCTTTCCCTCTTGGACAAAGTTTAGTCATTATTTTTTCTTTGCTGTTTGTGCAGCTCGTTTAAAGTTAGCTGCAGTGGGGGCTCCTTTTGCTCCCTTTTTTTTCATTTTGCCGCCGCGTTTTCTTTTGGCGTGAATGTTGGCGTATAAACCAGGACGAGCCATTACTTAGCTCTTCCGCCTCGTTTCATTCTTTTCTTCATCATGCCGCCGCCCATTTTGCCAACACGTTTTTTCATCATACCGCCGCCCATTTTGCCAACACGTTTTTTCTTTTTAACTTTTTTCTTAACAGCGCCGCCTCTTTTCATGGGTTTAACGGCTCCGCCTCTTTTCATCTTGCCTTTACCGTCAGCGGCAAAGAAAGGAACTGTGTCGCCAGATTTATTCTTTACCATTTTTAGTTTGTCTGCCATTTCTATATCTCCTATAAGATTGTCGTTTTAAAACTGTACCTCCATAATAGTCTGAAGGCCAGTTGTCATAGTATCCATTTTTACGTAAGTTGTCACTAGCTTTTTCTAATTCATCAAACTTTTGTATAAGCACCATCATAAAAGCATTCTCTGGCTGCCATTCTCCTGTTTCCAAAAACTCTACTGGTTCGTCTTCTTCCTCGTCGTGTGGGTGTGAAGCCATAAGGTATATATCTTGTGGGACCAATACTCTATTTAAAATATCTACAACGGAGTCTAGTTCTTCTGGTTCATAGCCAATATCTGTACAACCAACAATAACTATTTGTATGTCAGGGTCTTTTGCTAGCTCTGCACCTTCTATTATAGTGTCTTGAAAATCCGCAAAATTCTTACATTCTAAAACTCTATACGTTTTTTTAAGCCTAGACATGCGTGCGTAAGGACATACTGGCACGTTACCTAAATGTTTATTCTTAGGTTCTAAATATTTTTCAGACCATTCAAGAATATCGTCAGTTATTGATTTCATTTAAAGTTTTTATACTTAACACCACACCTTTAGGTATTACTTGTGCTCTACCAAATATATCATCCTCATCAAAAGCGTCTTTGTCACCTGCAATAATTACACAGTCGTCTTTGTTTGCAATAAGATAACCAAGTGAATCAACAGTGCATACTTTGCTATCTAATAATTCGTCCTTAGATTGCCATGTAGCTAGACTACATTCATTAGTATCTAGCCAGACTACTTTAACCATAGGTGGGGTATCATTACTCATAGTTGAAATATATCCCAGTTTTATGTCGTGGTATAGTGGGGATTTGACCCCCCACTGTTAAAAAAAGTTGGAGAAAAAACTCTATCGCGCCAAGTATGAAAAAACTGGGAAAAATTGATTGTAATCTACCGGGACAAAAAGAGAACGGTAGATGCGTGGTAGACTGTTTATTTAATAATATCATATACTTAACCCAATTACCACCATTACCGCGTGTTTGAAACGTTCGTGAAAAATAAACATCGTAGGGTCAAAATCTCCACTATAGGTACGGCGGTAGAGTGTTGCATAAATGTCACACTTCTTCTGCATATCTGCTTTCACAGAACAATTCCCAGCTTCTTAGACCCTCACCAAACTCCTCAAGGTGCTGTTCTAACAGTGTCGACTTGTTCTCATATATAAATTTATGACAAGTCCAATCGTCATTAAACTGTTTTAGTTTGTATTCCCGTTCCAATGTTACGTCAGTGCCATGAAACATTAACACTATTGTAATTACCCAGTACATATTAACCCCTATCACTATAAAATTTATCCAGGCGACGTAGGAATCCGTGTTTCGCGGTCCGGTATTCTTCCCCCTCTATCACAAATTCTTGATAGTAGAGATCTTTTGAACACATCATGATCACCCCTCTCTCAATATTTGTCCCGTATACCGCGTCGTGCGCCATGCCATACGCCGCCATCTGCAGAAAATAATCACCAATCCATTCACGTTGTTTGGGTTTATTTGTCTGCTTGAAGTCGATGATAGCAATGTCTCCGTCGTGCTGTCCAACTAAATCTACACTACCTGCGTACAAACCGGGATAAAATAATGTTGCCTCATTGCCATAGATCTCAGTCAGCCGATTGTCAATACCATTATCTACAATCTTTTCAGCCATATGCTTGGCGACGTTACCAACATCCGTTAGATCCAGGTAGCCTTCGCCTAGACAATACTTCTCCAGGTACATATGCATCGACGTACCGCGGCTCGCGGCTTCCTGTGTGATCTTGGCGGCGGTCGCGTGACCTACTTTATCTCGCCATCGTTGTAAAGAATCTCTTTTACTCTGCTCCTGAGTTTGACCAAGAACCGTCGTAACCGAGGGTAGCCGTTCTGTAGAGCCATCGACATTGTAATGTCGAAGCCCTTCGATACTAGCTCGTGTAGAAGCGGGATAATCATATTTGTTTAATAGCTTCACACCATTGTCGGATTCTTGAAATAGACAATACCTTCTAGGTAATCTATCTCATGAGGGTTATGGTGTAGTTCTTCTGGCACTACTGCACCCATGCGAGCCCAGTTGGTGTGACCAAATTTCTTTTTACACAATCTATCCACCGTGCTCGCGGGTAAGTCCACCGGTATATTATCGCCTTCCGGTGTGCTCTCTACAAACACATGTTTAGTTTCCCCCTCAGGAATCCATAATATTTCTATCTCTTCCGTCGCCATAATCACTCTTTCATCATCGACACATACGGATCGGTCGATAACATACGTTGTTTTTTATCCGGTTGTACTCCCAATATAATATCTTCTACATTCTTTTGGAAGTAGTGTACCATCTGTCCAATAATATTGTCTTGACTTAGCGTTTCTGCCAAGTCTTTTAAATCTTCACCGTGCTGCAAACATCTTGATATTAATTTACCACTTGCACGTAGCTCTCTATCTATATAGGAATCCGTTGGCTTAATTTTAACCCATAGGGCTAACGGCGTAATACCATTATCATCGGCAATATAATTTACAATCCCTACCACTTTACGATTATCTATCGGTAAAGTGAAAGTTGTGCTCATCATCCGATCCGGAATCTTATGTCTCATAACTTTATCGTCCTGTAATGTCATCTCCGTGTTCCTCGATAAATTGAAATAAACTTATATTAGTCTCCTTCACCTGTTCTATCTCGTGCCACATCGTTTCTATCGTGGTGTTTAGTCTATCAATATATCTAAAATTTACAACCATAACTGTTATACAAAAATGTAAAATTAATAGTAATAAAACTAGATTAGTGTATTTGCCCAGCGGCGTTAAGAATTCTTTCACCTTCTTGCTCCCAATATTTTTTTAATAGTTTTTCGTAGTTGCGCTTCCACATCAACCGCATGCGTGGGCATTGTGCCTTTGACAGCATGTCGCGGCAGTTGTTAATGCGTCTTATTCTTAAGGGTGTATCCATCCGTACTCATCATCCGGGTCTAGTGGTGGCATTATTCTTTCCCTACTTCCGGTAAAGTTTCACCTGACCATTTAATTTTTGATTCACGACCACCTTCTATGTTTTTACGCGTGTCTTCTATTGGCAACATCACGTAACCATTGTGCGTTTTGACCTTCATACCAAAATGCATAAACTCTTCTTCACACATTGGACAATCTATTTCAGTCCAACTGTCCCCCACGGTAGCGACCACCGGAGCCATCCGAATATAGCCATTACCATTACAGCGTGGGCAAATTGTCTCAACTAGCTTTGGCACGTTTTTTGCTCTTGATCTCTTTAGACAATAGAAACTCTATTACCTTCTGAATACTGACCGGCACTTCAAATCGTGATTTAGCCAACGATTCCAGTTGCTTATGTGTGCTTGTCGACACAGAAACTGACTTAAATCTACTTGTATCTGGCATTGTTTTTCTCCTTATTTGTGTTATACTATGGGATAATATAGTCATTTTATTTTATTTGACAAGTGTTTATAATAATATATTTTAAAATAATCTTCTCACCTTCATATGCCGGGTGTTCTAACCTTTCTACACCCGGCATTATATATCTTTTTGTTGTTTACTCATCTCCATTTACATTTCCATGATAAACAATTACAATAGCGGTACACTTAGGACAGGATAAATTTGTCATGATTGCATGTTTTTCTTCATTATTGTCCTCCCATTCAGTGTCGTCATCACCACCCCAAATTAATTCATGTCCACAACTCCAGCATTTCATTAGTGTATGTCTCCCCAACTGTCACCTTCTTCATAATCTACTTTATTAGGTACTTCTAATTTAACTGCATCTTCCATAATATTTATAATCTTTTCTATTTGTTCTGGTGACTCTACCGATATATCAAGTTCATCATGTATTTGTATGTGTGGTATGACACCAGCCTCATACAATGCTAACATTGCTTTCTTAGTCATGTCGGCAGCGCTACCTTGAATTAATTTATTTAATGCTTTGTAAGTAAACGCACGTTTAATCCCCGGTCCGTGTTCCCTGAGCGCATCAGCATGTGGTAAAGCTTTCTTAATACCGTACCCATGTGGCTCCCACATATCAAAATGACACAACCGACCACCAATAGTTCTAATCTTACCACTGTCCTCAGCGCGTCTAGTCACGGCTTCTGATAACATTTTTACAAACGGTGCTTTGCGGTGATACGTTTTAATTAAATCTTCCGCCGCTTCTTTTAACAAACCTAACTCCGCCATAAGTTTATTTTTACCCATACCATACATCAAACCTAAGTTAATAGTTTTCGCTTGCTTCCGTTCGATGCCGGCCATGTCCGCAATCATCTGATGAAAGTCTGCTTCACCATTATTATATTGATCGACAATCATGGATGACCCTTCTAGTTTCAAGAGTGACGAAAAGTGAACCACGATCCGCGGTTCTTGTTGCGAGTAATCAAAGCAACCCCACTTATGACCTTGCTCCGGTATAAATAAAGATCGAATCAACGGTCCGAGCTCCTTGTGCCGTGCTGGTATTTGCTGTAGGTTGGGGTTACTGTAACTAAAACGACCGGTTACAGTGCCCCCGTCGTCCGACCGGATCTGATTAATGTCCGAATGAATCCGGCCATTGTGTTCGTGTTTTAAAATTGTTTCGATAAACGTGGTGTTGGCTTTATTAATTTCTCGTGCTTCGTTAATTAGTTTCGGTAGTTCTGCTGGGTGTGTCGCTAGAAAGTTTTTCGTAAAACTCGGTGCGCCCTTCTCGGTTCTATCGTATGGTATCTTTTGATTGTCAAATGCTTTTTGTATTGATGACGCCGCCCATATCTCCACGTCAAAGCCAACTAATTTTTTTATGTCACGGTGTAAATCTTTTTCGGTTTTAGTTAATTGTTTTCTAAGTCCGGCGGCCTTTTCTATATCTACCCGGACACCTTTAAACTTCATGTCCACCAGGCATGGAAACAGATTAGTTTCTAAATTAAATATGTCCCACAAATCTTGCTGGGTAATCTCGTGTTGTAATGCATGCCATAATTTTAGTGTGACTTCTGCATCGCGTTCAGCATACTCACCCACCAACGGTGCCGGTAAGCGCCACATCTCAGCTTTAGGATTAACACCCCAAGCTTTGGCAGCATCAGTTAAAACTTTTTCGTTCTTACCCATGCCAATAAATTCTTTAGAAATAGAATCAAGAGTAAAACTCCAGCGGTTCTCGTTAACTAAACTTGCTGCAATCATGGTGTCAATAATGCCACCACGGATTTGGAAACCTAGTGATCTAATCCAGGAGACATCATACATGGCGTTGTGAAATATCTTGGTCGCATCGGTGTGTAAAACTTCTTCGAACCAATCTAATACCAAGCCCCGGTCCATGTTCCCTCCGGCTTCATGCGCTATTGGGAAATACCCGGACCACCCTTCGACCGCCACGGCTATACCAACAACCTCACCGTCACCACGCACTGAGCCTGAGCCCATACTCATTAGATTCGGATCTCGTGTTTCTAAGTCAATCGCAATCTCAGAGTATTCTTTTAAGTCCGGTAATCTTAACGGTGGCACCCACTCAGTCTGCGGACTGAACATCGGCATCTGTAGTGGTTTATTCATACTGTTCCTTTAGTTTATTTAAAAACCAAATAGCTTTGTCTAGATCCTCGATAGGTTTACCTTTGTGTTCGTGCCGCCAAATATATTTAACCGCACTGCCTTGTAAATAATATTTAAAACCTTTGCCCTGCATACTAGCAATAGCGTCAATACATTGTATGCCGCCTTGGTTGTAGTGTGATGGATAATTAACCGCATCAAATTTTTTTAAATCACTAAGCTTTACCGTGTCGTTAATGACACCCTCATCCACTAGTTTTTTAAAAAAACCTTTGTCGTCAAAGTCTGGTAAATCACTCATAATAGATATGCCCTCTCGTAGTCTTTTGGTTCTAGAATATATAGTGCATTTTTTGCACGAGTGACTGCTACATAAAACAGCCGGTGCAACTCGTCTGCGTCGTAATCATTATGATCCAAAGCAGATTTAGTAATATCAGGAAATAATAAGACATTGTCAGCCTCCCCGCCTTTTGCTCCATGTATAGTTGATAGTGTGATGCGTGGCTCTCTAAATATATTTTCTTTCTGCGCCAGCATGTTTCTTATATACATTTCCATACTAGTATTCAACCCTGCAAATGAATCATGCCAAGGTTTATCAGTTTGCAATCCGTGTTCCGCGATGCATGTCTCAAGATTATACGTTAAATCTATATCTAAAGTTTTCGCGGTGCGATAACCTTTAGTTACATTGTCACCAAGATAAGAATAAATATTTTTTATTTGTATTACATTTAAAGCTTCACCTTTACGCAGTTGTTCCCAACCGTGTATCGCTGCTAATAAATTTTTATTCACTGATGGTTTGTTACGATAAGAAAAATACCAACCTTGCTGTTTACATAAATCCATAACCGGATCTAAAAAATGATGTGCTTGTGATAATACTAACCACTGTCCTTGTGACATGTCTACTTGTGAAATGTCAGCATAACGATGCAGCTTACCTATTTCTTTTCTTGGTAAATAATCTTTCTCGTATCTCTTGTTTACTTGTTGAATAATATTTTGTGACAGTTCGTGTATCGGTCCACCAGGTATACGGTAAGATTGGTTTAATGTATTTATTTTATCTACTTCTTCTTTAAGTGCCATAAAAGAATCAACATCAGCTCCAGCCCATTTAAATATAGCTTGATCATCATCCCCAGCAATGTAGGTTTTGTCTGCTTTCGCCCAAAGAGCCCTGACCATTCGCCATTGCAAAGGTGAGAGGTCCTGTGCTTCATCAATAAATAGTACGTCAAAAGATGGTGATACATTTTGCTCAATAAAGTTTTCCAACATGTCGTCATAATCTATCATACCTTTTTCTTTTTTGAAACGATTAAGTTCTTGATTTAATAAGAATAATGTGTCACGTTCTACGTCTACAGTATGTCTGTTATCGTCGTATACGTCCATCAAATCTCGCTCAGTGACGCGTGCTTTGTTGATTAAACGTAAATATTCGTTGTCAGAATTAAACACACCATCATTCTCAGAGTGAAATGACATCTTAATGGGTATGCCAACTTTTAAACCAAACTCGCGATAGTCTTCTGTCTTCATCACACGTTCTTTTTTTACACCCAACAATCTAAATGCTAGTGAGTGTAGTGTTCTAAAATAAATTAAATCTTCAGTTTGATCTAAATTAAATTTTTCTGCAGCACGACCAGATGCCTCGTGTGCTGCTTTGCGTGTAAAAGAAAAATAACCAATACGTTTTGAATCAACACCAGCTTTCATAAAGTCATCAACTAAAGTTAGTAGTGTAGTAGTTTTACCGGTACCTGGCGGACCTAAGATAATTGTTTTCATAATACTAAACCACCTGTGCTAAAGCGAAACCTAGACGCGACATTATCTCTTTGTGTAGACCATTTTAAATTACCATGGTTATACCATAAATGATGATTTTCAACTTCTCCTTCGTTTTGATGAGCAACAATTTTTTGATTTGAATAATTAGGTTTAACAAAAGCTAATGCAGTTAGAACATGGCATTGCATCATAACTCTTTTTGCACGATGTTTTTTACCCCCAATACCGTGATTAGGTGATAATCCATGAACATCTAGGTTCCAAGAAGGATAACTTCTTGTTCCACCCACAGTAGGTGTTATAACGTTATTAGTATGAGCATTTAAAAGGTATGGAAAGATAGGTCCAACCTCATCTGGAAGGTATGGATTTTTTCCACCTGTTTTATATATAAAATATTTTCCTTTTGTTATATCTGAAAAACTCCAAGATCTTGCCGCGTGATCGGTTTCCTTATATCTATTCCAATCATTAATATTAGACACGTCAATCCTATCAATATCCCTTATTTTTATCTCCTCTGGCCAAAAATCAATCTGCATTAAAACGGTGACTCCTGGTATGACACCTGACTAACTTCTGCACCGTTATCTTTCATAGAATTTATTTTAACAATACGTGGTGTTTGGTTTTTTAATTCCATTCTAATCTCAGCAACAAAAATATTTTCTAGTTGTGTAATTAAATTATAAGTTTTAGTTTTATCTAACTCCCAGTTATTACGTTTGGCAAATGCATAAAAGTCTTCCATTCTAAAATAAGAAAAACCCTCATCAGTCCAGGCAGTTTTATTAAGTATGTCATCTTTAGTTCTAGCTTTTGCTCTATGCACTGTGAAATCATACAATAAGTTTTCTATTTGGTTAGTTGGGTTAAGTGATTCTAATGGATCTATCTCTTGTAAATTTAACATTAACGGTGTCAAATATACCTCGCGCCAATCTTTAGCTTTTGGTATTGGTGATACCACATTGGCCTGATCTAATACTGCTATGGCAAATAGATTGGGGTTGTGTAGTTGTTCTGTTTTTAGTTCTATTCTTTTACCTGCTACATTTAAAAACCATTGTGGTGGGTTAGAATTAATCTTAGTCAATGTATCTAGTTCCGGCATTTGCTCCTCTTCAAAACCTACACCAAACTTTTTGGTTCTACATTTTGCAGCGTTACACACACCACAAATAGGCTGGTCTTTACACCTGTATTTATCGTAACCACGTTTACCTATGGATGCTAACAATGCTTTTACTTCTTGGAAACCTAGTGGTGGATTCATCCATTTAGAATTATCCTCCATAACTTTGTCTTCCCACGTATCAGGATTGGCCTGCTTGTGATATACCGCAACATTAAACAACGCATTATTACGTGAGCCCTCACCAAAACCTTCATCAGCTAATTTATTTAAACACGGTGGACCGTCTGCAAATGCTTCGTTCTTAACCTCTGCCTGTTTAATAACAACTAGTTCTTGTACCTGGTCAGGTGTCTGTACTGCAGTGTCATACATAGAATAGAATGATTCTAAACTAGCTGCATTGCATTCATCGTCAAATGCATAACGCAAACCTCTTGCACCACCATGATAGGGTAAGTTTAAAAAGTTACCAGTGTCACCACGTTCTACTAGTATCTCAGTTTGTTTTGGAAATATTTCACTACCACCAAAACCCAATGCTTCTGACATCATCTTTAATTTTGATTGCATCAACGACGCCATAATAAATTCTGTTGTGAATAAAAATAAATGTGCACCACCAGATTTTGATCTAAACATTACCAGTGGGAATTTATGGGACTTGATAGAAGCCGCTAGTTTTTTGTGATCTAAATTATATTCGTCAACGTCGATACAACCCCAACGACAGTTGTTATCTTCGTTAATAGGTATTACCCCTAAAGCCGGATCCTTACCGTCAAGATGATCTTGCCATAGCTGATCCGGTATTGGTTCACGTTTTATAAACGCTTTGCCAACTGCTTTACCTTTGTCAGTAGTTTCACCAGTTAAAATTAATTGTCCGTATGCGCTGTTGTTGCCTTCAAATATCTGCTTAAATCTATCCATATAATTTATGATACTCCTTCTGATATTTGTTTAGCTTATCTCTGTTCTTCTCTCGATACTTTACAGCGTACGCTTTTTGTTTTCTTTTTTTATATGCAATACCTTCAGGACTTTGCATAAATATTTTTATGTCTTGTCTTAGGTTTTTAATTGTGTTCCTAAGATCATCCATCGCTCGCTTGCGATAATATTGTCTATGATAACTTGTTCTGCTCCCTGCCATGTGCTATCCTCCCTAAATGGTACCGAGCCGGGGGGATTAGCTCGGTACCTGTTCACAGTTAAAATGGTACTTCGTCTTCCGACTTAGACTCACCTTCACTATGCTTGGTTTTCACATCGCCACTTTTACATGACTCCGCAAAACTTTTAGCAGCCGCGTACAGATTTTTATCCTGTACAGGACCAACCTTAGACACAGTCCAACCATACCAAGTTCCCTTGTCATTTGATTGTTCTACTGTCTTTAAGTTATACACGTGACTGTATGATGCAGGAGTAAACAGACCATTCTTGCCTTCAAGTTTGATACTGTTCATCATTGAGTTCCATGATCTACTAACTTTTAATTGTGTAGATTTCATAGATATCAATGCCGTCTGCATATCCTCAGTAAGTACATAGTACGATGCAGTGTTTTCAAGATAATTACCATTTGGTAATCTGTCTTTCCAATCTGCACCCCTAGTAGTTTCTTTAATGATACCACTATTTACTGAGTGGATAGCAACAGGAGCAGATGTGCCCTGTCCTCTATCTGACCATTCTACATACTCGCGTTTGTAATAACACGGTATTAAGTTTAGTCCCTTCTCGCCATCATATGCCACCTTAGTCACGGTATTAAATATCATACCTGCCTCAGCGCCTTCTACATACTTGGCATCCCGTTTATTTATCTCGGGTGATAGTTGTCCTAATACTCTCAGGAATGGTAGGGCTAAATCTTCTGCGCCCATGTTGTCCAAACCGGTACTAGAATCTGCCTCAAACATACTCGCTAGAGCTACGCTTGAGTTTTGCTTCTTCGCTACTTGTTTCTCTGTCATGTTTCTTGTCTCCTTGTTCATGATTTCCGGCTTATTTTTGTTTGATCTTTAACAAAAGTGTTAAAGAATTCCGAGGGCATATCGAGGCCGGCCTCGATACGCTCTCTAAAGAGAGCCTTCAATGTCATGGGTTCTACCTTTTGTTTTTGGGTAGGCTCATAACCTTCTTGCTCTGCAAGGCTAAGCAATTGCTCCGC
>Ga0209232_1001435_pt1 | contig 12766 bp, 23 predicted proteins | sample ETNvirenome_2_60_FD_184066 | JGI IMG/M metagenome (GOLD analysis project Ga0209232, IMG submission 184066) | Marine viral communities from the Pacific Ocean - ETNP_2_60 (SPAdes) (version 2) | ecosystem: Environmental > Aquatic > Marine > Oceanic | place: Pacific Ocean | collected 2013-06-22
AAAGCAGTAATTAAATGACCTGCCCAAACCAGTAATGTGCTTTTCCGCCATGTCTTTCTCTACTATTTACACTCACGATTATTAGTCTACGGATTAGTATTACGTCATAACCGATAACGACATTGTAGTCTCCAGTAGTGATACCGGGGCTGCTAATTAACAATTAAAATAAAAGAGGAATAAAAATGAATATATTTAAATTAAACGAATGCCCGACAATAAGTGCAAAAGAAATGATAGACAAACACGTTGTTAAAATGCCAACAGAAAGTTTACAAATGATTTCTACTTGTTTAGATTATTATGGCTTTAATAGTCCATATAAACCTGTAATGTTAAATCATCCTTGTACTCTTTGGGCTAGAGAATCACGCGATAATATGCAATGGTTAGTAAATCATTGTATTGCTTTATGTAAGGAATATACTGTTAGATACGGCAAAACACACAAGGTAGAAACTACCGTTAAACAATACTCTAAACTAGTAGATGAGATGCTCGATGTGCTACCAGAAAAAGGCTTGACTACCTTTGCACAAGCAATGCCAGACAAATATAAAAATGAAGATGTTTGTCTTGCATATCAACAATATTACTTGCATGAAAAATGGCATTTCGCTGAATGGAAAACTCAACCGCCTTTATGGTGGCCTCCGGGGCATTCCATTAACATGAAAAACAAAATGAAACAAAGAAGTATTATCGCTTCAAGGAGGGTTAAGAATGTCATGCAACAAATGTGATAAAGGAATTATAATGAAGCAGATTAAAATAGCGGAGTTCATCGCAGAAGAATGCGAGTGTACCGCAGACCATTGGTTTAAAGGTCTTAAAAAATAAACTATAAAAGAGGAAAAGAAAATGAAAAGTTGGAAGAAAGAAAATGAAATAAAAATGACGGTAAGTTATACCTTTGATAAGTATAAAGAACATGACGACCAAGCAGCAGGAGTTAAGGAAATTACAGGAACAATGTATTACGTTAACACACCATTAGCAGGTTCGTTCTTATCTATCAAAAGTGATGACGGAGAAATAAGAAGTATATCAAGAGAATTGATATTATCAATAGTGTGGCATCAGTTACCTAAGTGGTCTGTAATGTCTGAGAAACAAATAGTTGATTCGGCTAAATTGAGGATTGAAAACTTGAATGCAGAAATTGCTCAAGGTCTAGAACACTTAGCACAAGAAAGAAAACTAAGAGAAGTTAAACCTGCGAAAGAAACCGGAATGGAGACTGAATAAAATGAATATGCCTACCGCGAAAGAAGATAGTAAGAAAACAATAGCATTCAACTTAATTGATGATGACAATATGCCACCTATTGTAATAACAATGGATGACAATGATTTACCTAAAGTAGTATTAAATAGAAAGCATCAATTATGGCTTAGTGTTAACCGTAAAATTATAGGCGGATGTGCTGAGGAATTATATGGTAAGATAGACGAATTACTTGCAGCATATTTACAAGAACAAAGAATGTATGAGAGGATGGATTAATATGATGAAAACATTCAAAACAGCAAGAGGAGAAACTACATTTGTTGATGCAGCAATATGTGCATTTTGTGTAGTTACAGAGCCTATACCAAGAAAAATAAGAGGAACAAAAGATGTTCGTTATGTAGATGTTCATTTACATAGTGGAACTGTTTTTACAATTCAACCAGAAGATGTCGAAAGATTTCTTATGTGGATGGAAAGGAGTGAATAAACATGGAAGTAAATATTGAATTATTAAATGAAGTAGCAAGTAGATTGAAGGATGAAAATAAAGAACTCTTCGCTTCCCTTATAGAGGGTATGAGTGAGGAATGGCTTAACAAAAACAAAGATAATTTGTACGGGCTTGCTTATATCTTATTGGAGGAAGAGGAATGAACCCTATTACTGATAAAGATGTGCAAATTAGACCACATATTGTTTTATCAAAAACGAGATGTTTGCCATGTAGACAATTACATAGTTACCTTAAAGCAATAGGTATTGATTGGGAAACAAAATGGTTGCATGATGACCCTAACTTCTTTAGTGAAGTTGGAGTTAAGTCAGCACCGACATTAATAGAGCCATTAGGAAATGGAGAATATAAAATAGCAGCAGTAGGATTTACTGATATTAAGTTTTACATAGACGTAGGATTGTCTCAAATTAATGAAGACAATAAACAATTAAACAAAATAAAAATATCTAAGAATGAAGAGGAATAAATATGGAAGATGACACTATAACACCAAAGAGAGCATTGGGTAATGGTAAATGGGATAGAGCATTGAAGAAAAGGATGGTAGATTTATCTAAATCAGATAACTATGATGAGGCAAAACATGAATGGATAGCGACAGGTCAAGTATGGTGGAGAGGTTTAAACTCAGAACCACCAAGTTGGGTAACTCAGCATTCAGATAAATGTTTATGCGGTCATAATATAGTATATCATTTTGAGATTCATAATACTGAAACAGATGTTAGAGAATGTGTTGGGTCAGACCACATTAATTCTTACCTTATCCTTCGTGCTATTAAAGAAGAAACAGGATTATCTGTCAATCAAATTACAGATGAAATGATTGTAGAATGGATTGATGTTAGAGTGAGTGCATTGAAGAGAAATGCGTGGTGGGAATTAAATGGTGATGAGTTTACTAAAATGTTCAACGCTGTTAAGGATTTAGACTTAAGAGTTAATGTAAGAACTTCAGGTAGATACTATGATTCACAATTAAGAATGTATAGAGATAAGACATTTATTAGAAAGAGGTCAGAAGGAAACTTCGGTGAATCATTCTATAAAATGGCTTCAATTGTATGGAGATGGAATCATCCAGAGAACCCAAAGGCTCAGATAAATAGAGCAGGTTATCCTAACCAACGCCTATACAATGACTTGTTAATGTTCTATTTTTCAATAGAAGAAGCAGATGCCTTGATTAAAAAAGAGGATGATTTTAGAAAGAATAGAATTGATGAGTTGGAAAAAGAGGATGTTTTACGAGAACAATTGCGACAAGAACAAATTAATCGTAGATTAAATAGAGTTAAACAAGTGAAAGAAGTAATATTTCAGCCCGCTTTTGAAGAAGCGTGTGAGTATTATGGAGTAAAACCATTCATTTCTGAGCAAGGTAATGATGCTTGGGAAGAAAACTTCCTTAAAGATATTAAAGTAAGGATGATAAGAGGACAAGAATTGTCGGAGAAACAGGTGGCAAAATTGGTCTCTGTTCTAAATAAAGAACGAAGCGAACCACAAGAAGCAACTAGTAAACAGAAGAATTATTTAAGAAGGCTAGGCTACGAAGGAGAGTTAGATGACATTACTAAGGCACAAGCAAGTGATGAAATTACTAAATTGAAAAAACAAAAATGGGGTTAATAAAATGACTGAAAAAGAAATGACTAAGAAAGAATTGAAAGAGAGTCTAGAGACCATAATGGTACAACTAGAAAATGCAGAAAAACAACTAGCAGCAGTTAGTGAAGGTTATCAACAAGCGGTGCTTGCTAATAACGCACTAAGCGGGCTAGTAATGAAATATGAAGAAACTATAAACATATTAACTACAAGGCTAATTGAGGCTAGGCCACAAAGTTAATTAAGAAGTTAAAACAAGAAGAAATTGGAGGAAAACAGAAATGATATTGACAATAATTAATGAAACCGGACATACAGAACTTGAAGGAATTACTTCTACCGATGTTATTGAGCATATCAACGACCACCCTACACATTGGGTAGTTATTGATTCAGAACTCACATCAAGAGAAGAGATTTCAGAAGTTGATTGGGATAGTGTTACTAACGTAGAACTAATCCCTGCTGTTGTTGGCGGCTACTATTAAAGTAGCCCCAATAACCTTTTAGAGATAGGGTTTGAGCGAAGCCTCTCGCTCACCCTATTTCGCCAAAGGAGATATTTAAATGAAATTGAAAGATAATATTAATTTTACAACTAAAGATTCATTCCCTGCACTTTTGAATGTATTCGGGTGGCAGGTAAAGTCGTTTAAAACCTATAAAGACTTAGCAGTAGTTAGGGCGGATTTTTATCCGGTAGGTTATGTTCTCGGCTTTAGTGAGAAGGCAGTAATAATTTGTGATGGAGAAATGCAAATTATTTACGATAATAAGACATTCACAGACTTCGACCATATGGTTACAGTCTACGGAGATAGTGCATATGAAACATTTCCCGATTGGGAAATAAAGATAGAGAAACAATGGGCTATTAAGAAAAATGGAAATTGGGTTAAGGCATTTACCAATCTATCAGAAATGCCATATAGTAAACAGGTAAGGTGTTAAGATGAATAAAGAAAATAAAGCAACAGAAGCATTGTCAGATATAACGGTATATATGAAGTACGCAAAGTATAGACCCGAACTGAAACGAAAGGAAACATGGTTAGAGATATGCCAAAGAAATATGGATATGCACCTTGATAAGTTTGAACATTTAGATTCAGATTTTCTAGAAGAAATAGAAGATGTATATGCCAATTATGTATTACCTAAGAAGATATTACCCTCAATGAGGTCAATGCACTTCGCAGGTAAACCTATTGATATATCACCTAATAGAATATACAATTGTGCTTATATGCCAATTAATGATATTGTTTGTTTTAGTGAAGCAATGTTCTTACTACTAGGTGGAACAGGTGTAGGTTATTCTGTACAAAGACATCATGTAGAACAATTACCAGAAATTAGAAAACCTAATTATAATAGAAAAAGAAAGATAGTTATTGAAGATTCTATTAAGGGATGGGCTGATGCAGTTAAAGAATTGTTTAGGTCTTATACAGGAGAATTGACACAAGCACCTAGATTTATTTATGATGATATTAGACCTAAAGGTAGTTTGTTAAAAACTAGTGGTGGTAGAGCGCCCGGACATGAACCATTAAGAAAGTGTTTAGTAATAATAGAAGGATTACTATCTCAGAAGAAAGATGGTGATAAGTTATCTACTGTTGAAGCACATGATATATTATGTCATATTGCAGATGCAGTATTGTCTGGTGGTATTCGTAGAGCAGCAATGATTAGTCTATTTAGTATGGATGATAAAGATATGTTACACAGTAAAGATTTTCAATTTTGGACACATAGTCCTCAAAGAGCAAGAGCAAATAACTCAGCAGTTATCTTGAGACATAAGATTGACAAAGAATCATTTGATGGTTTATGGAAAGAAATAGAAAGAACAGGAACAGGTGAACCGGGATTATATTTCACTAATGACAAAGATTGGGGAACTAACCCTTGTTGTGAAATAGCATTGAGACCTTATCAATTCTGTAACTTAACAGAAGTAAATGTATCTGATGTAGAAAGTCAAGAAGATTTAGATGCTAGAGTTAAGGCAGCAACTTTCTTAGGTACATTACAGGCTTCTTATACTGATTTCCATTATTTAAGAAACATATGGAAAACTACTACTGAAAAAGATGCTTTACTAGGTGTGTCAATGACAGGTCTAGCAAGCAATAAAGTAACACATTTAGATATTACAGGTTCAGTAGAAATTGCTAAGCGTGAGAATGCTAGAGTAGCGTCAATATTAGGTATCAACAAGGCTTCAAGATTAACTTGTATCAAACCTTCCGGTACTGCGTCTTGTGTATTAGGTACATCAAGTGGTATTCACGCATGGCATAGTCCTTATTATATTAGAAGAATAAGAGTTAATGGTAATGAACCAATTGCACAATATCTTAAGAACAATAACTTTAGTTTATTGGAAGATGATAAGTTTAACGAAGGAGGCTATTGTATTACTATACCTCAAAAAGCACCAGAAGGTGCAATAACAAGTAAAGATGAAAACTCTCTTGAGTTTCTTGAAAGAGTCAAAGACGCTTCTATGAGATGGGTAAAACCCGGACATAATAACGGTCAAAACACACATAATGTTTCTGCAACAGTTTACATTAATGATGGAGATTGGGAAGCCATAGGTAATTGGATGTGGATTAACAGACACTTTTACAATGGTTTGTCATGTTTCCCCTTTGACGAAAAGGCTTATCCACAACCACCATTTGAAGCAACGGATAAGAAAACATATGATACTATGATGTTATCGTTATCTAATTTACATTTAGAAAATATTGTAGAAGATAGCGACAATACTGATTTTGGTAATAATCCGGCTTGTGCAGGTGGGGCTTGTGACATATAAACATAAAAATATTAAAACAAAGAACGACTTAGTTCTTGTTATTCCTTATATTAAAGAAAGGTTAGCAAGTATTGAGTACGTTCTACCAACACATTCTGTTAATTTCTTTGGTAACAATTATGATTATCGGGATGTGGAAAGTGCATTAGGTAGCCTTGACCGTATGTTAGAAGATTATATCATACATAATAGGCTTCTATTATCTAGAGTATTAAATTACATTAAGCGACTGTATATTGTCAGCAGTCTTGATGTAAATAGTAAAGAAGAGTTTAATAAAGAACTTGAAGAATTATATGAAATGGCAATGTATATAAAAATAAATGGAGAAAATGAAAATGAGATGGAATACCTGTAAATGTGGAAGTAACAAGTTTAATCTAAATAGAAAAGGAAAACTAGAATGTCAAAAGTGTGGAAATTGGGTCAACCCCTTTTCTGCTGAACACCATAAAGTAATGAAAGAAAATGGTAAACATTACTTTTGGGTTATAGCAACACCACACTTTTTAGAACGCATGGCTGAAAGAATGCCAGACTTAGATGAGAAAGATTATTTGGAGGCTTGTCTACATATAGAGAAGAAAGCAGTAATGAAAAGAACACAAGGAACAAAATGGAATGGGCAGCACATATATTGGCGATATTTCTTTAACAATAAGAGGAAAAGGTTAGAGATGGAATTAATATCACTAACTAGCCCTAAATATTTCACTACTAAATATCATAAGAAAGTAGATTTCGTAGAGGTGTTTAAATGAATATAGAAGAAATACATAAAAACCTAAACAAAAGTACCTTAATTAAAGTATATAGACAATACTTAGTAGAGAATAAAATATTCTCTAAGAAGAAAAGGTTGGAAGGTAAATATCCACAACCTATTGTGAACGGAACTAAATATAGTTGGACTCAATTTAGAAAACTACCAAAGGATGCAATCCTAGTTCATGTTATGATGAGTGGTTGTACTTTGGATTACTTTAATAAATTAGAAGAAGAATTGTTTTTTGAAGAAAAGCGAACATGGCACGAAAATTATAACCCTGCCGTGTGGATAGAGGAGGAAGAATAAAATGACAGATAAATATTATATGAGAAGATTTGGTTGCACAAGAAACCAATATAGAAGAATAAAGAATATGGTTAGATATAATCCCACACTAGATGGTGATGAGGATGAATATAAGGCTAGAAGAATAAAAATATTAAATGCTAAAACACATAGAGATGGTGAATATGTTTGATAATTATGGGTACAGACACGACATTACATTGAGAGTTTTTAGTGCGTCTGATGATTCAAAAAGGAGATATGATATAAACATAAGAGTTTATTCTACCTACGATATTAATACTAATCCGGTTATTGATGTCACCCCAGAAAGAAATCAAAGACGTGGTGAACCTACAATTGATGCAATTAGAAAAGCATTACAGTCTCATTTAAAATTAGGTACTAGAACTAGATGGCGTAGACCACCGGATGATTTTAAGGTAGCATTTGTATTACCCAATAGTGGAAATTGTGCAATATTGATGGAAAAGAAATCACCTTTCTATAAGTTAATGGAACAACGTATGCCTAAGAAGAATCTAATGATGGCACTATGTAGAACATTATATAGAAGTGCCTTTGAAAAAGAACCAACAGTATTGTTAAGTTATTTATTTAAGATGATTAACATACCAGAAAATGTTTCTTATTGTCTAGAAAACAGAACACCATATTGGTTTTATGATATAGAAACAAGAGAGAAAGTTGAAGTCAGACTACAAACTAAATTAATTAGTAATGACATGGTAGCATTAGAAATATCTGATGGTGTTTGGGGTTCTATAAGTATTAAAGACTTAGATGTATTTGTTAACTATTTTTATCACGGCCATACTAGAGCAAAGAAATGGAAATTAATGTCTCCTAAGAAATTATGGACTACATTAATGTTAGAACCACCTACTGATTCTCAAGAGAAACTAATGGTTGAGTTCCTAACTCAAAATAGAACACAAGACATTGTTGAGAATAGAGCAGTAGAACTAATGAAGAGTTTAGAATCAAGATACCCAGATAGAATTAGAGTAATAGATTTAGACGCAGATAGAAAGGTTATGTTAGTTAGAGGAAAAATGTGTGATTGGGTTATTATAGACGCTACGGGTAAGACTACTACTCAAAAAGTAAAAACATATGTGTTTATTGATAATAGGTATTTATCAGATGCAGATGTTAGACGTTCTGGAAGAAACTTTGCTAACGGTCAATTACGTGGGCCGATTTGTATTGATAATATACACACTAACTCTAGTGTTGGAGACCAATATGCTGCTAGGGCATTGGCATTAATGAATGATAAAGCAACTATTGCTATGATACATACTATTAGTGGTTATATACCTAGAGAAATTAGAGATTCGCATAAGGCGATAGAGTTTAGAACATTAACATCAAGAATCGAACAATTTGATTCACTCGATAAAGATTATGATTGGAAGGTATTGTTATGAGTAGTTGTGAAAATTGTAAAAGTACCGACAATTATGTAGATGATAGAATGGGTGAAGTAGTTTGTAATAGTTGTGGTTATGTAATGGTTTCAAATATATATGAAGAAACTATGTCAGTCAAAGAACTAACTTCTAAATTAGAAGGTTCTCATCTTACTAGAAACCCAGATAGAGGAACATTAGGTTCTTTCATAGACAATAAAGGAATTAAGGATAATACAAGTAGAAGGTTGCACCGTACACATAAAAGATTTAGAGGTAGACAAGACCAATCATTAATGAGAGGTCATTTAGAAATGAATATGATTCTATCACCTTATCTTCCTAACAATACTCTAAAGGATAGAGCGCAACATTATTACAAACAAATGTTCTATGATAGAATTATGACAGGATATAATATAGATGTTAGGGCGTGTGCAATATGTTTAATTGTACTTAGAGAAAATGGTATACCAATCACTATTGCAGAATTGGCACAAACTAATAATTTACATCCGTCAAGAGTTTCTAAGTGTGCTAGAAAGTTTGCTAGGCATATAAAGAAACCATATGTATTACATTCTATGCCGATAGACCCTTGGGTAAATAGAGTAATACATGATTTAAAACAAATAAGAAATGTAGATGATGATTTCTCTAAAGACATTAGATTAGTTGTAGACTATATTCACAACTTTGTTACAGTAAGGGAGATAACCTTTACTAAAAGTTTCATGGCTTCTGCTTTATGGATAGCAGTAAGTCTTAGAGCAATTGGGAACAAAACTGAGTTTACTCAGAAGCAAATAGGAGATGTATGTAACTGCACTTCTGTTTCAATAAGAACGCGTAATAAAGAAACGTATTCTATGCTTAATATAACTAAAGAAAGTTTAGTTAAATTAACAGTAGAACAATTCTTAGCAGGTGTAAGATATGAATAAGAAAAGAAAAATATTAATTATAGGTGTAGGCGGAATAGGTAGTTATCTATTACCCCTATTAAAACAAACAGGATTATACGACATAAATATAGCAGACCCCGATAAGGTAGAAACTAAAAATCTGAGTTATCAAAACTTTGAAGAAGCAGATGTTGGTTCTCATAAAGTAAGAGCATTGGCAAGATATGCAGATAAGTTAACTCCATATCCAATATTAACTGATAATCAAATTAAGAAGTTTGATTTAATAATATGTTGTGCTGATAACCTAGACGTAAGACGTTTAGTTTACAGACAAGGTTTTCAAGATGATTGTAAAGCAAAGTGGTTAGATTTAAGAGCGCAAGGTAGAAATGGTGCGGTGATTAGTTATCTAACAGACGCTAAACATAGCAGTATGTTTTTAGCAGGGCCAAATGGTTCATTTAGTTGTCAAGGTGAATCATTTAATGAAAGCAGTAAAACCGAAGCGATTCATTTTACTCATGTAGCAATAGCAGGTATGGGCGCACAATGGATTCAGCGTTGGTTTAACAAAGAAGAAGTATTTGACAAAAGGATAGTAAACATATAGAGGAATAATTATGGGAAAACAATGGACTAAGGAAGAAGACAGTTACTTAATGGAACTGTATGAAGAAAGAACAGATGATGGTGGAGTGCTACCACCTAGTATTATAACAATACTGTTTAATGAGCATTTTGGTAGGACACGAAAATACTTACCTAGAACACATGAAGCAGTTAGTAGCAGAACTAAGAAATTGCTTAGAGAGGGTTATGGTAAACATATCAAAACACCTGTTAAGAAAACTAAGCAAGAACAACAGATAGATATTATGAGAGATAGAGTACATGAGGATTTTAAATTACCTAAATACTTTAGACCAAATAAACAAGGTAAAACAGGGCCAGAAAGTAATTCTGGTAAAGGTTGGCCGCCTGCTGACGACACTTATCTGATAAAACATTTTACATCAGATGAGAAGCAACAACACCAAGTAGCAAAACACTTAGGTAGGTCTGTTAAGGCTTGTAAATCTAGAATTAATAGAATCAGAAAAACAGATAATTATCTAGATACAGTAATGAGAGCAAATAGTCAAATTAGTATCATTAAAAGTGGTAGCCGTTTGACTTTATTAGATAAAATATATCTATATTTTAAGTATAGAAAAGAAGCAAAAATAAAAAGAAAAAGAAATAAATTGGAAAAGAAATTAGAGAGGTTGAAGTAAATGACAAGAAGAAATTGGAGTAGAGATGAAACAGAATTAATGATGGAATGTGCTGCGAAAGGATTAGGTATACCTAAGACACGCGAAGTATTAGAACAAAATGGTTGGCCTAGAAGTGAGGCATCTATTAACGGTAAATATTATCGAAGTACGGGATTCACTTTCCCTGTTGCTACAACAGCAGCAGAATATTTGGATAAACAAATGGAGATAGTAGAAGCAGTTGATGATTTAACTAAGGACATAGTATTAGAAGAAGAAATAGTTGATGCACCCTTTGATATTGAAGAAATACAAAGACAAGGAAACATTGTGCGTAATATAATAATGATATTTTTCGCAGCAACAGTAGTTGGAATTGGGTGGTATAATGGATATTATTAATACATTTGGAGGTTATGCTAGTGATGAAGCAAGTATCAAAAGAGAAGCACTTAGTCCACTAAGAGTAATAGATGAAGATTGGAAACATCATATAGAACTTGCATATGAAGATGTTCCTTTAATCGTAAAAGAACAATTGAATAAAGTAACGAATAAGTTTTATGATACTATTTGGGAGATGTCACTAACAGCATTTGATATTCCTAGAGAAGTCCAAGTGTTAGTAGATGCTAATGACACACTATTCATTAGTGTTGGAAATCCGGGATATGTATCTTTTCAAGGACAAGATGATGAATTATATGGTAAAGATGTGAAGATGAAGTTTCCGTTAAAGAATTGGATTCACACTCATCCTTTTGGTATAGCATATTTTAGTGGTACTGATATGAGAACGATTAAATTATATCAAAGACATATGAAAATGGCAACTGTGTTAGCAGGTGATGAAAGACAATATGTTGAGTTTTATGATGATGGTAGCAATCGCGTAGAGTTTATTAAAACCCTACCTAGCCTATTCAATCAAGGGGATGAAGAAGAATGAAGAAAACAATGATGTCCTTATTGATGATTAGTATATTATTAGCAGGTTGTGCTGATGCTATACCTAGCCCAGAAGATGTATATAGTGAAGATGAAGCACCACAGAAAGAGTGGTCTAAAATGACAGGTAATTTTACACTAACTAGCAGTAACAATACTACATTGTTATATGCTCCTACCATAACAGTTGAAACTAATACAACTTATGGTTTAATAGAAGTTAGTGATTTTAATTATACTGCTATACATTTAAGTTTTGAAGTAATTAATAATACTGTTAAGTTTAATAATTACACTTTCAATATGAAAGGATATATTGTTCAAGATAATATATACTATCAAACAGGATTAGCACCAGATTTTGGCGATGTATTCTTACACTTTGCTGCTTTCCCATTTGATGTAACAGTTGAATATGAAGTAGTGTATAGAGTGTGGGATGGAAGGGAATGACTGCAATAAATGTTAAGTTTCCCGCACCGTTACCTGCTGAAATACCCTGTCCTATTTGTAGTATAGATGGTAGATTAGGTAATGGGTGCATTGCTTGCGATTTCGTAGGCAAGATACATATAACAGTTGATGCAAAAATACCAATACAAAGAACACATATTATAAAATATGTAGCAGATAATATGAGTGCTGTATCTTCTGAGTTAACTAGACTGTATGGTTTAGTTCCCAAAGTAGAAACAGTAGAAGTAATAGATTTTGAATTAGGTCAATATGAAATAGTTCAAGTTAGTAGTTTAGGTGGTGCAGTATGGATAGCCAATAGGTTAGATGAGTTTGCTGCACCCCGCTACTTTTATAATCATCAAGAATTGATGGTATTCAAAGGAGGTTTTGAAAATGAAAGATGAGAAAATAATTGCTAGAATAGCAAGGAATGTAAATGAAGAGTTAGTTATCAGAACATTCAACTATTGGAATATAGATGTAGTTGATATGAGATGGTACAACAATGGT
>Ga0209232_1001436_pt1 | contig 12756 bp, 4 predicted proteins | sample ETNvirenome_2_60_FD_184066 | JGI IMG/M metagenome (GOLD analysis project Ga0209232, IMG submission 184066) | Marine viral communities from the Pacific Ocean - ETNP_2_60 (SPAdes) (version 2) | ecosystem: Environmental > Aquatic > Marine > Oceanic | place: Pacific Ocean | collected 2013-06-22
CAAATAGGTCCAGTGTTAGTAGGAAAATTCCAATGATTACCTTGACACGCACTATATAATCCATCTTGGTTTGTTGGATGTGGTACAGGATATAAACCTGTTAAAGTAGGCTGACCTGGTATTCCACAGCACATACAACAAGGATCGGCGTAGCAAGACAACGCATTACCATTGCTATCAAGATTTGGACCCCCATCTCCCATTGACGGTGAAGGAACGTTAGTACCATCTTGATACCAGTCTTGTACGCAGCAACCAACCCATGGAGTTCCCGTGCAATTAGTAGACGTAAAGCAATTACTAGCTACACAAGCAGCGTAACTACCAAAAATAGTTGTATTATTAATAACAGAACTAGTGCTATCTAAACCGCAAGGTCCGTTAACCGGATCAGCGCAGTTGAAAGTTGGATCAGCACCTATTACTTGTTCACATTTTACCATAAACGTTATTGTTGTAGAACAACCTAAATTATCTGTTATAATACAAGTATAAGGACCACCAGGCATTAAGAAATCATGACCGTTTGCTTGTACCATTGTTGCTCCAGCGCTAAAACTTTGAATACCACCAGCTTGGGCTGTTAAATTAAAACCTGCTGGAGAAAAATATTCAACTGTAAATCCTTGCGCTGCAGATTGCACTTGTACATTAGTAAGAGTATGAGAACCTAATGATACATAAATTGGATTAGCTGCGCCACAATCAAAACTTTGTGCGTTTATAATAGCGCCTGTAGGTTTAGGACCTAGACTCATATTATTCTCACCTACACAAGGGTCAAAAGGTTCAGTACCGTCACATTCAATTGTAAACTCACCTACATTAAAGCAGTCAAGTGCTGGCGTAGTAGAAACTATAACAGCATAATTTTTTCCACTTATACTTGAAGCTGATAAATTAGACATACCAGCAACAAATGTTGCAACTGGCCCAAAAGGTCCTGTTGTTGCCCCTAATTGAGTGGCTAGAGATACACCTGGAAAAGTTGAATATGTTGTATTATCATATTCAAAATAAGTAACGTAATAACTACCTGTTCCACCTGGATATATAGTGTTAATTAAATCATGAGTACCATCAGAATTATCAGTTAAACAACCATCTTGACTACTACTCATAGTTTTACTTGTACTAGATTGTCCAAGTACCGGAGCGTCGCAAAATTGTGTGGTACACGTCAATGTAAGTGTTTCAGGAGGATAACTACATCCCTCGCTATCGCTTATTATATACTCGTAATTACCCTCTTGAAGACCGTTTATAACAACAGTTGATTGTGGAGATAGATTTGTTTGACTATCTATCAAAATAGAAGAACCACTAATAACAAGATAAAGATCATAATTCCAAGATGTAGCGGGTGAAACTAATGACATGTTTGTCAAGTAGAAACTACCACTCATTGTGTTTATATTTGGATCTCCAGGTTCCCAACATCTATTACCCATCCATTGGGGGTTTTGAACGTTAGTAAGAGTAAAAGTATGTGGATTAATCTCATCACAAGGAGGATCTTCAACACATGCTATAAGAAATGTAACTTTTACTTCACAACCTAAGTTATCTATAACTAAAGCTTCGTATAACCCAGCAGGGAGTGTAGAGAAAGTTGAGAATCCATTTTGTGTATAAGTTTGTGGATCTACTAAAACAGAAGTGCCTGTTATAGCATTAAAATATTCTACAGTCCAACTCGTAGCGTTTCCAACTAAGTAAACTTCTACAGCACCACTACCATTTGGTATTGCAGTTTCAGAATTACAATCAGGATTTACATCATCATTTGAGTGAGCTATAACATTATTTGGCACATCACAATCCGTATTACAAGCAGAATTAGTATCTGTCAAGCAAGAAGCTTTATCTGGATAAGCACCATCTAAACCTTGTACTTCAATGCAGTTAAAAGACCCAGTTCCACCACCACCGCTAGCACAAGGATTTGTTTCGTTTGCATAAACACCAGCATAAACAAATTGACCAGGTAAAGATCCTCCATGAGAGCTTCCAGCCATAGCGTTGTACCAATCGTGAAAACTCATGCCCAAATAAAATACATTTGAATCTAAGTATGTAGAACACCACTGAACTAAATAGTTTATATTAGTGTAAACTACGCGGTGGTCAGTAGTGTTTGCATAACTTGGATTTGCAGTATAAGAATCTACTTGTCCTGGAGCGGCTGGTTGAAGAGTAATATTATCGACATATTGAGTTCCACCCGTAACTGGACCAGGGTTTGAGTGTATGTCTACAAAAGGTTGTAGTTGAGAGTTAGGATATACACTACCATCTATTAACGCACCACCACCAAAAATAGAACACCAAATAGAACCAGCCGTACCATCATCGTACTCAAAAACAGTGTTATTAACTAAAATAGTAGGGTTGTCAAATAAAAGACTCATAATTTGATAAGCTAAAGGACTAGCAGGCGCAATAAGAGTGTTTGGAACAGCAGGTGGATTGCTTTGTAAAATAGTTGGGTAAACCGGCAGTGAATTACCATTGTTGTCAACACAACAAGAACCAAGATAACCACCATTGATAGGTTGACAATCCCAAGAAGTATAGCCACCATCAAGAACTGTGATCCCTCCTACCTCGTCTATGCCTTGATATGAAAATTCTCTAGTATCTATATTACCAGCTTTACCATCGTCTAACCATTCCGTAGCGACACCTTTTACTGTTGAAAACCATTTGCCTTCCTTATTTTTAAACTCATCAGGTTCTGCTTCTTGTAAGTCGGTGTACATGTTATCAACATACCAACCTAATTTATTATAGTTATCCCAATACTCTCCAGAATGACTTGTTTCTTTTAAACCACCGTCAGAAGTTATTTTAGATTGTGTGCCTTCATAATCAATAGTTTGGAAACTCTTAACGGAACCAGATTCTTCATTAAACAAAACTTCAACACTCGAATCATATTGCTCTTCATAAAACATGTTATGAGTATCGTTGGTATGATGTTGATATAGTTGCCCTCCTTTAAAGGTAAAATATTCATTATTTAAACTTAAAGCATTCTCGTAATGAAAAGATTTAAAACTTGGCCAACCTCTAACTAAATCTGAATAAGACAACGTTGTTGAATCTTGTGTTTTTAAAGTAAAATATACCATACTGTCCCACCATAAATCAAAACAATCTACGTCTCCACAAATGTAATTTCCTAAATAGTTAAATGGTGTTGCTAGTTGACTCATTTGAATTTGCCACGTACCAGCACCTAAATTGCTTTTACCAATAACAGTTGTACCAACTGGTATTCCAGCCCCAACAATCTCATCACCTATTAATATTTTTTCAGCAACCCAAGATCTTACTTCTAGTGTAGTACTTGGAAGAGCTGGCGCATTAGGTCCTTTTTTACTACCTTTAATTTTTACAGGATAACTATTGTAGTTGTAATAACTTAAACTAATATTATATTCTTTTTTTCTATCATCAAAACTACCAATTATTCTATTGGCATTGGGTAAATTGTCTGTAAACCAATCGTTCATACCGTAGCTTGATATAGGTGTTATACCATCTTGTGACAATCTTAAAACACTACCCCTTGTTCTATCTGTAAAATATAATCTATAAGCATCGGCAGCGAATGATTCTGGATTTGTAGATATACCATAATCCCCAGTAAACGGTACTGTTTGTCCTAATACATTCTCCGTTGCTGTTAGGTTGATATCACCATCAGCATTGTATAAAGCATCTTTATTTGCTAACACTTTAAATACTTTATCTTCACAAAACGCTACTAAATCAGTATTTCTTGCAAATAGTTTTTGTATACTGCCATAACTTGGATTTAAATCTTTCGTTATCTTTTCTGCTTGAATAAATTGATTAAGATTGTTAATACCGCTCATTGAGTTATATATACCAGACCAAATAAAACCACTAGATCTATGTTCTTCGGCGTAAGGCTCTTCGAGAACAGCAGATACTTTAGGTCCTTTATCTATAGTAACTTGATTATAATCATCTCTAATACGATTTGACTCAACACCATTCCCAAACGAATAAGCATTAAACCAAGGTAATGTTACCTTATAGTTGTGCGTATCTATTTCCACTTCATAACTATGAGAAACAGCCGGCACTCCTTTTACAAGTATTTCCGTGACACTACCGTCTGCTCTTGTAAACTTTAATATAGAGCCCTCAGGCGGTATAATAACTCCAGGTACAGTAGTTGATGGTTTTAATTGTTTACCATTAACATCTATAAGCCAAACAAAAACTCTATTACCATTAGTTGTTACAGTATGTATTCTAATGTCCGCATCTCCAATTGGATCTATTGGTGCTGGTGGCACCAAGGTTGCATCCCAACTTCCTTTAGTGTCTAGAGGGAAATTACCAGTGGGAAAAGTAGGGTGACCTGGTGGTATGTAACAAGTAACTTTACTATTTTTAAGTAAGAAAGATGGATCAGTATTTGGACTTCCAGAGTAAATAGGTCCAAAAAATTGCTCTAAATTTGTTTCGTTTAATTCTGTTGGATAGATTTGTCCAACTTCATGATATATTTCAAGTCCCAAATCATCTTTTGGTTCTGTTTCCCATACACCTGGATTTTGACTGAAATAACCTTCATCAACGCCATCCGAAGCGTAAGGTTCTAATATTTGCCAAGTAACACTTCCAGGAGCAGGGCCATCTCCCACAGCGTTGCCACTATGAGAAACACCAGCTATACCGTCTGTCATTTTTAATCCTGGAATTTTTTCATAGGTTTGAAGAGCTGGAGTAGATAAATTGTAATGATATAATTGCCAATCTCCATTTGGTTGATCATGATTTGTATACATACCATCTGGACGTATACCAGGAGCAGGAGTGCTAGGAAGTGCAGGTGTAGTGGTCGCATCTAAAACGCTCCCCTCGTATGAGTAGTGTGCAGGAAGTGCCGAGTCATTTGTTGGAGAGTAAAAGTGAGGTCCTACACCACCAATACCTTCATCACCTACTGTTACTGTTCCACTTGATTTTAAACTTAATCCTGAAACAACTTTTGCACGTATGAAAAAACGTCTTCTTCTATTCATAGCAGCACCAACATTAAACGGTTCTTGATTGCTCCCCCAATCAGTAGTAAACATAGGCCATCTATTTGGACTTTTATAACCTCGTCCATCAGCAAGGGGAGGTGACCCATCATTGTATGTTCCTAAAACTACAGAGTTCATACGAGGAAACCAACTTTTTTCGTTCGCATATGTGGGTAAAGTCCAATTACTGTTCTTATTGTAATTACCTATTCCTTGTGTGGCCCAATTAGCCATCATCAAATATACTCCCTCAAATCTATTCGAGGCCCAATTTGGATCATTATATGCAGCCATAACCCAATGCCAAGTTACATAATCATGGATTTTGGTATAATTATAAAGACCCACGCCTGGGTCAGGATTAGGCGTCCATTCAGCTTGGTCATATTGATTGTAGTCCCACTCCTCACTTGAAACATTTTTACCACCAATAATTGTAGAGCCAGGCAAATCCATTGTTTGATATACTACTTGATCTGGATCTTCTTTCCATCTCCATATAGTTCCGGGCGTAGTAATTTGATTTACAAATAAAACATGATTTACGTATTCACCAGGCGCAACGTCTGCAAACCAAGATACCAGTTTTGAAGTATCATTATTCCAGTTCATACCATGAGTATTACCTCTTCCCTGAATACTTGTGCCTCCTATACCAGCAAAAGATAGAGTTATAATACTACTACCGTCAGAATCAGTGACACCTCCATTTATCATGCTTCCAGCAGCGTCCACACCAGGACATCCAACAGCGGGTAGTATTTTACCATTGTCAAAAGGCTTACCACCGCCTAAGTCAGGATCTAATCTTAAGTAAGACTCTCCTTGGGATTGTGAAAATGGAGAAGCAATATCTGCAAATCCTAAGTAACCACTTGATCCATCTGATAATCCTTGAGGAGTATCACCAGAAAAATAATTAGTACAATCACCAATTAACTGTAGTTGTCTTTCTCTTCTTCCTTGATAAGTAACATGATTATTACTTGTATAAGTTATACCCCAAGTATCAGCAAAATCATTATTAGCCACATTCCAGCCCTTCCATCCGTGTATACCATATGGCGTAGGCGCATAATTACCACTACCAGATTGGTATAAAGCTATAGCAGGATTCTTCAAACCGTACATACCAGGGCCTGGTGCACCAGCACTTGTTGCTGGCGCGCCCCAATTGTTAAGTCCACGAGGGAGATCATCACTTTGATACTCAGCTGTTGCTTGTACCATTCCCTGCGCGTTTGGAAGTCCATTTGGGTTATTCCCTGCTCTTAAATAAAAAAGTCTATTATAAGAATATGGTCTAAAAGCTTCTATTTTATCTATAAACCAACCACTTGAATTACTACCAGCATAATCTGTAGCAGCTGCATTTCTCCAATATTGCTGACCATCTCCATCTCCGCAGTTGTTTGGAAACATCCCAGTTACCTCATTGTCATCATCTATAGATATTTTTCCAAGCTCTGGACCGAGCGCACCCGCTCCATAACCATACCAACTTTCAAATCCAGCTGGCGAACTTGGATCGTATACACCACCTGGAGCACAATTAGCTTCAGTAGGGTTTATATATTGAACTTGAAATTGATTAATAGAAGTGTAGGTGCTTTGTATACCTGCATAACCTATAATATGTTCTTGTAAAGTAGCATCTTTTAATATTTTAACAAAGAATCTACCTTCAAATTCTGGTAAGTTTTTCTGTTCTTTTTTAACAAATTCTACAAACGTACCAGCGTGAGCTGGTTCAGCAGCTGAAATTGGCGCGCTAAAAGGAGTTGTAATACCCATATCAATACCAAACTCTTTAGCGGAAAATATATTAGTATACGAAGGATTAGCACTTACCTCCCAATTTTTAACATCGTACCAATTACTAGCTCCTTCAGTTGAAACTAATCTAAATTGTTTTTCAGTTGAATCAGCACCCTCGTTATCCCACAAATCAATCATGCTAGAGATTTCCGAGGTTAAGATTTGGACATATGTTCCACCTATATATGGCCAGTTAGTATCAGCTAAATTACCTGACATTAAAACAGAAAGACCACCAACCGTTTCTCCACTTCTTCCTACATTTCTAGTTGCTGTTCTTTTAGTTTTAACAAACGTAGGCACCTCGTTATCAATGTCTAATATTTTATATCTTGCTAAATCCGTAATTGGAATACTTCCATCGTGTGATTTTTTTAATATTAAAAACGTTTCTAAATCTACTTTGCTTCTATCAGAAGAAGGAAATGACAACCATATATTACCATCTTCAGCTGGATACCATCTATCCATAGCTATATTGTAATACTCACTTGAAGTTTCTTTAACTAAAAATTTAAAAGCTTTCGCAAAATCTGGTTTAGCGCTAAAAACTTGTCCCTGAAGTTTTGTTTGTTGGGGTGCAGACGTTTTTTCTACATATTTTGTATTTGAACTTGTTCTTGATTCTGAAAAAACAGGTGTTTCTCTTCCAAATTCATCAATATAAACAACACCCAGTTGATACGTTCTAAGAGATTTTACAGTTTTTGCTGGTTTATAAGAATAAGCTTTACCTGTATAAATTTGCTCGGGAACGTCAGAATTAGATCCATAAATGTTAGAGGATATAGCGTCTAATTTTAAATCGACTTCTATATTTTTGGAAGAGTTTAAAACACTAGAAAGTGCTGATGGATTTTGATTATGTGATGAGGACATGTTGTAGTTTTGCAAATAATTTGCGTAAACAAGCCTATTACCAATAACTTCTTGGGCAAGTGCTTTTCTAGGTACATTATCCCAACCTCTTAAAAGTTGATTCGAAGGAAGTATAGAGTGAATCATTTCAGCTTTAATATCTACATGGCCATAAGTTTTTTGTGGTAAATACAAATTTACATCTCGTACTTTTGACGGTGATATTGCGTTCCAAGAATCATAATTATTTGTATCCACTTGTACTCGCTCTACGGTTTTTATAGAGTACACGTTAGGAGAATCAGATTCTTTATAGAGTATATCTATAGAAACAACATCATCTGGTATAGAACGTTCATCTACAAAATTACAAACACCAAGTTCTCTTACTGTGTTTACCATTGCTAAATTATAACCTTCTTTTGGTAAATAATCAAACCTGCCAGGTAAAAAAGCCACTTCAGTAAAAGGTGAAAAAGCGGAATACTCCCCATCTTTATACTTGTATCTACAGGCAAATCTTGGAAATCTAAAGTTAAACAAACCTTTTTCTTGTAATAAATAAACATTAAATTCGGTGTTATCTAAATCTAATCTTTGATCATAACTAAGTATTCTTATAGCACATGTTAATTGGTTGACGCCATTAATAACAGCATATCCAGCTATTGATTCAATTTGAACTATTACTTTACTTTTTTTCAAAACTCCCGTTAAAGGTTGCACAGATTCTACAACTAATTTATCTCCTACGTTAAAATCTGGAGCAGAAGAAAACGTAACATCTATAATATTAGAACTCATTGATCCAGTTGTGCCGTCAAACCAATTTAGTAAACTACCATTTATAGTTGTTTGTATTTCACCTATCATTGGATCAGAACCCGCTACATCATCACGGGTTGTATTTTTCATTTCTAGTTTAGGGGCTGTTTGTGGACCTTTTTTTATAATTGTTATGTGTTCGTGTTTTATTGGTCCTACTGAGACATGTAAAATGGGAGATGTTTTATCTGGATTTGGAACAAAGAAATCTGTATGTGTTACAAAGTTATATGTTCCAATTTTAATCTCAGGTATATTTATTTTTTTTGGCTCTGTATTGTTATCTGTCCAAAATAGCGTTTCTTCTATTATGTTAATACCTGTAATTAAATAACTTTTATCAAAATGTAAAACTCTTTCTTTATCACCGGGCAATAAATTAGGTGGAAAAATATCAACTATTACTGGTGTTACTTGTTTTGTTTTATAGTTATATTCAGCTATAAAATCAATTCCAATACCAGAAACCAACCAATATAGTCTGTCGTTTTTTTCATCAGTAATACTTCCAACACAATAAAAACCATAAGATTCTAAAGTAGGTGTATCTATAAGGTCACCATTTTGGTCTATGAAAAACTCACTTGAAACATTTAGATTTCCTAGAAGATTTTGTAAAGATCCTGTATCAGAACCTTCTGAAGTACTTACTTGTACATTTAGAGCATCTCTATATTCTCCATCAGGAACTAGTCTTTCGTCGAAGTCCTTGTTCATTTTGCCCTTATGAAACTTATGATTTAAATCCGGCATTTAATTAGTGTTTTATTTGTTTTGATTTACCTCTTAAAATTTGAGTGATTTCTTCTAATTTAATATTAGAAAGTCTTAATTTTGCTTTTCTAGTTTCAGCAAATTTTTCTTTTCTATATCTATTAATAACATATTCTGGTACGTCAATTCTAGCTGATAAGCAGCCATAAGCTATCCATTTGTATATAGCTTCTTCGGCTAATTTAGGAACAATCATTTCTTCGTGAGTGCCAAGATGATCACTGATATATTTTAATATTACAGTTTTTCCAGATAAATTAGAACTAAAGTGTATCATTCCGTTAGCGCAATCTATATAATAAGAACCATTAACTTGAGTATGTTGAGGATCTATTCCATATCTCTCCCCTTCAGATGGCCAATAAGTATCATCTTTATAATCATTACTTCTATTTTCCGAAGGCGTATTAGATTTATATTTTGTCCAAGTATCTGAAGTTGTTTTTAGTGACGCAAAGGTTACCTCACCATTTGCTGAGGCAGCCGGTGTATTAGCAGTTTTAGAAGTGGTAATATACAAGCCGTTAACATCAACAACTGTAGTATCAGCTGGAAAATCTACATGTGAAACCACCATACCAACCTTAATATTAGATATATCAGAGGCCGAGGCAGCTAGTATTTTAGGATCAGTAGTGTCCCATGTAAGGGATTCTACTATATAAGGAGTCTCTTCTTGTAAATATATATCAGAAGGACCAGTAGCTTGTGTTAAGTGAGGATTAAGTTGAGAACTAGGCCAAGTAGTAGGTTGAACAAGCGCTGGCAAAGCCATGTATGTTGGTAGAAAAGTTAAAGTTTCTTGAGAATTAGTAGAAGCACCAGTACCCCAAAGAGCATCAACATCAGCACCTATTTCGTCAACTAATGTTATTGTAGTTATACCACCACTGTTTGTTGTACTTTCTACCACGGTTATACTTAAGTAACCGGCATTTGCTGTGGGACTATTAGCATTACCATCTATAGGTATACTTGGTGCTACAACCTGCATTCCAACTAATATCTCTGGATATTCACCATCTAAAACAACGGTATTAGAACCAAGCGTTAAAGTTCCAACAGCAGTCAAAGCATATTCACTGTCACTATTTTGTTTTATAGGTGTTGGATTAGAGGTTTTACTAGTGGGATATATTATATGTTCTATTCCAGAATTATCAATCCATGCTAATTTAACATAATTAACATAATCATGTGGAAGCGGCATTGTTAAATTTGGAGAAACTTCTATCTCTTGAGATTTACAAGATTTCAAAGTATCATAAGATAATTCTTGAAGTGCTCTATGAGCATGAAAACTAATATCAGATCTAAGAGTTTTTTCTAACAATTTTCCTTCACCAACATAAGTTGCTGAAAAATTATCCATAACATCTTCTAGTGAAATAAATTGATATCCTCCAAAATTATCTCCATCATAATACGCTTGTTGAGCTTGATTATTTAATCCATGAGCCATATTCTATTGTTTTTGTTGTGAAATATTTGCACTGTCTAAAGCTAGTGCTACTTGCGATAAATTTGATTTATTAATAGTAACACCAGCTAAAGTTAATATTTTATACACTAACTCTGTTTCTTCAGACTCGTGTAGTTGATAATTTATAGACCTACTAGCGTTGTATAAAGCTCTTTCATTTATAACATCATATCCCCACTCTACTTTCTCAGGTCTTTTTACTATCTCAACCGTAACATCTCCAGAACCTGGAGTTCTACCATTCCAGACCTCTATATCTTCGTCGAGTGCAATACTATCTCTGTATATAGGATTTTTACTTAATCCATACGAATGAAAGCGGGATTGTTTTATATTAGTGAATTCAGTTGAACTAACTTTTTTTGCTTCGTATTTTTCCCCTGTGGGTAATGCAACATATACTCGTCCAGTTCTATAATAATCTGGATCGCCATTAGGACTAATAGGTGGGTTTGCAGTACCAGGAATACGAGGGAAAACGCTAGGATCTGCTAAAGTTGTGTTTATTGTAAATGTAGCTAATTTACTTCCAATTAACTCTTCCATATCCGAAAAAGAAGATGTGTCAGTATCAACTTTTTTTGCCTGATCTAAGTCATAAAAATACTGTTCAAATATAAGTTGTTGGGCCTGATTTGCTAATAAATTATATTCCAAAGGAGTTATATAACCTCTTTGCTCTTTATTTGCCAAAGCTAAAACTCTTTGATATACGGTATCTATACTTATCATTTTTTTTATTTTTTATAAGGAAAAGCTTTATTTAAAGCTTCTTGTCTTTTTTTACATCCACAATCTTTTTTACCTACTGCTTTAGCGCCTAATTGAGCTAAATTATGTAAACCAGTTGCTGTGGTGAATTTGTGTATTGTATCTCCTAAACCTCTAGATTTTGGAGCATAATTTTGTAAATTTTGTCTACTCATAATTATATTTTATTTGTAGCTTACAATCGCCCCGTAGAGCGATTGCATCTACAGTTTGATTAATTATTTAATCTTTTTTCAATGTTAGAGTATATCTCCATTCCTTCGTCAGTTTTAAACCAAGCAGCCAAAGCTGAATATGGATGCTCATCAAAAGGAACATTCATTAGTTTTCTATCATTAGAAGCCCATGAAAAAGTTCTTTGATCAGAAGATAATTTTAATATTCCCATTTCGGTAGCTTTAATGCCAAGATTTCTAAGATGTACATTGTCGTCTTCAACTAATTCTAAGAACAATCTTGGATTTCTCTTAGCGTATAACAATAAATCTCTTTTAAGTTCTTTAGAACTCATATTAGACACTGCTGAGCCAATTTCTACTCTCATAATAGCTTCAACCATATCAATATCTAAATTTTGTGCTGCATTTAAAGCTTCGATTTCCATTTCTAATACATCTATTTCATTAACAGCATTATCTACTGGTTTCCATTCTTCATAAGTAATATTAGCTTCTGGATGGTATAATGATAATAACTTTTGCAATACAGTTTTTTCTCTAGTAACATGTAAAGCTCCATTTCTAAAAACGATATGAGACAATCTTTGATCTCCCTTCATTTCGTCTACAAAACAAGTTTGTTGGTTTTCACAGTATTTTAGTTCTCTTTCAAAACCTTTGCTTTCGTCAAACCAATATATGTTAGCAGATCTAATCATTTGAGATAAAGGCTTCTTTCTGCCTTTGATATAATAAACTCTATCTTTTATTTCCCAACCATCTTCTGCTTTTTTAAAGGTTGGTTCTTTTCTTTTCGGTTTTGGTTGTTCTATAACCGGTGTTTCAACTTTTGGTTGCTCTACAACCGGTGGAGTTGTTTCCACTTCTGTTTTTTTTGTTGTTTTTGCCATAATATAATATATAATAAAATTAATAAAAAGAAAGGGTCGAGGCCGAAGCCTCGATCCTTAATATAATAAATGCTTACTTCATTAACATA
>Ga0209232_1001437_pt1 | contig 12753 bp, 12 predicted proteins | sample ETNvirenome_2_60_FD_184066 | JGI IMG/M metagenome (GOLD analysis project Ga0209232, IMG submission 184066) | Marine viral communities from the Pacific Ocean - ETNP_2_60 (SPAdes) (version 2) | ecosystem: Environmental > Aquatic > Marine > Oceanic | place: Pacific Ocean | collected 2013-06-22
CTCACTCACAGGGTCACAGGACTACGGTAAGATTCTGCATCTGATTAACGATACGTCTAACTTGACTATGGAGTACCGTCCTCAGTCTTGGTTTGACGAGCAGTACCTGATTAACACACCGGCATCTGGAGCACCTGAGTACTACACGTTTAACGGTGTTGATTCCAATGGTGATTCACAGATTGATGTGTATCCTAAACCTGACGGTGTGTATTCTCTAAAAGCTAAGATAGTTCTTAGAAATACTGACATGGCTAATGACGCAGACACACTTGCTGTTCCTAGTCAGCCCGTAATTCATATGGCAGTAGCACTGCTGGCGCGTGAGCGAGGTGAAACAGGTGGTACATCTACCCCAGAGTACTTTGCTATCGCTGACAAATATTTATCAGATGCCATCGCTATGGATGCACAGAAGCACCCTGACGAAACCATCTGGTACACCCCGTAGGAGTAAGTATGGCACAGCCACTACAAAGTATTAACCTAGTTGCTCCTGCGTTCAAAGGGATCAACACAGAAGATTCTCCTATTGCACAGGATCCGTCCTTTGCTGAAGTTGCGGACAACGCAATCATTGACAGGCGTGGTCGTTTGGCTTCACGTAAGGGTAATGCTGTTGTTACCACAAACAAGACTGCTTTAGGTACTGACTACCTGCACAACGTACACGAGTTTTACGACAGTGCGGGTAACGAGGTAATCTTTAGTACTGGTAACAACAAGATTATGACAGGCACAACTACTTTGGTAGATGCTTCTCCGGGGTCGTACACAATTAGTGCTAACGATTGGAAAATATTTAACTTTAACGATCATGCATATTTCTTTCAGCGTGGTTATGAGCCTCTGGTGTACAGCAATGCACTAGGCGCAGTAACCAAAATGTCTGCTGTTAGCGGAGCGTCTGTATCTGCTACACAGTACTGTAACGAAGCTATTGCTGCTTATGGTCGTGTGTGGTGCGTAGGTAACGCCAGTGATGACAACGTTGTTTACTGGTCTGATCTGCTCAAGGGACACGACTTTGCTGGTGGATCTAGTGGTTCTATTGATGTATCTAAAGCATGGCCTAACGGGTTTGACAAGGTTGTAGCTCTTGCAGCACACAACGGGATGTTGATTATCTTTGGTGAAAACAACACTCTTGTTTACGCTAACGCAGAAAGACCTGCGTCTATGGAAATACGAGATGCTATTCCGGGTGTTGGTTGCGTAGATCGTAAAAGTGTACAGAACATTGGTACTGACTTGATCTTCTTGACTCAGACAGGCTTGCGTAGTCTTGGCAGAACCATACAAGAAAAGTCTCTGCCTATTACAGATTTGAGCAGGAACATCAAGCAGGAGATTATTGCAAATGTGCTGGCTACGGCAGAACCTGTAAGTTCTGTGTACAGTCCTGAAAATTACTTTTACCTGCTGTGTTTCCCAGACCTTAACCTTGTCTATTGTTTTGACGTTAGGGGCTTGTTAGACAACGGGTCATACAGGGTAACACGATGGCCTAGTGTGGACTTCAAAAGTTTCCACAGGGACAGAAACGGTGACATATACATTGGTACAACAGCTGGACTAGGAAAGTACAACAACTACTTAGACAACGGTAACTCTTACCGCTTTAGGTACTTTAGCCCCGGCCTTACCTTTGGTGACCCAGCACGAATCAAGATGCTGAAGAAGATTAGACCTACTTTGATTGGAGGAAACAACTCAGACATATTCCTCAAGTGGGCTTACGACTTTTCAACATCAGCCAGTAGTAGCACGTTTAGGACTAGTTCTGATGTACCGGGTTTCTTTGGTCAGTCTGAATACAACGTTGCTGAGTACTCTGAAGAGGGTATTACTTTGAGTAGAAACTCATTGAACACTACAGGCTATGGATCAGTAGTCAGCGTAGGACTAGAAACAGACATTAACGGGTTCTCACTGTCCATACAGGAAATGAATGTATTAGCACTTGTAGGTAAAACGATATGATAAATTACGATAAAAACAGGGGTATTTACTAATGGGTTTTTTAAGTGATATTGTAGAAGCCTTTGTTCCCTCTACTATTGAGAAGCTTTACACTGAAGACCTGCCACAAGCTACGGCCCCTGATGTTTCATTTAAGCCGTTTACCGTGTCGGGACCAACAGGTTCAGTTAGTGCAGGACCAACTGGAACAACATATACGTTAGGTGGTGCTGGACAACAACTTCAGAGTGCTCTAGAGAGTTCTGCTTTGTCTAGATTTAACACTACACCAGCGGGTGTTGGTCAACTAGGTACGACAGCGGGACAGGCAATGGGCGTTGGTGGGCAGTTCATGGGTCAGGTTGGTATGCCTATGGGTGCTAGAGAACAAGAAGTGTATGACCGTATTAGGGCTACACAGCTTGGTGAAGAAGAAAGACAGAGGCTTGCTTTAGAGGAGCGTTTGTTTTCTCAAGGTCGTGGAGGAGTTCGTACAGCTATGTTTGGCGGTACACCTGAACAGTTAGCTCTGGCACAAGCACAAGAAGAAGCTCAGAACAGAGCATCTCTAGCGGCTATCCAACAGGCACAAGCAGAGCAACAGCAACAAGCGGCTATTGGTTCTCAGTTTACAGGATTAGGCGCTGGTCTTACGGCACAACAGCAGGCGCTTGAGGCTGGACAGCAACAGATGGGCTTGGGTGCTCTTCAGGGTGCTTATATACCACAGGCGGCTATGTTGTCGGCGTTCTCACCTGCACTCAGCGTAGCGTCTCTGGAAGACGTAGCACGTAGACAAGGGGGTGAACTTGCTTTGGAATCTCAGATGGCTAACATTTCTGGGCTTGTTGGTCAAAGAGCCGCACTTGCTAATATGTACGGCGGTATTTACGGTGGTCTTGGATCTGGCTTAGGTGGTTTGTTAAGCGGTGGTGAAGGCTCTTTAATAGATTTCATTATTCCCGGCTAAAGGATAAATAAGATGGCTATTGATATAGGTGGAATGCTGGCTAGATCAGGAGCAGTTACTGGTCAACTTATGGGGCAAGGTCTTGCTAATCTTGGTACTGGTATAGGCGCTGGCTTAGGTGGTATGTTGACTAGGCGTCGAGAACGTGAGCAAAAACTAAAAGAAAAAGGGATCTTTGGTGGAACTAGAGCTGTTCAACAAGCAGCACAGTCTGGACAACTTACACCAGAAATGTTAAACAGCTATATAGGCAGTATGGAAGGGCTTGGCGTTCCTTATGATAAGTTACTTGGGCAAATAAACAGCTTACAAGAAACAAACACAAATGCCAAGCAAAAAGCTAGGACAGGAAATTTTATTAGTTCTTTAGGTGAAGAGTATACAACACAGTATGAAGCTGGTGTAGCAACTCCAAAAGAGTTACATACTCAGTTTTTAAAAGATAAACAACAACAAAGTATTGCTGATCTTGCAGTTAGTCTTGATCCTTCTTTAGATCCTCAAGTAGCACAACAAATGACTAGTAGTGATCTTGTAAGTTTGTATGAAGATAAAAAAGAAGAAGGCGGTGCTGCGGCTTGGGCTGAGTGGCAACGAGATAATCCTCAAATTAACAATGAAAATAGACAACAAGCTATTGATGTAGCAGTACGTGCGTTTGGTAAAGATGCACCTAAAACAGTTGCTGATTTAGAAGCAAAACAGTTGAGCATTAGATCTGAAAGAGAAGGTGATAAGTCTGTTCCTGTTCTTATTACTATGAAAAATACTGCTGCTTTTGGTGAATTTGATGCACTAGGCGGGGGTAAAACTCAAATTACAGTTAAAAAACTGCCTGTAAACCCTGATGGTAAGCTTTCACCCGCAGCAGAAAAATGGCTAGAAGCCCATGCTGAATCAGCTATGGTGCAAGATACAGGAGAGCCGTGGGTTAAAACCAAAACGTCAGATTCAAATTCTACTATTTTAGGCGGTGATACTTCTACTCCTAGTGGTCAAGGCGGGGAAGACTCAACGCTAGGTCAAGTTATTGGGCCTCAAGCATTAACTGCCGCTTTAGAGCAAATAGGTGATTTTAACTAATGCCAAGTGTCGTTGATAAATACACTGATTACCTTGATGTTATTGATGAAACAGTAGACAAATTTTCTAGTAAACAACAAACTAAAAAGAAAATAGTTCAGCAGTATAAAGATACGCCTATTAAAGACATACCAGATGAAGCGTTAATAGTTTTATACAGCGACACTCCTGTTGATTCAATACCCGATCAAGTACGTTCTCGCATAATGAACGCAGCTGTTGCGCTAGAAGCAAAGCGCCGTGGTCCTGTGCCTGAAGAAGAACAGTCTAAGTTCGCAGAGCAAGTCGATGCTCCTCTAGCTAACTACTATGGGGTTCCCGGTCTTGTTCCGTACACGAAAACTTCTAAAGCACAACGCATTGGACTAGAAGAGGGGCTTACTGATTCAATAAGAACAATTACCCCCAATTGGCTTGTTCCCAATAAAAAAGACTTGGATGAAGAGTTCCGTAATCGTGTTGAAGTATCACGAGAAGGAGCTATGACTGACTACATGACCGGCTTGTTTGCAGGTGGTACATTAGATCCGGTTGCTGGTGGAGCAACTACTGCGGTGGCTGGTGCTGGTGGTATGTTGTTAAGGAGAGCGCCTATGCTAGGTGCTTTTATGGGTGGTACTGCTGCTGGTGCTACAGGAGGTTCTTTAATACCTGTATATCCTGAGTTTGGTGATAGCAGAGTTAAAAACACAGCTGTTGGTTCTGCTATTGGTGCAGGTGTTACTGCTCTTCCTATAGGAGGGGCTAAAGCTGCTCAAGCAGTTTCTAAGTTAGCTTCTAAACAGCCTGCTCCAGTTGTTCCTCCTAAGCTTGCACCACAGCCTGTACCACAGACCCTATCTGGTGGGCGTGTTCAGCCTAAAGAAACGCCAGTAACAACCGCTACTGTTGATATTGAGCCACAGGTTACTCAGTCTTCTCCTTCTACTCTTAAACTTCAAAACATTGATATGCAGATAGAGGATCTTCAATCCAAAGCCGCTACAGTAGGACGTAAGAAGCGTAAGCCGCTTGAAGCTCAGATTAAAAAACTAGAGAAGGCTAGAACAACCGAACTAAACAAAGCTAACAAAAAGTCTAAGGAAGTAAACGAGCAGGTTGTGCAGATTGAGAATCAAATTAGTAGGTTAGCCTCTCGTTCTGCTGAGTTACAACCGGGACAGGCAGGTGCTAGAGCGCGTGTTAAAAGAGCAGAAAGGCGTATAGGAGAACTAGAAACAGAAGTTAATACCCTTACTGGTTTTGACTTTGCTCCTAACGGTGGCTATCGCGTTAACGTTAACGGGAAACTTTACGACAACCCACGACAACTATTAGCTTTAAAGCAGCGTATGAACTTTCATAATACTACTGGAGCAGAGATTGAATTTATTCTTCCTCCTCCTAAACCTACTGGTGATCCTGTTACTGATGCGGCAAACAAAATTAATTACATTCAGATGTCTAGTGATGCTGGTCCTCGTCTTGGTTTAGATGCTCCACCTACGCTGTCTTCTGCTGGTGTTCGTCCTGCTGTTCAATATGCTGATGAAGCGGCTATGGGCGTTGACGAGGCACAAGCTGTTAAAGCAGGAACAATGGCTGAGTCTACTGCACGTAAAAGAGCAGAAGATCCTAGAGGTGTTGACGTAGGTCGTGACGAGTCAATGACTGCGGAAGAAAAAGGACGAAGAGCAGTACTGTCTGTAGCTTCAGAACCACGGCGTCAGTTAAACTTATCTGCTAAAGCAGTAGGAGGAAATGAAGAAGACGCTATATGGGCTTACGAGAACCTTCCAACTATTGACGACTTTACTTTTGAAAATTTAGAAGAATCTGCTCGTTTGTTGAAGCAAGAAGGTTTTATTGCTAGAGAGTATGATACCCTTCTTGACTTATTAATGGAGCAGAAAGGAAAGATACTTAGTGCAGAAGTAATGGAGGCATTACGTCCTTTGTTTCTTGAAGCTGAAAATAGAATAGATAGTATAGTTAAACAGATTAACAAACTTAAAAAGGAAGGTCTTACTGATAGTGAGGATATGGTTAATTTAATCCAAGATTTATATTTAAATACGTATGTTGCTGAATTGCGTAGAACTAATGGAACTGCCGCTTCTCATATATTAACGCAAGCTAAAAAGAGCAAACAGTTTACCGCTGAAAACACAAGGCGTGTAGATCAAGGTAAATTAATTACGAATTTATTTGGGGTAGAGTGTGGCTAAAAAAGCTAGAAAAGTTATATCAAAAGAGTGCGAAGAAGCGGTAGATAGAATGTTAGCCGCTATTGACTCTGTGCCTGATGAGTTTGTCGAAATGCGTCCTGATATTATAAGGTCAATTTTAAACAACGCAGGCACTAAAGAATGGACTGTTTTGTCAACGATAACTAGCCTTTTTAGTAATTCGTTGTTAGGTTCTACTGGTATGTTTGCAGCTAATGCTTTTAGTGCTGCTGCTCAAGCAGGTATTTATGTTCCTAATTCTATGATTAAAAACGGAGTCGTAAATACTATGGCGGCTCACTATGCTTTACTTGGCAAAGACGCTGAACTTATGACAAACATGGCTAGATATTTTTCAGCGGCTTTAAAATCCGGGCTAGCTTCTGATGTTGCGGATATTAATCTGATTGCTCGCCAAAGAGGTGTCAGTAAACAAGAAATTGTAAAACAAGCTAAACAAATTTACGTACAGTCTTGGGCTGCTAGTGACTCTAATTTTAAAGATGTTGATGTTGAAAAATTTGCAGACGCTATTAACTTAACAGATGATGAAGTTTCTAGAATATTTACTGACATGGAGTTTATGTCTAATCAAAAAGTTCCTTATGGTTTTGGATGGACAACTTTACCACAAAGAATTGCAGTGGCTATTGACGAATCATCTAAAGTTTATTTTCGCATGATTAAGTTATCTGAAATGGCTAGGAAACTTGCTATTAAAGATGCTTCTACTGTTGTTGCAGATTCTTCTAAGAAAAAATATGTTGATGAATTACACGCTAGATATTTTAAAGAAATTATGGATGTCCATAACTCTAGATATCAGGGGGAATATAAGCTTGCTGCAGAGCAAACAAAAGGCGCAAGGTTTAGGGCAGTACGACAAGCTACATTAGCTTTAGAAAAAAAGAGTAACAAGATGTTTGAGAATTTGTTTTCTGCAGAAGACATTCCATATGAAGACATACGTGAGTTTGCCTTGAACATGACGTTTCAACGCCGCTTACCTGTAGATCCTAATGCGCCTTTTATTAGAAAACTTCCAAATGCAATCGCTGCTATTAACAGAGAAAAGTCTAAGCTAGGAAAAGGTTTTAAACTTGGAGAAGAACTTTCTGCTGCTTTTTTAACTACGCAAACTCCTTTCACTAAAACTCCTTACAATATTGCTGTTGATGGAATGTCTTATACTCCTATAGCTATGCTTCCTTTTATGCGTCCTAAACAGTTAAAGAAAAAAATGAAGGAAGGTAAGGTTACATATGAAATACAAGACTATGATGATTACTTAGTTCGTGTTGCTATAGGAACCTCTGTTTTACTTCCTTTAAGTATGTTGTTTTTAACTAGCAACAAAGATGATATGCCTTTTATAACTGGATCAGCAAAAGATGCTGCGGAAAGAAGACTGTGGCAGCAAGCAGGAATACCCGAAAGATCAGTTTTAATAGATGGAACCTATGTGGCTTTTGACAGACTAGAACCTGTTGGTACTGTTCTTAGTTTGTATGTTGATGCGTGGGAAGCTGGTATAAGAGCTTTTACTTATGAACCTAACGACCCAGAATACAATGCAGCAACTGTAGCAGCCGATGAAATAGTAATTAGTCTTTTAAATGCCACTGCAAATAAAACTGTTTTAGAAAGTGCAGTTAGCTTTTTAGATTATTTTAGATACAACAACCAAGGAGCTGTAGCAGGAGCTAAACAATTTGGTACTGACGTTGCTAAAGGTTTTATTCCTACTGGTGTATCTGACTTGGCCCGTATTATTGATGGACAAGAAAGACTAGCACGTACTCCTGTAGAGCAGGTACAACAGCGTATTCCATTTCTTAGGGAACAGCTGCCACTAGATACTAGTCGTGTTGGTGGAGTGTCAACTAAAGAATCTAATTGGACAGAGATTATTCTTAAACTTAAAACAACTCCTATTACTAATCAAACAGAACAACAACGATACTTATATAGAACACAAGCTAACATCCCTGTTGTTGATTCTAAGTTTATGGGTATCAAACTAAACTCAGCAGAAACCGCTTTACTTAGAGAGTTAACTTTACCATATGTTGAGCGTCAGTTAGGTGCAGTAGTAGCTTCACAAATGTTTCAAAATGAAGACGCCTTTAGACAAAAAAGAATATTAGAGCGAGAGGCCACTAGAGCTTCTCATCCCGGTGTCAATGAAGGTTTGTTGGCTGAGTTTATTCAAGAAGGTCAAAAAAGATTTGGTGGTAAAAAATGGATAGACTCTTTGGGAGCAAGAAAATGGAACCAGAGAGTTAGGGAAAAGGGTCTTAACCTGATGGCAGGTTTTAAGGACGTAGAAGAGTTTTAACTGGAGTTAACAATGAAAGACAAAGATCATACAGTTTCTTATACATCTATCGACTATCACAGCATGTGTCAGCGTTCTAAGGATCGCATCAAGAAGATGCAGGCTGAAGGAATACCTACGTCCCATGACCCAAAGGACAAGCCAGAGGACGCAGGCAAAAGGGACGGTTACTCTATCCTGTTCATGTCATAGTTCACAGTTGTTTCCTGTGCAAGCCAGTTGCTGTGACCCTTCAGTCATATCGCTGGCCTCTTCTATATCCCACGATATCTCTGTAGGAAAACCCTTCTTAAGTTCTTTCAAGGTAGCCTTATCAACAGGTTCATAAGGTGCTTGTTGGTATGTGTGGTCTGAGTAAGGCAAAAAAGAAATACCACTTACCTTATCAAACTTGTTGTACAGCCACTGTCCTACCTCAAGGAACTCATCATCACGGTAGTAGCAAGTCATTGACGGCTTGTGCTCACACCAGTAGTCCTGATATATCTCCCATAGATCTAACTGCTCCATAGCGCCCATGTCTGAGGCTGTCACAGCGCCTTCAGGAGACGCGATAGGAAAGGAAAATACCTTAGTACTGGGTGACATTAGATCGTCCTCCACAGGCACACCAGCGGCCTCTAGGACAGAGCAAAGTGGGTCACGAGCGTCTGCGCGGACTCTGCGAATATATTGATTGCTGTAGCGAGGGTGAATGCCACTAGCAGAATCGACCAGCTGACTAACAGTACCGCTAGGCTTGATCGCAGTAATCGCGACAGAAGGATTAATACCCAACTTCTTAGCCCATTGCTCGTTAGTGACGATAGCTTCATTACGCATCTCCGTTAGCCACTTCTTGAGTTTAGCCTTGTCTTCTCGTCCTGATAGTACAGGGTGATCCATGATGCCCGTAAGACTAACACCTAGTAGTGCTTCTTCCTCTGTGTTTGTCTTCCATATGTTTCTTAGGTATCGGAAGTCTGTGAGGGTAGCCTGTAAAGTTCCAAGGATAGACGCAATGCGTACTTTTCGTTTGAGGCTAGCGAGCGTATCGGATGGCCTGATAACAACTTCAGATAGGTTGCAGAACTGGTAGGGTCTGAGGATGATTTCACTACATGGATTAGTTCCAAAATCATAGGTAGCATCTCGTCGCTCGTTTCTTGCAGCTTGCTTTTGACTTGCCACTCTACTAAAGACACCTCGTTCACCAGATCGTGATTCATACAGACTAGTCCACTCATTTAGGAATGCTTCAAAGTCTGGCTTCTCTGTGTAACAAGCAGAGTTATTAGCCAGCCCGCGTTGTGGTTCATCAGCCCACCATTGCCCGTGCTTACAACGGCGTAGCCTATCGTCCGTTAGGTTAGAGAGACTGATGAGGGCGCTTCGTCTGACTCCTCCGACAACGACGATTTGAGCAATCTTACAGCAAAGATCGTGGCATTCAATGGATGTAAGGCGTCGTCCAGCTGATCCTTGAAAGAGTTCAACTGTGAATTTGAAAAGATCGATGAGAGGTTCAGGACCACTTGCACGACCTCCGAAAGTCTTGAGTGTGGAACCTGCAGGTCTAACTCTGCTAACGTCCCATCCGGGAACTTGACCTGAGTACAGCAGTGATACCAACTCCCTAAACGATTTCGCCCATCCGATCTTCGAATCTGCAACATTAATAACTGTGTCGGTTTCATGGAATGTCTCCGCTACTTCTGGCAGCTTTGCTATGTACTGCCGTTCAACACTAAACCCTACTCCTGTCCCACACATCAGAACGTACATCATCTCGTCAAATGCTTTTGGGTGGTCAATAGGTAGGTAGCTACAGTTAAACCCTGCTACGTTGTCACGATCTAGTGCCTCACCTGCGGTCATCAGCGCCCGCATAGATGGCATTACATCTAGATCTTGAATAGCTTTAGATATCTCTGATACATCAAAGTCATTTAGCTCAGCACGGTCTACCCAATAGTTAACGTAGCGGTTGACGGTTTCTTCCCACGTTTCTCTACGTTGTTCTTCTGGTAGGTATCGTGCGTAGCGGGACTTGTGTATGTATTGTTGATATGCGTCCAATGATATTACTCCTTTGTTGGTCTGTGTATCTTGTCCAATTAATAATTTCTTCTTTCGTTCTGTGACACCCTGAACATTTATTGTTGACTAACTTACATTGTTTTATGCAGGGACTTTCCATAAGAAAAATAACATAACATATATGATGATTAGTAGAATAACTACAAAGTCTAAAGGTGGCTTGTTGAACACTAAGTTATTCCTAGTGTCTCGTTCTCTATTGCTGCTTTGGCTAGGCCAAGTAGTAAGTATACACCATCAGGGTACTGTTCGGTAGCTGTTAGTTCAAACACTTCACCGTCTTCATACATGACAACGACACACTTAACTGGTCTACCTTCGTCTTCGTACTCTTTGCTTCGTATAGCTAGAGCCGCTAGGAACTCAGATGTTTTAACACCTGTGTCTTCCTTCTTACCAAACTTACCTTCAACTATCTTCATTTTGTAAACGTTCCAATAGTATCTCAAGATAGTGGATAGCTTTCTTGATATCTTCTATGCCGTTCTTGTTCTTCCACCTTGTTATGTACTTGATAGCGTTGGCTTCACACCAATCTATCTTGTTAGCAATGATGAAGTCTACAGGCTGTATGGCATAGCGGTTGTAGTGATCACCTCCTACTTGTTTCTTGATAGGGTGCTGGTCTTGAGGGTGATACAGCTTGCCTACTGCTGTGTCCCACTCTTTTGGTGTTGCATCGTTAATAGACATTTTCTTCCTCTAAGTCAAACTTCCAACTGTTAGTGTCCACTTTGTCAGCGAACCTTTCAACCAACTCTTCGGACGTAATCTCTAACGCCTCCATGATAGTCACTTCATCGTAGCGTTTAGCTACTCGTTCAAGTATCTCGTCAAGAGTTAGCACCGTACTTCCCCCGTAAATAGGACATAGACACAGGCATCTCATCAAACGTACCGTTGTCTACCTCGTTGAATACCCACAACCCAGACCATGATCCGTTAGTCTGAGGGTTCAGGTACTCCTCGTCGTGTTGGTAATAGATACCAGCAAACAAGGATGTCATTCTTTTTCCTGCTGCGTTTCTGTCAAAGGCAATGTCTCTGTCTTGTACGTGTCCCATGACGCATGACATATGTTTCTTTTGGAGCAGTAGTTTTGCATTAGTGACTGGCCTGCCCATGACACCGCTAGTGAAAAAGTGGCAATAAGCAATACCGTCCACAATAACCGGCTGAAGATACGGATATACTTCCCAGCCTCTGAGATTAAGATCCTCATAACTCATCAGTCCTTCTAGCTTGGCATCGTTCTCTACTGCACGTTCCACTCTGTACTCGTGATTACCAAGGGTAAAGATGAGGCGAGGCTTCCATACCTTCTTCTTCATCCTACGCATACGTGACTGCTCTGCCCTGATGCAGTCCATGAACACCTGCATAGCCTCGTTGCCAGCCTCTACGTCAGCAGAGTAACGCCTACCTTCAAACGACTTCTTACCTACATCGTATGATGACAACGATGGAAAGTCCCAGTGATCCCCCAGATGTATGATGGTGTTAGGTTTGATCGCCGCTGCATAGCGTCCTGCCCACAGCATATGGTCAATAGGATGATCTGGTTTGATCTGAGTATCAGGTATTATTAGGTGTCTCATCTTCTCCATCCTGTAGGTATTGTGTCAAGAGTGTACCAACGGAATCCATGCTTCTCTGCCCACTCTTCCATTGTGTAGCGTGTACCGTCCTTTCTTCTTCGTGATCCCGGCATTGGGGTCTTGGCTCGTTGGAAGAGAAATACCAACTCCTCCTTTGGGCTAAGTGTCTCCGCGATGATGACATACTTACGCGCCTCCTCTGATGTACGGAACCTTCCCTTGGCTTCTATGTACCATGTCTTACCACGGTGTGTGTAAACAAAGTCAGGCTCGTAGTGTTTAGGAACAAGGTAGAACAGGCGTTGTTCTGGATGATACTCGCAGCCCTGCATAATCTCATGGGCTTCTTTCTCAAACTTAGAATCATACTTCTTCATCTACATCTATCTGATTTATTTGAAATGAACCGACTCCGTAAAATTCAATATCTTTCATTGCCCACTCTAAAGCTTCTTCTTTTGTTTTAAAAGAAATTAATTCTCTGAGACAGTCTTGATCTGAGTTTTCCCACATTGT
>Ga0209232_1001438_pt1 | contig 12751 bp, 19 predicted proteins | sample ETNvirenome_2_60_FD_184066 | JGI IMG/M metagenome (GOLD analysis project Ga0209232, IMG submission 184066) | Marine viral communities from the Pacific Ocean - ETNP_2_60 (SPAdes) (version 2) | ecosystem: Environmental > Aquatic > Marine > Oceanic | place: Pacific Ocean | collected 2013-06-22
TAATAAAAATTATAATAAAAATAATTATATTTGTAATATATATAAAAACATTTATTATGACAAATTATGATGGTTTTAAAAGTCCTAAAATTGTAACGAGCAAAGTAGTTCGAGAGAAAATTACATTTAGAGGCAAAAAAATAACAAGAGATAGAGTAGTAAAAGAATGGAATATACCTAAAGTTATAAATAGTGATATTGGATTTCAAATGATGTTTGGATTTAGGTCTACAAAACACTTAAAACCAAAATCTAATGGGGGATTAACGGAAAGAACTGTAGAGTATTAATTAAAATTTAAAATTATGGGAAAAATGAAATGGATTTATGGAATGGTGCAAGATGGCACCTCGTATGCATTTCTAGATGCATATAAAAAAGCTAGAATTAATAATAGCATGGGATTTAAGTTTGATGATAAATATATAGATATTGTTCAAGCTAAAGCTATTGTTAATCAAATAAAGATAGCTGTAAAAGATTATGATAAACACATTGATGAAATGGCAGAAAGACATTTTGATATGTTACATGATATAGCAAGAGGAAAATGATTTATTTAGTAGATGGATCAGAACATGCAATGAACCCATCACATTATCAATCGGCAACAATTGATAGTGTGGTGGAGTATTGCAAAACTAAAGAGGTACTAGGCGTAGACACAGAAACAGAAGGATTTGATTTTACATGCAAGAAAATGATTATGTTTCAGATAGGTGATAAAGACAATCAGTATGTAATAGATACTAGACATGTTAGTATAGAGCCTCTTAGAAATATACTTGAAGATAAAGATATAATCAAAATCTTTCACAATGCTAAATTTGATTATAAATTTATTAAAAAGTGGGGAAATATAGAATGTGAAGGTATATATGATACATTTTTGACTGAACGTGTATTAAACTGCGGTAAAGATAATGTTAGATATGGTCTTAAAGATGTATGTAAAAAGTATTTAAATGTTGAGCTAAATAAAGAGGTAAGAAATCAATTTATAGGCTTGACTGGTCAACCATTTAGAGAGGACCAGATAGTTTATGGTGCTAAAGATGTAGAATACTTGTTAATGGTAAGAGCAAAACAATTACCACTAATAGATAAGTATAAGCTTAATAATGTAGTTGAATTAGAAAACAGAGCAGTTAGTGCATTTGCAGACATAGAATACAATGGTTTAGATTTAGATTCTGAGAAATGGAGAGAAATAGAGGCTGTTAACATGGATAAAGCTGATAAGCTAGAGTCTGATTTAGATGAAATGGTTAAAAATGATAGCAGAATAAAACATTTTGTGTCTAGGTATATACAGACAGATATGTTTACACCTGTAGAAGAAATTAGAGATGTAGATATAAAGTGGACATCTCCTAAGCAAGTGTTAGCAGTATTTAAATGTATTGTACCTAAGCTAGACAATGTTAATGGTAAACAAATGTATAAGTATAGGTTTAAGTATCCATTAATAGATAAGTATGTAAAGTATAAAGAAGCTATGAAACTATGTACATCTTATGGTGATGCATTCTTTAAGAACTTATCATCAGATAAAAGAATACATACCAATTTTCATCAAATACTAGATACTGGCCGTGTAAGTAGTAGTAAACCTAATATGCAGCAGATTCCTGCTGATAATATATATAGGAATTGCTTTACTGCACCCGATGGTTGGAGTTTTGTCAGTGCTGACTATTCTAGTCAAGAGTTAAATGTTATTGCATTTGGTTCTAAAGATCCTGTATGGATGGAGGCATTAAAGAATGGTGAAGACCTACACTCCACATGTGCTGAGTTAGTCTATGGTGAACAATGGTTAACTAGTGGTGAAGACAGTTGTGCTTATTTTAGAAATAAACAAAAGTGCAATTGTCCTTCTCACAAAAAACTTAGAACAAATGTTAAAACAATTAATTTTGGTCTTGCTTATGGCATGGGCCCTAATAAGCTTGCTGATACCCTTAATATTACTATTGATAATGCTAAAATTCTTATCGATAAGTATTTTGAGGCTTTTCCAGCTATTAAAGGGTTCTTAGATAAGCTAGGTAACTATGGTAAAAAGTTTGGTTATATTAAAACATTTCCTCCTTACAATAGGAAGAGATGGTTTAGTACATGGTATCCAAAGATTTGGAATAACAAATCATCTATGATAGAGCTTGGTAGTATTGAACGAGCATCTAAAAATACACCTATACAAGGAGCTAGTGCAGATATGACTAAGCTAGCACTTGTATTAATGAGAGATTATATTAAGATGACAGATATTCCTGTAAAATTAGTCATGACTGTACATGATCAAATAGACACTGTATGTAATAATGAATATTTGTCTATGTGGACAGAGAAAATGCAAGAATTAATGGAGTTAGCAGCAAATCAAATAGTAACTAATGGATTATTAAAAGCTGAAGTAACAGTTAGTAATTGTTGGGAAAAATAACTAGAGTATTAATTAATAAAATAAAATTATGGAAAATAACACACCTATAGTAAATTCACTGTTTGCAGGTAGTACTGCTAGTAATTTACCAAAAGAAACAGAAGCATCACAAATTGATATATTAAGAGAATCTAATCGTCAATTTAAACTAGAGATAATAGAATTAAAAGAAAAGTTAAATAAAATAATAGATATACTTAAATAACTATGAAAGAAGAAACTAGATATTTTATAGAAGAATGTCGACAAGAACAAGAATGGAAAGAAAGATGGAAAGCTAACCATATAGAATTTGATAATTATTTTAAGTATAGTGGAGAAGTAGAACCTTACTCTGAAGACTATCAAGCTTTTTTACAACAGTTGGATAATAATGCTAATTTTATTAGATATTATAAAAAAAGGCTTCAAGATAAGGATTTCTTTTTATTTCTAAACGAAGTTGAGAGTAAAATTGTAGATTATTTCTATAGACACCCTGATAAAACTATGATAGAAGTAGCAGACGGTGTAGGACACTCTAAAACTTATGTAAGTAAAATTATTAGTAAACATATAAACATACAACAAAATGATAAGAAAAACACAGGTTGACTCCCTTAAAGAGTTAAAGAAAACTATAGACGGTAAAAGAAAGACTGTCTATAATGTCCTTGTTAAGGGCAAAGCTACAAATAGAATGATAGCTAAAAATTTAGGTTGGGATATAAACAGAGTTACAGGCAGAGTAACTGAGTTAGTTGGTTTAGGTATGGTCATAGCTGATGGCACAAAATATGATAATGATACTAATAGAACAGTAACGTTATGGAAAGCACTGTGACTCAACAAATAAATAAAATACGAGACAAAGAACAAAGAAAGGCCCTTAATGCTTGGGCTGCACAAGGCTTTGTAGGATCTGTTATTGCAGGTACAGGTTTTGGTAAATCTAGAATAGGTGTGTTAGCAGTTAATCATATATTAAAAGGAGTTAAAGAAGGTTCTGCTTTAATACTTGTTCCTACCATACAATTGCAAGATCAGTTTCGTAATGAGTTTATAAAATGGGGCCTAGACAATTGCCTTGACAGCGTTGATATTTTGTGCTATCAATCTGCATATAAATTGCAAGGTCAACACTACGATATAGTAGTATGCGATGAGATACATTTGGGTTTAAGCCATGAATATCGTAAGTTTTTTAAGTATAATATGTATGATAGTCTGTTATGTATGACGGCTACATTACCTGAAGAAGAAGAGTATAAAGAGTTATTAAAGACTATAGCTCCTACAGCTTACAAAATTACACTAGATAAATGTGTACAATTAGGTATAGTTAGTCCTTATACAATAACATGTATACCTGTAACATTAACTGCTGATGAAAAAGCTGCTTATAAAAAAGCTAACAATAGTTTTGTGCAGTGGAAATATATGTTAGGACAGTTTAATGCTTTTGAAAGTGCGCAAATGATTATGCGTAATAAAAATGCTACAGCCGGAGATAAGCAGAAAGCTGTAATGTTTTACAGAGCTATTAGAATGAGGAAACAAATTGTAGACTTTGCAGAAAATAAAATAAATAAGTTTACAGAAATTTATGAAGACAATAAAGATAAGAAAATACTTGTATTTGGAGGCGCTAATGATTTTACAGATAAATTATGTAATTCTATAGCTCCACATGCAATGTCTTATCATTCTAAAAAGACTAAAAAACAAAAAGAGGCAGCTTTAGAATCTTTTAAAGATGGTACAATAAATGTGCTATGTTCTACTAAAGCATTAAATCAAGGCTTTGATGTTCCTGATGCAAATATGGGTATAATATGCGGTATTACTAGCAAATCTTTATCTATGATACAACGTGTAGGTAGATTAATTAGATTCCAAGAAGATAAAATAGGAGAAATTATTATACTGTATGTTGCTGATTCTCAGGAAGAAAAGTGGCTAAAAAATGCTGTTAAAAGCCTTAATAATGTTATTTGGAAATAATATTTAAAAAATTTGTACAATATTTAAAAGATTAGTATATTTGCATTAGTAATATATTTAGTTATAAAAGATTTGTTTATACTCTAACTGCCAGGAATATATACAGTCAAATAATTAAATTTAAAATGATTAAGTTATGAAAATAGATATAGATTTTGAAGTTCTCGAAGAAACACAAATGAGTGCTGATGATTTTTTATATTTATATATTATCTATCGAAAAGGTTTTAATTATCTTACAACACTTAATCTCAAACCAAATTTAGATGAATTGCAAGCTAAAGGCTATGTTAAGCTAGGCGAAACTGCTGATCAACATGTTGTTAGACAAGAGTTTATAGATCTCTTTTCTAGCAACTTTGATCAGATGTTTGCTGAGTTAGTAAATACATATCCTATGAAAGTTAATTCAACTAGAGGAGGTGTCAGAATTCTTCACGCTAAGGATCCAAATGCTAAGGCAAATGAAAAAGCTAAAAACAAATATCGCAAAATAATAGGTACTAAAGCTTATAAACACAGGCATATAATGAGTTGCCTAAATAAGCAATTGCTTATAGATAAGAGTAACCTTGGTTTTTTACAAAACTTAGAGGTTTGGATTAATAACCATACTTGGGAAAAGTATGAAAACTTAGAAGAAAATGACACACGAGAAATTACCACCAGAATTACAAGATCCCTTTAAAGATAAAGGATTTAAAAGTATCAACAAAGCTATTAGTGCATCGTTACATCAAGTAACAGATGGCATGAAAGGTAAAAGACAGGTTTACCCTACTAAATGGAAAAGACTAAATAAAAATTTACTTGGAGGTTTACAGCCAGGTAAAATGTATGTAATAGCAGGTCGTCCAGGTGTAGGTAAATCAGCTTTTAGTAATCAGTTGATATTTGACCTATTAGATAATAATAAATTTAAAAAACTTCTAGTATTATATTGGAGCTTTGAGATGCCAGGCTATCAGCAAATAATGAGAGCAGGCGCAAAAGGAACTAGTAAGCAGGTAAGTGAATTACTATCTGTAGAACAAAAACTAGAACAAGATGCTTACGAAGCATTTAGAAAAGAGGTATTAAAATATGCACATTACCCCATTTACTTTAACAATATTCCTAGAAACATGGAGTTTGTTAAAAATGCTAACATTGATATTACAAACAAAAAACCTGATCATACTATTATTAATGTTTTTGATCATTCACGTCTTATCTTAAGTGATAAAGACAGTGAGCTACAAAAACTTAATGAGGTATCTAAAGGTTGTATGTGGTTACAAGCTAAAATGGGTACTATAAATATTTTATTATCACAATTAAACCGTAACATAGAACAAGAACATCGTGCTAAAGCGCAGTATCAACCATTGCTAACAGATTTATTTGGCGGTGACAGTATTGGTCAAGATGCACATGTTGTTATGATGTTACAGAGGCCCCATGATTTGTATGGTATTACTGATACATATTGTGGAGAAAATCCTCTAAAACTGCTAGCAGTGCATGTAGAAAAGAACCGTGATGGTTTATTAGGCATGATACCGTATGAAGCAGAAATGTCAACATTTACTATTAACGAAAGACAAAACAATGTTTAAAGAAATAATTAAACTATTTAAAAAATTAGATCAAAACGAAAAATTAATTAAAAACATGGAAGCTTATGAGCAAAAGGAACGCAAAAAACAAAGCAAAGCTAGTTCTTCTAAACGAAATAAACGCAATAGACAAGCGGTTAAAAAGATTTAAGAATGATGAAGAAAAAGTTACGCAATTAACGTCTAAAAGAGACGCAATTAGAAGTAAATTAAAAACTAAAAAATGAATTGGAACAGTAAAACACAACAATGGACAGATTTAAAATCTGTAACAGTAATTAAAATGGCTACAATTGCTAGGAGGTTAAAAACTAAACGTATGTCTGTAAAAAATATTGCAGAAGTTCTTGACCGAAGTGAAAGTAGAATTAGAGAATACCTTAAAACTAAATAATATGGAATTACCAAAAACAAAGGTTAAGGCTAGCCGTAAATCGCCTAAAAATATGATAATATATGGGCCGCCTAAGATTGGCAAGACTACTGTATTATCACAGCTTGATGATTGTTTAATTATCGACTTAGAAAATGGTTCTGATATGGTTGATGCTTTAAAAGTTAAAGTAAACAGTCTTGCAGAGCTTGCAAATTTAGGTAGAGAAATAATTAAACAAGGTAAACCTTATAAATACATTGCTATTGACACTATATCTAAATTAGAAGAGTGGTGCGAAGCAGAAGCTAAAAAGATGTATAAATTAACTGCAATGGGTAAAAACTTTGATAAAAATAATGAAGGTTTATCAATATTATCATTGCCAAATGGTGGAGGTTATTTATATTTGCGGCTCGCTTATAAAAAATGGATTGATAGGCTAAATTTATTAGCAGATAGAATTATACTAGTAGGGCATTTAAGAGATAAAATGCTTGAAAAGAAAGGTAAAGAAGTTTCTGTAAAAGATTTAGATTTAACAGGTAAAATTAAACAAATGACCTGTTCTAACACAGACGCTATAGGTTATGTATATAGAGAAGGAGAAGATACTATGATTTCTTTTAACTCTTTAGAAGATATAACCGCAGGTACAAGATGTGAACACTTAAAAGGTAAGGCCATGCCTTTAAAATGGTCAGAAATATATATAGACTAATTAATTAAACGTAAAAAAATGATTGAAATGAAAACACAAGTAACACCAGGAAAAACACCTGAAAAAATTACTGTTTCTATGATCGACCAAGATCTTAAAAATGGTGTAAGTAAGTCAGAAATGGCTATTAAGTATGGTATTAAACCGTGGGAAGTAGATGAAATGTTTAAGCATCCATTTCTTAAAGGTAGAAGACCTAGTAGAAAGAAGGCTTTATCTTTTACTTTTGTAGATGATATAACTGATGAGCAAGTGGAAGCTTATAATGAAAATAATCCACCAGTGGAAGAGATAGATCCTAATCAAATAACTTTACACGATGCTATAGATAATGCTATAGAAACAGTAAAAGAAGCTAGAGAAGAAATACTAGAAACAGAAAAAGCTGTTATAGATATTCTTAGTCCTACACAGTTTGAAACTCCAGAAGAGACTTTATTAAAAGCTGCAGCTAATACAGTAGATGATTTGCATCAAGCAGTAGAAAAATCTGGAGGCGAGATAGTATCTACAGATGACGATGAAGAAGAACTAAAAATGGACGATGACACGTTCGAATTATAATTAATAACCAATAAAATTTTAAAAACATGGCAATACAAAGTAATGCAAGTACACAAGAAGTTGTAGGTGGAATTAAAACCTACTCAGGTCTAACAAATGTAAAAGTTGTAGCAGTAAACCCTACTATGGCTCAATTACATGCACTAGATATAAATGTAAAATCAGAACCAAATTATTCAGTAACTATGGGTGAGCAAGACTACAATAAAATTGTATTTTGGCTAATGAATGAAGATGGTAATTTTAAATTAGAAATACTAATGCAAAATAAAGCTAGAGTATCTCAAACAGGTAAGCACCAATGGATGAATAATATTGGTCAATCTACATGGTCTACAGATGCCCCTACTTATGAGTGGTGGAAGTCTGAAGGTCAAAGAAAAGCTTTTACAGGTGAAGAAACTCTTATTAATTTTGTAAAAGCATGGGCTAACGTAGCTCAAGGCGGTGATGTATATTTTGAAACAATGTCTAATATTGCTTCAGGTGATGTAGCAGAAATTAGATCTCTTGTTACACAATTACAACCTAACCAAGTTAGAGTTCTTATAGGTGTAAAAGATGATAAATATCAGCAAGTATACACTAAATACTTTGGTAGGGTAAAACCACAAAGAGATGATTTCTTTGTTAAAGCATTAAACGATGACTATGGTCAATTTAACGCAGACTTTAACGCAGATCTTAAGTGGGGTATACATAAACCAACTGTAGATTTAGTTACACCAGATACTATTGATGAAGATGAGGATTGGACAATGCCTGATACTCCACAAGGGGGAGAAAAGGCTGTAGAAACTGCTCCTTTCTAAAATGGGAATCAATAGCAGGAGTAGCAATGATTATTTGCATACAGATGTCATACTTGGTAGAATTACTGAGTATGACATTTTTGTATACTATTGTCCAAACTTTAAAAAGTTAGGTAAAAAATTCAATAGTGATTTGCGAGAAGATAATTCACCTACTGTTTCTATTATACCGTACAACGGTAAGCTTTTATATAAAGACTTTGGAAATCCTGATCATGTATTTGACTGTTTTAACTATGTTAGATACAAATATAATTGTTCTTTTATAGGAGCTTTAAAAATTATTGATTGTGATTTTAATCTTAATTTAAGTTCTAAAAAAGAAGAACGACTATTTACTATGGGCATTATGGGGTATAGACAAACTACTCCTAAGCTTGAAAAACCTCCTATTATTATTAGGAAAAAGAAACGACAATGGAATAAACAAGATGCGACTTTTTGGAGCAAATATTTGGTAAATAAAAAAACTTTAACTATGTTTGCTGTTGAACCAATAAGTCATTTTTGGGTTAACAATACAAGATTTACTTGTAAATCAATAAGTTATGCCTTTAAATTTAAAAATCGATATAAAATCTATTCTCCTTACGAAGTGAAAAATAAGTGGTTAAGTAATACCAAAAAGACAGATGTCCAAGGTTACAACCAACTCCCGAACAAAGGTGAGAGACTTTTTATTACTTCTTCTCTAAAAGATGTTATGTGTTTGCACCGTGCTGGCTATAATTCAATTGCCTTACAAAGCGAAATGCAATTGCCTGATGAGAAATTAATAAGTGAGCTAAAATCTAGATTCAACACAATAGAAATTTTATACGATAATGATTTTGAAAAGGTTAACAACCCAGGCCAGACAATGGCTAAAAAGATTTGTGACTTATATGGTTTTAAAAACATCTGTTTACCTAGTAAGTTTGGAGTAAAAGACCCTTCAGACTTAGTTTATAAGGTAGGTGGTTTTAATGAACTTAAAATTATATTAAATGAAACGAGATGAAATTATTGAAAAATTTAGAACACGAAAAGGATTTTTAAAAAAAGGAGCACAATGGTTAGCTGATAAGTGGGATGTAGATATAGCTATTATTAGAGATTGTAAAAAGCTTGTAACTTCTGAAGAGTGGGTACAAGAAAGAATGAACAATGATAATGGCCATGAACTTACCACAAGTCAGGCTTTTCAAAAACATTTACTAGACAATGGATTAACAATGGCAGACGTAAAGTCTGTTAAGTTTTGGCAAAATTTTAATGGAGAACAAAGGTATAGTGTAGTAACACATAACCAATGGCATGAACAGCCACAGGTTAAAGATGAGTTACTTAAATATATAAAAACAAGATCAACTAAAGTACCAAAACTTAAGTATAAAAAACCAAAAGATCCAATCTGTTATGAAATATCTTTACCAGATATACATTATGGTAAAATAACTGACGAAAGTCCAGAAGCATTAGAAAAGCATTATTTACAAGCTATTCAAGATTTACATAGAAAAGCTGATGGTTTAGAAATTGAAAGATTTCTTTTGCCTGTAGGTAATGACGGACTTAATTCAGAAGGTATGAGTAGAGCTACAACTAAAGGTACACCTCAACAAGACAGTATGCGTTGGCGTCAGTCTTTTAGAGGTTATTGGCATTTAGTTACAAAAGCAATTGACTATTTATCACAATTTGCACCTGTAGATGTATTGGTTGTACAAGGTAACCATGACTTTGAGCGCATGTTTTATGTAGGAGAAGTATTAGACGCTTTGTATCATAACAATAAAAATGTAAGTGTAGATAATAGTTTAGAATCACGTAAGTATTATGAATATGGTACTAATATGATTATGTTTACACACGGTGATAAAGAAAAACCTCAAGAGCTTCCATTATTAATTGCTACAGAGCAACCTGACATGTGGAGTAGATGTAAAGTTAGGGAGGTGCATTGTGGACATAAACATAAAGAGATGCTTAATGAATACATGGGTACTAAAGTTAGATTTATTCCTAGTATTTGTGCTAATGATACTTGGCATAAAACACAAGGTTATGTAGGTACTCTTAGATGTGGGCAAGCTTATATATGGAACAAAAATAGAGGATTAGAAGGGTATTTACAAACTAATGTGATGAATTATGGCATGGAAGAGAAGAGCTAAAAAACCAGGTAGAACTAAAGTAAAAAATGCTAAAAAAAGTAGTTATGACGGTAAAAACTTTCAATCAAATTTAGAGTTATATTGTTATAAACAACTAGAAGAAGCTGAAATATTGGTAGAATATGAAGAACATACTTTTACTATATTTCCAGCTACAGTATACCCTCAAGCTTGTTATGAGGGGACTACTAAAAAACTTTACAACAAAGGTAGTAAAATTAGACCTATAACTTATACACCTGATTTTGTAGACCCTAATGGTAAATTTATTATAGAAACAAAAGGATATGCAAATGAATCATTTCCACTAAGATGGAAACTATTCAAAAAACACCTTAAAGATAACGATCATCGTTATGTGCTTTTTATGCCTAGAAATAAAAAGCAAGTAGATGAAGTTATAGAAATTATTAAACAATTATAGGTTAGAAAGGAGGTTGTAATTAATTAATATTAACCGAGCAGTTATACTTTGTAATTATTACGGCTCCTTCTTTCTTTCCTTTTAATCAATTAAACACAAAAATTATGAATTACGATCAATGGAAACTAAGTAACCCTATAGACGATGGATGTGGTTACGACATGATAAGCGATTGCTGTGGGGCAATGGTGCATGATGACACAGATATTTGTTCAAAATGTAAAGAACACTGTGAGCCAATGGAAGACTATGAGTATGAAGCTCGACAAAGAGAAGCATGGGAAGAAATGATGGCAGACGGTAGAAGAGACGAAGGATTATGATAGAAAAGATCACCAGAAAGTCTATGCTTATTAGACCTTCAGGTAGATCTACAGATTTTATTAGTCCAAGTTTTGGTTACGGCTGTTTATATAACTGTTCTTACTGCTACATGAAAAGACATAAAGATAAAGGTCTTACAGTAGCAACTAACACAGGAGATATATTAACAGCTATAAATAACCATGCTTTCTTTACACCTGTAGATAAACCTAATCAGACACACGCAGAGTATACAACATACGACATAAGCTGTAACGAAGACTTTGCTCTGCATGCAAAACACCATCAATGGGAAAAGATATTTGAGTTCTTCAGGGATCATCCCATCGCTATGGGTAGTTTTGCAACAAAATATGTAAATCCTATTCTTACAAAATTTAACCCGCAAGGTAAAATACGTATAAGATTTAGCCTTATGCCACAACATAAATCAGATTTACATGAACCCCACACATCTAAAATTATAGATAGAATTAAAGCTATTAATGCATTTATAGATGCTGGATATGACGTACACGTCAATTACAGTCCTATTATAGTGTATGATGGATGGCTTGAAGATTACTATGATTTATTTACTATGATGAACGACTATGTAGAATACAAAGATCAAGTATTATCAGAATGTATATTTCTTACACATAACTTTAAAAAGCACACTATAAACTTAGAAAGGCATCCTAAAACAGAAGTAGATTTATGGGTCTTAGATAAGCAAGAAGTTAAAAAATCACAGTATGGTGGAGAAAACATAAGATATAAACTTGGAATAAAATCTGAGTATATTAGTCAATTTAAAGAATTACATAACCAAATTATACCTTGGAATACAATTAGGTATATATTTTAAATCAATTAAACATGCGTACAGTACAAGATCAACTCTCTCGAGTATCAAAAACATTGATATTTACAGAGCCTTTCTACGGTATATTTCTTATTGGAATGCAAAAAGAATTCAATAAGAGTATAGCTACCGCAGGTGTAGGAAAACACGGTATAGGAATGCGGCTTGTTGTAAATCCGGATTTCTTTGCAGAGCTTAGTGAGTTACATCAACAAGGCTTGCTAAAACACGAGCTATTACATATAGCTTTCGGTCATCTTATAATGGCAGATAGATACCCTAATAAAAAGCTATTTAACATAGCGGCAGATATAGAAATCAACCAATATATTGATGACAACATGTTGCCAGCTGGCGGACTAACTTTGGATACTTTTAAGAATGAAATAGTACTACCAAAGAAAGCAGGTACAGATAAGTATTATAAACTTTTACAAGAAAAGATGAATGAAGATGGTACTAGTTACTGTGAGTCTTTACAATCTATTTTAGATCAGATG
>Ga0209232_1001439_pt1 | contig 12749 bp, 11 predicted proteins | sample ETNvirenome_2_60_FD_184066 | JGI IMG/M metagenome (GOLD analysis project Ga0209232, IMG submission 184066) | Marine viral communities from the Pacific Ocean - ETNP_2_60 (SPAdes) (version 2) | ecosystem: Environmental > Aquatic > Marine > Oceanic | place: Pacific Ocean | collected 2013-06-22
TATAGTCGTATTCTACTATAGAGTAGTCTAATTTCTTGCAAATAAGTAGTTTTAAACTATCCTCTAAGTTTGCAAAATTACAAAAGATCCAAGTTTTTTCAGTGTTATTTTCTATAACATCTTTTGTAACAAGATGACTATTGATCTTTACTGATTCTTGTTTTTTGAAATTTATAATAGTTTCGGTGGTTTTTTCTGCTCCACCAACATATTGTTCTTCAAACATATCAGAGACAAATACATATTTTTTCACTATAACAAATCCTTTAAGAGGGTATCTACTTCTTCTTCTAGTTGCTTTTCTTGTTCTTCATTATAGAAATGATCACAAAAAAGTTTAAACAAGTTTTCATCAGAAAATTTCTCATTAACAATTTTTTGCAACTCTAATGCTTGTTTTTTTGCTTTATCTATATTTTTTAAAGTTTTTCTTAGTGACATTTTGTAAGAACCTTGATCGGCAAAAGCCCACATAGCATTTTTCTCTATAACACCCTTCCAATGAGCTTGTTCTTGAACTGGTCTTAGTGTATAGTCAACAGAGGTAAAGTAGTTTTTTCCATTGTGGTGTAAAATATCTAAATGCCCAGACCATCCACAGGCTATTACAGGCAGTCCTTCTCTAGCTGCTTCATAAATGGGAAGACCAAACCCTTCACCATGAGATATATTTATTAAAGCAGATACTTTTTTGTTAGAATACAAACTAGTCATCTGTCCAGAACTCAGATCGCCATGAAGTAGGTACACTTTGCACTTACGATCTTTATATCTTTCAAGAAGTAATTTTAAATGCATATCAACTTGTGTAAAGTCCATTATTGAGTTTCCTTTAAAATTAGTCTTCACAATTAATCCTACTTCTTGATCAATAAATTCTTCCACAAACCAACAAACTGTGTTTTCAAAATTCTTTCTCGGTCCAAGTTGTGATACAACTAGAAAGTTTTTATCATAATCTAGATTGAAGCCAGGAATTTCTTCTGGTTCGTGCCTTACAGTGTTTTCCCAAACAACTTCCACAGGTTTTTGACATCTATATGGGACCTTCTCTCCTGTTTGTGGATTTTGAGCCTCTGCTAGAGTGTCTACAATAGATGTTCTAGCATGATTAGATACAACTAGAACTCTATCCATTTCGTTACATTTAGGTAACCATTGTGGAGAACACTTATCAGTTTCAATACCTGCTGTATATCCTATGTTAATAGGACACATTTTTTCAAATTCATTTGGAATTGTTATTTGTAAAGAAACGTCAGGTTGTAATTTTTTTTGTTGCATAAGGATATGGGTTTCGGTAATTCTTTTATCCATCCATTTCCTAAATTCATTGTTTTCAAAAACCCAACCGGTTTTACCCCAAGCAATTGGAAGTATATAAATATCAAATAAATCTTCTCGGCTTTTTAAAGCTCTTAAAGCAAACCGCGATTGTTCACCATACCCTGATTGTGATAAAACTGGTGCTTTAACAAATATTTTCTTTTTCATTATGCTACCTCCTTGAATCTGATTCCACTGTATGTTCCTTTTTGTTCTATTATTTTATCTATTAGTTCAACCCATTTAGTTTGCAGATGCTCAAAATTATAATTTTCTTCAACATGTTTTCTACCAAGAGCTCCTATTTGTCGTCTTCCTACTTTACCTATATTGTACATTTTAGATAAAGCAGAATGAAATTGTGCCTTATCTACTCTGTCTTCGTAAATATAGGGAACTTGTTGAGACCCAATAACAGCCTTAGATCTTGGAATAAGCCCAACTCCAAATTCTTCATTTCCATCTGTAACTTGTTCTTGAAGACCACCAGTCATTGTTGCGATTATAGGAGTTCCACAAGAAAGTGATTCAAGTGTAGCTAACCCAAAACCCTCGGCATCTGATATGTTTATTGTGCAATCAACCAAATTGTACAACTCGGCTAAATGTTCTTGGGCTAATTTTTTAGTTGATAACATCACTTGTCTATCTTTTAAACCAAGGTGCTGTATGATGTGTTCTAAGTCTTGTCCATGGGGATCTTTTGGTTCTGTATGCATAATTAAACAAGCATTATCGTGCAAGTTTTCTTTGTCAAGCCACTCTTTGAACCAAAAAATGAGAGTTCCGGATTGTTTTCTTCTAGCATTCCTATTATTCCAAAAGAAAACAACTTTATCCCTATCTTCTTCTTGTAAGGATCTTTTTCGAATCTCCTCAATTTCAAAAGGAGCTAAAGGCTTAAAGGTATGTGAGTTCACTGAATGGGGTAAATATGTTGTTGGCACTTCTGGTGCCACTTCTTTAACAATATCATGAGTAACTTTAGAGATAGTGACAATGTGATCGTTAGATAAGTAAAAGTCGCGATTAAAGTAAGGTGCAGGAAAATTATCCCAAACGTGATGATACACCATCGGACAAAGCGGTCTAATTTCATTTTCTATCTCCCATAGCCAGCCCCAGAATCGGGGATCAGTCATAAACCAAAGCAAGTCAATACCTTCGGTTTTAATTACAGAACGGATCATTTCTTGTGTTCCATATCCGTCAACAGGAACTATTTTCCAATCTTTACCGTAAGGATCAACATGAACATGTTGATAATTTTGATGTTTTATTGCGCCACCTAAACTAACAATAGAATACCTTCCGGTCTTAAGAAGGGACTCGCAGAAATACTTCGTTTGAGTTCCAACGCCGGAAGGTGATAGAGGGTGGTCGGAAAGTGTTAATATTTTTATTTTTGACAAAGGTCACCTCTTTTTAATACTATTATAACACGTTGGTTTTATTTTGTCAAGTTTTTTTTTATTTTTTTTTATTTTTTATCTTGGGCAATGCTCGGTGTTTCTAAATTCACAATAAGTGCAAGACCCTCTGTTTTTAAAATGAGCTTTATTATAAATTGATCTTACTGCCTTTATGAGTAAGTTTGTAGCATTTTGTATTTTTCTAGGACCAGATGTAACTCTAAAGATTTCAACGTTATCTTTCTTTGCTGTTCTTTTTAAAAGAGCGAAGTGAGTTTCAACTTTTTTCGGATCAATGTTGTGTTTCAAACAAAAGAATTTTTTATAAAGAGTCAATTGATAAGTTATATATTTATCAGAACGCTTCTTAGCATCCCAACCCCAAGAGCAAGTTTTCCAATCAATTATGTGATATTTTCCATCATCTGTTTTAAGCACTAAATCTATAAATCCTTTGAATTTACAATCTTCTAGCTCAGGAATATCTAAATATAATCTTTCTTCAACGGAATATACTTCGTAGTTTTTAAAATTTTTAATCACTTGAGGTATTATTTGAGGTGATATTTTTTTTGCTTGTTCAAGCATATCGTTTGTCATTTGTTCATTTAGCTCAACATTTTTTCTCATCAAATCCATCAATTCTTTTTCAAACACAACTTCAAAGAAATCATCATAATCTTCTTCTTGTATTTTGTTCTCAATAGTATGTTCACACAGTGTATGTAAAGCTCTACCAAAAGCTGTGTATTCGTTTCCAACAAATTTATTGACTCTATCAATATATATAAGTTTGTGTTTCCATGCGCACTCTGCCCATGTTTTAAGTTCTGAATATGATATATGCATTAATCCTCCAAGTTATGTAATTGCATTAACTTGGAAAATAAAATTGGTGAGATTTCTTTAAGATCATGACTTTGACCCATATAAAATTGTTCAAACCCTTTTGCCCAATATTCCCTTAAAGAAGTGGCAGCATAAGGTGATGGAAAAATTCCAGGAACTAGTTGCCATAAAACATCGTAAGTAACTTCTTCGTAAAGAAAGTCGTCAATAACTTTGTCATAGTCAGAATTATAGATAAAACCAGGAGGGACTCCATAGTTTTTGTCAACTAATATTTCAGCTAGTTTTTTACGTCTATAAAGAAATTCTTTTTCTAGCTTTCCATCTTCATATATTGTTTGTTCATATTGTTTTTCGTTTGAGTGTGCTACCTCGTGTATTAAATCATCTATCATGTCCATTTCATTATCTTGATTATTTGTAATATAGATTGCTCCATTTTGCCACAGAGCATTTACATCACGATCAACAAGGTCTTGAAAATGACCAATATAAATAATATCAATATTAGTTAGCACATGGTCAGGTAAACGTTTGGCTACATACTTAATAACAAAATCTACATCAATTTCTTGAGGTAGCTGGTCTTTAACATAAATGTCAATTCCCTTTAGCATATAGTGATTCCTTAGTTTTTTTGATCTTTTAACAGATTCTTCTAACCAATTCATTTATTCTCCAAGTGTATAGTAATTATAACACGATAGAATAAATTTGTCAAGGCATAAATAGAATCTTTTTTTTCAAACTAAAGAATTTTTGAAGAAATTGTTGCAAGTCGAGATCTCTCGCCCTTTAAGAATGTTATGTGTCCTGAGATATCTTGGGATTTAAATTTCTCTACAGCATAAGTAAGGCCGTTTGAGGTTTCATTAGTGTAAATGTTATCGATCTGTTCAATGTCTCCTGTTAAAACAATCTTTGTGTTCTCACCAACACGGGTAAGAATCGTTTTTACTTCATGAGCTGTGAGATTTTGTGCTTCATCAATAACAATAAAAGCATTATTAATAGACCGACCACGAATATACGTCAAGGCTTCGATTTGTATTTTTCCTCTTTCAACATATTCATTAAGATAAGTCTTATCTTCTCCCATAATTGTTTCCAGATTGTCTTGTATAGGCATCAACCAAGGCATCATCTTTTCGTGCATTGTCCCCGGCAAGAACCCGATGTCTTTTCCAAGAGGCTGTACAGGTCGAGATACAACAATCTTTCTGTATTTGTTGTTCGACTTCTTAAGAGATAGAGTCTGTTCCATACCAGCAGCTATAGCCATAAGTGTCTTACCAGACCCAGCTTTACCTATTAAAGAGACAAACTTTATAGAATCATCAAAAAGAAGATCATAAGAAAACTTTTGTTCTTTATTTCTCGGAAAAATCCCCATCGTTAGGTTACTAACATCATCTCTTATTTTTTCTATTGGCTTTTCGTCTAAGACAAATCTTGCTAAAGCAGATTTTTTTGGATTGGATGAAGATATAAGAATAATAAATTGATTTGGATATAATTTTACTTTGTGTTCTTTTTGAAATAATTCATCAAAGTACACTTCTTCATCATCATAGAACTGTTCTATGAGTTCATCATCCACGACAATCTCAAGAAAACCAGTGTATATTTTTTCTATATCCTCAATAACTTTTTCTGTTTCGTAATCCTCAGATAATAAACCACAAGAATCAGCTATGACTCTCATGTTTATATCTCGAGATAAGACAACAGTTTTTCGTTTTGGATGGGCTTCTTGGACAGCAAGTGCAACACCAAGTATTTGATGGTCAGGAACACGCATCGATAAAGAGCCAGGAAGGGGTCTAGAAGCTTCTTCAACCTTTAGGATACCCATTCCCTTACCCAAGCGAATTCCCTTGCTTAAAGAGCCCTTTTCGCGCAATTCATCAAGAACTTTTATTGTATGCCTTGCGTGGAATCCAACGGAGTCTTGACGTTTTTTATGCTTGTCAATTTCCTCCAAAACTTTGTGGGCAATAAATAAATCATTGTTCCCAAACTTAAACAGACAAGAAGAATCTGTTAGAAAGACCGAGGTATCGATCACATAATTTTTTTTTGCCATTTTATATCCTGTTCTTTAGGTAGTATTCAATTAATTTTTCTAGTTTTCTTTCAAGTTGTTCTTGTTTTACAAAAACATTTTGCCCTGTTCTTTTTCCATCTTTTCCGACTTTAATTTGTCTAGCCATTTTTTGTGGAGGTGGAGGATCATCATCATATCTAAAAGGTTCTTCTTCTTTAGGTTTTTTGACCTTTTTGAATGATTTATAGAATACAGAATCTTTAAGTTTTACTTTTGGTAATTGTTGTGATTTTGTTTCAACACTCTCAAAATCGATTTGAAATATACGAGTAGTCTTATCTGTTGATATTATTGGCTGTGCAGCTACTTTATATATACTATTTTCAACAAAACTATCTTCTATTTCCTGTTTTTGTTCAGGATCTTCAGTTTCGCTTGGTGAGCTAATGTATTTATAAAAATCTCCCTTTTTTGGTTTTGAGTGTTTTTCCTCAGCTTGAGCTGCTTCTTCTTTGGCTTTTCTTTCTGCTTCTTCTTTAGCTTTTTCTTGATCTTCGAGAGCTTTTATAGCCAATTCTTCATCTCCGGTCTTTATGGCTTTCCTAATATCATGATCAAAATCCCGTAGAGACCGGAAATGCGATTTTAACGTAAGAAGTGGATTTAATATACCTTGAGCAGTTGTTCGATCATTTTCTTTTAAACCCTTTTTAAGATCTTTAAGTGCTTTTTGAATAGCAGTGTATGAGTCCTTAAGAGGCTTCATAATTGAATCATCTTCAATGCCTATCTTACCAAAACTTCTTCTTAATCTAACCTCAGATAAGCTATCCAGTCCTGCTCTTGTTGAAGCATTTATTCTATTAATGCCACCTTCAATTTTTTCTACTAATTCTTTTATCTCTTGTACCTCCATTTTTGGAATTCGTTCTGGTCTGATTCCACCGAATTGTACGTCCATTTCCTTAGCATAATCAATTAAGATTTTATAAGCATCAGTTTCAATTAATTTTTTTGCATCTTCTATAGACACTCTACTAAAATCTCCACTCGTACCTTTCAAAAATTCTCCAACCTCTTCTAGTGCTATATCTATAAGTGTCTTTTTGAGTTCTGTTTTTTCTTCTTCTGTTTTTGGCTGCTCCTCTGGAGGTAATTCTTCAATGACTTTTTCAGCAGCTTTATCAGCTATTTCTTCTTGTTTTGATTCGTCTGCTTCTAACTCCTCAGTATCAATTTCTTCTTTATCTATTTCTTGTTCTATATTTGTTTTAAGATCCTCTTTTTGTTCTTCTGGAATTTCTTCACCAGTTTCGTCAGTAGGTTCTTCTTCTTGTGTTGCTGTTTTAACTTTGTCTACAATATCTTTTACAATTTCTTTCTTTTCTTCTTTATCTTCCGGTATGTCCCCAGCTTCATTAGCAGCCTTAAAGACTTCTTTAGAGGTTTGTTTTATAACTTCTTTCTCGTCAGCATCAGGAAATTCTTGTTTGATTTTGCGATTCATATCTCTTATAAACTGTTGAGATTCCCATTCTTTTTCTGTTTCTTCTTTAGAACCTGGATCATTATCTTTTATTAAGTTTACTATCTCAGTTGCCGGCATTGCAAATTCAAAATCTTCTCCAATCCTTTCTAGTAATTCAGAAAACTTTTCATTATAATGGTCAACTGCTTTTTTATTTCCAATGAACTTATTTATTAACCTATACACTGATTGTATTGATGGAGTAGGGTCTTGTTTAAACTTATCAAACAATACATTAAGTTCTTTGACTTTATCTTTATCTAGTCCAAGTTGTTGCAAGTGTGCAAGACCAGATACTTGAAAGTTAGAATCAACTTCGTTGACTTTTTTATCTTTGTTTCTTAACAAAACGATCATTTTAAAGAAAGGGTAAACAAAATTTTTATCAGAAGTTCCAAGATCAAGTTTACTCCTCATGACCATAGCATTAAAAAATTTATTTAGTTCTGTTCTAGTTCTGCTTAGTAATTTTTTAGCTTGTGATACACTAGTAATTGGGCCATCTTCGCTCTCTTCTTCCTCTTTTCTATCTGGTTCTTCTGCTTTGCCTTGTTCTATAGCTTTATCTCCACCAGGACCTTCAGCAGCTGCTGTTTTCATATTGTCAACTTGTGATGCTCTAGTAGCTTTAACTTTTCCAATCATAGAAGGAGCGTCAAAATAATCTTGAACAGATGTTGAAGCCTTTTCTAGAACTTTAATAAATGCTCTTACAGTTTTCTTATCTGTTGTAGCTTTTACAGCTTGTTCATTCATTGGACTTTTTGCTATACCTTTTAGTTGTTCAACAACGTCCATAATGTCTCGGACTAAACCTTTCGCAAATCTTTGTAATTGTTTAATCATTTTTTCTGGATTGTCTACCATTTTTCCTAATGGTGCAAAACTAGGAAAAAATGATTTAATTTTATCTAATTCTGCTCTTGCCTCAGATGCATACATAAACAAGTCTTTTCCATCTATGGCACCAGATTCATTTTTTCTAACTAATTGGTCAAGTTTTGTCATATACCCTCTTACAGCTTTGTATACACCAATAACTTGTTTACCTCTATCTTGTCTATTTTGTTCTCTTTTTTCAGATCTTTCTTGATTTGTTTCTGTATCGAATTCTTGAGCTTCAGTCATTTTTTTACCAGCATCAATAAATTGTGATAATTCATTTTCCACTGTATCGTGTACTTTTCCTAAAGACTCTTGAAGTTGTACTGCTATCGATCTAGCATCATCAACTACTTTAGCTCCACCTAGTGATTCAATGTCTTTCATATTAAGAGCTAAAACTTCTGTTTTTAATTTTTTAGCTAGTCCGAGTAAATTATTATACTCATCTTTAAATACTTGTATATCTTCCTCATCAAAAGGTACACCTTCTTTTTTCTCTTCTTCTTCTTTTAATTGTTGTCCTCTTGTTTGCTCTATTTCATCAGGAGTACGTGTAGCCGTTAATGAAGCTTGAGGAAATTTCATCAAAAATTCTCTATCTTCTAGTTTAAGTAAGTTACTATATAGATTTCTAAAAATCATAGACTGCATTTGCAACATCGGTTCAGTTACAAATCCTTCTTCAAAGTCTTCTATTGTTTGGAGAGTCGATAATTCTTCTTTTTGCTCGTTTAATCTTTTTAAGGATTCTTTCTGTGGTGCGGGAGGTGGTGTCCCGTCTTCATACCAAGATAAGAAAGATTCCCTTTCGATTGCAAAACCAAAGTCTTCTTGTTCATCTTTTTTGACAGGATCATCTTTTACAGGATCATCATCTGTTACAGTAGCTAATTCACCTTTTGGTGGATCTAATAATTTTTGTATATCTGGGATTACTATTTCTTCTGGAGGTTCTACACCTAGCAACTTACTCAATGTTTTTTGTATCAATTCGTATGCCTTAACAAACATAGTGGCATCTTTTGCAACATTAATCAATTGTTCTTTTTTCTGTGGTGTTAATTCTTGTTTTTCCTCAGTATCTGTTTCTGCATAATTTTCTAATATTTTTTCGGCTGTTCCGTAAATATCTATCCAAACTCTAAGTCTTTGTTTAAGAGCACCGATAGCTTTTTTGTCTGGTTTGCTGTCAATAGACTTTCTGAGTTCGTTCATTGCATTCTCAATACCTTGAGTCCACTTCTCAATTTCTCCTCTTAATAAGAAAGCAGCTTCATTTAAATTCTTTTCACTAATACTTTTAAGCACACCAGCTTTCTTTCCTTTAAACCACTCTTTTTGATTATAATTGGCTTCAGAAAGAACAGGCTTTCCTAAAGACTGAAAGGAAGCTTGCAAACCTTCTAGTGGTGTTCCTCCTTTTTCATATTCCCCTTTTAAAAATTTTTGAGCCTTTTCATAAAACTCATTATTTTTTGACTGCCAGGTAGAAATAGCATCAATATTATCATCATCTTTAGGATCTACTTGTTGCTCTCTCAAAGTTTCTTTTACAACTCTTAGAATAGCCTCTTCAAGATCAGATTCGTCTCCTCCTTCCATATAAGCTTCAACATCTTTAATCATTTTTTGTTTTAGTTTTTTTAGTGCTTGTACAATTTTGCCAAGATTTTGGGCTTGCTCTCCTTCCAATTTTCCATCTGGTCCGGTTTTCAACCCTACAAACTTAAGAACTTCTTCGTCTGTTACTTCTTCGTTTAGTTTATTTTGTTGTAATGTTTCATAAAGATCTCCAACCCAGTCAGGATCAGAAAACAATTCTGTTTTTTCAAACGCTTCAGCTATCTTATCTATTACTGGTTTAAAGGCAGCTTGCACTTTTTCAGCAAACGCATTAACTCTTTTTTGATCTTCTGGGTCTATACCGGTTGTTTGTTGTTTCCAACCTTCTGTTGCAGAGACAACAATTTGCTTAAATTTATCTTGAAATTTTTCACCATACTTTGTCTTAGCTATTCTAATAAACTTAGAAAGTAAAACATTTCCAGACTTAATGTTATCATTAATTAATTTTAATGCTAAATCAGCTGTTTTTTCTTCTGCTGTGTATGGTTTTTTAGTCTCAGGGTTTGTGTTTAGTTTAGCCAAAACACTTCTGATTGCGTTTACCATCTGTTCCTCTGAAAACTTTTCAGCTAGTTCTTCATCGGATGGCATTTCTTTATCAGCTTGTTTTGCATCTCTTATGTAAATATCTGCAAACTTTTGAGGATCATCTCTTAGTTTTCCAAGTTTTTGTATATCAATTGCGGCATCTTCTTTATTGTCTGGATTTTGATCTGGGTGATATTTTTTCATCAAATCTTGATATAATTTTTTTCTTTCTCCTTCATCTTTAGCATTAGCCATCGCCTGAATGTCTTCAGCACTCAAAGCTTCAATAATCAAACGAAGAATTTCTTTTCTGTCAAATTCCAACAGTAAATTTTCAACTTTCATAAAGTTGTAAACTTCCTTGATTGTGTTTTTTAAAACCTTTGGGGTTTTTATTTCGTTAGGCATGTATCTATCTCCAAATATTAATTACTATAAATAGCAAAAAAGCGAGGAATTCACCTCGCTTCTTGTTTAAAATTATTGATAATCATCTTCCGGATCTATTTCAAACTGCCCCATTAAAATCGACCACAACTGTTTTAGTTCTGGATTTGTCGAGACTTGTTGAGCAGTTACAACAATTAGTTGTACTTCCTCAAACGTAAAACCTTTCTCCAAGGCACTCTTAGTAAAAGAAAACAATCTAGCAAAAGCTTTTTGTTTTTCTGTTCCAGCACTTTGTATGTCCATTGACAACTTCATTAATTTTTCTGAAAATTCATTAGCATCCATTACTTACTCTCCTTTAATTTGTCTACTAACCATGATGAAGATTGTGGCTTGTTATTACCTCCAACAGCCCACAACATTTGAATCCCTAGCTCTTCACATACGTCCATCTCAGGTGTGTTCTCAGTTTTTCTATCTCCACCATTAGCAAAAGCATCTGGTTTGTGTCTTCTTAAAGCTTGGCATACAGTTCCATCTGAATCATCTACAGAAGTTATAAGGGTAACGCCTTTTATATTTCCCATGATTTCTGCTCTTTCTTCATAGGGCATAAAAACATAGCCTTTTTTTCTTTGTAGCCATTCATCAGAATTTATAATTACCATAACATCTCCATAACGAGATGCGTCTCTTATCATTCTAACGTGTCCTATGTGAACAGGATCAAAACCACCGCTCACAGCAATTAAGGGTCTTTTTCTCATATAATCTCCTTTAAATATATTTATCCCAACATTTGGGAAACCTTATTTGTCTATAATAGTCTCTTATAGTTATAGCAGGTTTTTTTGGCTTTGTCAAGAGATTCATTGAAATTTCTTCAAGTTTTTTATGACCTTTTCTTCCATTACACCTTTTACAAGCAGTAACAATGTTGTCCCACGATTTTCGTCCACCATAGTATTGAGGCAAAACATGATCCATAGTTAAATCTTTAAATAAAAAAACACCTCCACAATATTGACAGGTGTTTTTATCTCTCCACACAACATTTTTCCGATTACAGGTCATTGTAAATCTTCTTTTATGTATGTATGTTTTAAGGACTATAACAGCCGGAAATTTGACCGTTGGATGCGGCCCGGTGTCATAACACTCCAAGACTCTTGCACGGCCTCCTAGCACCATATTTACGCCCTTAAAAGCGTCAATTACTTCTATGGGTCTCCACGATGCGTCCAGCTTTAATGTATATAATTTATCCACCTCATAACTAGTTTTTAGTTATCAGTTTTCCCGCTGGTGATTCAGGTGAGACTTTAGAAACACAAACCTCAGTAAGAGAAAAGTTCTCAATAAATGATTTAAGTTCATTGAAGGCTCTTTTGAAGTCTGGCATCATTTCAACTTCTGTTTTTCCATCGTGAGAGTGTATAGCATGCACTTCTCCTATATTGTCATAAATTGTTATGGATGGATGTTCTGATAGCCAAGTTAAAGCAACTTTACCATTATCAAAAATAAAACCTTGAGCAACTCGTCCAGTGCCAGACACACCAGATTCATCCTCAAGACGATTTAAATAAAATATTTTCATAGCTTTGCTCACAGTGTTCCAAAATCTGGTTTTGGTTTTGGCATCTCCTCTGTTGGTTCATCTTCAATATTGACTTCTGGTGGCTCTGGCTTATCTTTAGATATTTTTTCAGTAATATATTCCAAAGTAACAACAACAGCATCAAGAAGATACAAATGTTCATGAGGATTAAAATAAATAGAGTTTTTTGTAATTTCTAACATTAAGATATGTTTATGTTTAGAATCAACAACATATAACATCTCTTCCTCTATAAATGCTCCAAAGCCATTTTTTCCATACCAATCAACTAATTCTAATTCTATTTGTTCTTTTTCTTTTTTTGTTTTGTGATCTCCAAAACAATAACCATTGTTTAATAATTGGTTTATCTTGTCAGTTATTTCTTTACTTATCATTTACAATCCTAGGAATAATTTCATCAAAAACAAGATGCATTGTCTCTTTTGTTGATTTTACTTCATAAGATCTTCCATGAACTCTGAGTCTTTCATAAATAGCTTGATCGTTTCCATTTTCTCCACAACGATCTCCAACAAACCAACATTGATAATCTTC
>Ga0209232_1001440_pt1 | contig 12745 bp, 25 predicted proteins | sample ETNvirenome_2_60_FD_184066 | JGI IMG/M metagenome (GOLD analysis project Ga0209232, IMG submission 184066) | Marine viral communities from the Pacific Ocean - ETNP_2_60 (SPAdes) (version 2) | ecosystem: Environmental > Aquatic > Marine > Oceanic | place: Pacific Ocean | collected 2013-06-22
CGCTAATAACTTTTCGTCTTTAAACATTTCGACAGGTTGCCCGTCAATAATCTGCCAGCGGTCATTACCGAATAGGGTATAAAAATTAGTGCCTTCTACTTTTTTGAAGAAGGCACCATATAATTTAATTTTAGTTGGCTGGGTCATTACCTAAAGCTATTTTATCCATACCATCTAATCTTCTTTTTTTCTCTTCTAATGACAGCTCATCCCAATCATCAGGCCAAATTATACCTTTTTGAGTTTTGTAAAATCTAGCCCTTTGTTCGATAACTTTTGCTTGGTCCTTATCACCTTCGCACATTATATCGAACAAGGCTGATACCATGCCAACAGTTTTCAATGGGTCACTCATCTTCTCCTCCTTCTATTTTCTCCATGAACTCAGGATTATCTAACCAAAGTTCATCGATTCTTTTGTTATCAATCACTGCTTTTTTTAGCTGGATTGTTCTACCGTATCCGTCAACAACCTCGTTACCAACCTCATCAAGGGTCTTGATGATTCCTGAATCTAAAAAGTTATTAGCGAAACTTCTACCAACAGAACCTTCTAATTTTAAAAAGGTTCCTTTGTTATAAAAATCTAATGCTTTTTCGTAAACATTCATACTTCCTCCTTATTTTGTATTGCTTTTTTTAATGCTTTTCTAACTGACATTTTTAGTTTTCGTAATCTCAGGGTATCTCCTGAATTTTTGATATATTTAGAAATTGACATTTTTGGGCTATTAACAAGTCTATTTAATATCCAATGAAGCATTTCTAAATCTATATCATCTAGGTTTTTTAATTCATATTTTTCCATCCTTCCTCCTTAATTGTTATAAGCTCTAAAAGTATCAAAGTTACCACTATCTATTTCTTGCTTTATATAATCATTTATATACTCTTTTGCATCCTTTAGTGTGTAACCACCATCAACATCATCTGCAAAATAGTCGATGCCCACTGTTGAATTATCATTAGGGAAATTCAACTTTGATTTGCTTAACAAGTAGCCTTGATAATATTTCATACCATTTATTAACTTAGGCTCGATTACCACAGATATAAGGTAGCCATCTACGATACCTGAACCTACTAATCTACCACAATCGGTTTTTTCGTATTTCATTTTTTCCTCCAAAGTAAACATAATTGTTTACATGTATATACTAAATCAGAATACTATGATTTGCAAACTTTTATTATCTTTAATATTTATTTGCAATGTAGGGCATTTTTTTGTATATTATAGATATGAGGGAAACGATGACTAAAAAGATTGAGAGAGTTTTTGTTGACATGGATGGAGTCCTAGCGGACTTCGTCACAGGTATTGAATCAGCTGACTTTCTCGACAAACCTTTAGTAACAGAACAAGATTACGACAATAATAAAGTCTCTTTTATTAACAAAAGATTATTTCGAAACCTGCCACCCATGGAGGGCATGCTTGATTTGATAGATTTCATCAAGCAGCACAACTTGCCTTGGGAGATTTTATCTGCGGCAGGTTTGACAGAGAACAGAAACCTCGCAGTCTATGACAAAACTGCTTGGATTAGAGAACATGTTTGCCCTTATGTGGCTGTGACTTGCACCGCTAATGGCAAAAAAAAGGCAATCTTCGCTAAGCCCAATAGAGTTCTAATCGATGACAGATTAGACAACATTGAGGCTTGGGAGAAAGCAGGTGGTATCGGCATACTGCACAAAAGTGTTGCTGAGACTATCGAAACTTTAACTACTTTAATTAAGGAGGAAAAATGATAAGAAATTTTGAAAATATTCGTAAGGGTACTAAGTTGATTACTAATCAATTAGGTATACCTACTAAAGCTACTGCTATGGAAAGCATTAAGCAAGGTAAAGGATTTAAAAATATCCTGTTAGTAGATGTCAAAGGTTCTGATGTAGGACTTTTTGATGAAATAGGAAGTATTTATGTCTCGGACATATTAGAAGTTGTGGAGGCCTAACATGAGTGCATTTTTAGTAAAACCACAACATATAACTGAAATAGTTAAGTATGCTGAGAACAAAAAGTTCGACCACGCATACAACTGTTTCACTAAAGAAATGATTGACTGTGACCCTAAGAACATGGTCAAACTTTTGGCTCAAGCTAATATCGATAGCTTGGTCGCAAGATATGACGATAACGCAGATGAGTATGCTGACTATATAACTGAGTGTTTGAGTCTTCTTAAATATTCAACTGACGGTGCTGGTGTTAGCTTGTTGAGCGATGTTGGTTGTTGTGACCTCGGTGCTGACGATATTTACAACATGCTTGCTTGCTGGAACTACCAAGCCTGCGAGGTCGACAACTGGTTTGAGACTGATGCTTACTGGTTGCATGTTTACCTCAAAGATTTGGCAGCTAGAAAAATGGCTGGTGATGCAACTGTTCAATGGGAATACAACAAGGAACAAGTTGAGGCCTAGGAGGAAAAATAATGGGAATACATGTAGAAATTTATAAATCGAATGGAATGGATTGCACCAAGGGTGGAGAATCTTCTTATGTTAAAGGGTTTACTATTACTGACATAGACGGACCCTTTGAACCAACAAGGGAATATCCAGCTGCAAAAATAATTAAACAAAAGTTTAGTTTTGGAGCCTCTTTAAAACTTGTTCCTGAATCAAAGCTCGATGAACCAACAATGTTCGGTGGAAATTATGCAGGAACATCTGATTCAAGATTCGGTAACAAATGTAGAGAAATAATGGGCGAAGACCTTGGCAATGTTTATGGTTTGGGCCCTGTTAAGATACACGACAGAGTAGAGTGAAAGAATGACCGACCTCAAAAACGAAGTTGTCAAGAAATTTCTTGAGCAGATTCAAAAAGAGATAGAGCAGAGAGAAGACTCTCTGCCCTATGTCTTAAATCCACAGGAGCGAGAAAAAATCCTACAAGAAATAGAAGAACTTGGTTTGATGTCTGACCAAGCTAATGAGAGAGCCGAAGAGATTATTGCCCAGTACGAAAGTAAACAACCAAAAAGCAAAGATGGATAAAAGTTTGCAAAGCACAACATATTTTTATACAATGGAAACAAATGGAGTTACAACCACATAAATATTACAAAAAGAGAATAGCTGAACTAGAACAAAAGATGGCAGTAGCTCTCGACAAGATGGAGCTGGTGCAAAAAGAATTGTTTTTGGTCAAAGCTGAATACGAACAATGGAAGGAGCAACAGAAATGAAAAAGAAAAAATATCCAGTACACGAAGGTTATATCGACATCAACAAATTAAAATTAGTAGACATAAAAAAGTTTTTGCAAGAGATTAAAAAAAAGGAGAGGAGAGCAAATGGCTAGAGAAGTTTTTATAGAAAAAATGAAAGAAATAATGACACCTAAAGATTACCGTTCTTGGAGATTTGGGCAACTACATCCAAAAGACCTTGAAAAATATATTAACAAAGTTCATAAAAAAAGAGAGGAGAGCAAATGAGTAGAGAGCAACTAGAAAAAGAATTAAACCAAGCATATTCGGAACAACACAGAGCTGAGAGCCTGTTTAGAAATGATGGTCCCTATGTTGGTAACAAAACTTATGACAAACTTTGGCAAAATGTTCAAGATGCAAACAATAAGGTTTACGAGTTATCAAGAAAAATAAGGTTAATGGATGGTAAGTCTAGGTAACTCCATTGGCGGGCATGTGGTTGTCCGAAATAGCTTGCTTTTTTTAGATGTTTTTTCCTAAGCAAGAAATGAAAGTGCAATATCTCTACCTAGACTCTTTCATCATAGAAGGGATGTTGCACAACCACATTGAGTTATGAAAAACGGTAAGAAAAAATTAAAAATTATAGAGTGGAGTTTGGTCCTAGTCATTTTGTTGAGCTTGATATTTTACAAATACATGGCTTGGGGTTGCATAATTTTATGTGGAGATTGGTACGATGATACAACCTAAAAAACAGATTAATAAAAGATATAGAATCAGAATGATTGGTGCTGACCCACTTCTTATACGTCCAAACGAAATATTAATCATACAACCCAAAACAAAAGAAGAATATGAAGAAACAATTAGAAATATTTTTTGCAAGTACAGAACCAGTTTTGTAATAGATGAAATAAACGATGATACAACCTAAAAAACAGATTAATAATATTTACGGCTACATCAGGGTGTCTTCTGAACAACAGGTCAAGCACGGTAGCTCTCTCGAGCAACAAGAAGAATCTATCCGAGCTTTTGTCAAACAAAAATACAACCGTGAGGTCGATAAAATATTTGTTGATGCGGGAACCAGTGGTATGAAACCTATTATGGAAAGACAAGGCTCACGAGAACTAACCGACACTATGGATACCAACGATGTTGTTGTGTGTACCAAATTAGATAGATTATCAAGAGGCACTTCTGAAATGCTAAGTTTAATACCTAAGTTTGAGGAGGCTGGTATCACCTTATATTTTTGCGACATGTTTGGTGATGTGCCAGTCGCCTTGCCAAAAGATAAAACCAAAACTGGTCTAAACATGAAACTAGACATGGTTAGATGGTCAAATCAAATGTTAGTTACTTTACTTGCTATGGTTGCTGAGTACGAAAGGGAACAAATCATGGAAAGGTTATATGGTGGCAAAATAGCTTATGCAGAAAGAGGCTACTCAATAGGTGGCCATACACCTTTTGGTTATCGTAAAGTTCAAGAAGGTAAACACATAAAGTTAGAACCTATACCAAATGAGCAAGAAGTTTTGAAAGCTATCTACAAGTTGGCAGGTCGTGGTAAAGGTGCCAAGGCTATATCAAAACAAATCGAAAGTTCTTTTCCTGAGTATCCACAGTTCCCTTATCACAAGGTGCAAAGGATTTTAAATAGAAAGTTTCAAGGCTTGCTAGACGAAGACAATAGACAGCACGACACCTACCACTAACTAGAAAAAAAACATATCTTCGTTCATAATCTTCTAATGAACTTAGATGATGTTGACATCTTTCAATCAGGCGGTTTAGTCGAGAGTATAAAAAAGCTACAAGCAGGTGGCGAAGTTAGTCCCGATGCACTGGATAGGTTCGTTTCTAGTTATGAAGAAAATGTACCTTTAGCAGGACAAATAGGACTCGGCTTGACACCAGCGGGATTCGCTATCGATGTAGCAGAAGTCGGCAAATATGGCCGTGATGCTCTGCGAGATTTTAGTGAGGGCAGAGTCGGTGGTGGTTTAGGTAACCTTGGCATAGCGGGTTTATCAGCACTAGGACTTGTGCCTATTGTAGGTGACTTAGCCAAGGCTGGCGGAAAATCTGTAATCAAAAGACAGTTTTTGATACAAACACCTGAGGGACGAGTGGTGCTGAAACAATCACCTGAGGGTCGAAAAAAATTAGGCGATGTTGCATCACGAGAACTAGGAGAAATATTTAGAAGAAATATTAGTATGGCAGAAAAAGTACAGGCTCTAAAAAATCATCCTCTCTTACGAGATGATATAGCGAAAGCATTTATGGTAACACCTACCACGCAGTTAGCTGGTTTTGGCACTAAACAATTTAAAAACAACAGAGAGTTTGTCTTCGCTACTCCTAAAGGTTCTAAATTCGTTATAGGTTACAATAATGCAGTAAACAATTTATATACAAAAGGGAGAAAACAAGCGTATGATGAAACTGGTGAAATAGCTCCCAAAGGTGTTGTTCGAGGCACAAAAGATAAATTTAAAAAGGACGGAAAAGTTGCTGTCATAACAATGGGCTTGCCGGGAGTTGGCAAAAGCACCTTAGCAAATCCAGTCGCAAAAAAACTCGATGCTACCATGATTGATGCGGATGAGGCTAAAAAAACTCTGAGAGAGTTTCAAGATGGAGCTGGTGCAAATGCCGTTCATAAAGAATCGCAGATAATAGCAGAAGAAGTAAGAGAAGTAGCTATGGAACAAGGAGACAATTTAGTGCTTGGCAAGGTTGGTGCTAAATACGACAGCATAAAAAACTTAGCCAATGATTTAGATAAAAACGGCTACCGTGTAATTATCACACATGTCAAGGCACCTATTGACCAAATAGTCGAACAACAAATAGGCAGACAATTCCGCACAGGCAGATTAGTAAATCCTGATTTATTTGTAGACTACACTAGAAAGGGTCTAGATGGTGCAGATTTAGACTTAACAGAAATAATATTTAATCAACTAAAAAAGGAGGGCATATATGAAACCGCTCAATACTCGCAACAAAGAGGGCTTAAGCAGTCTGAAAAAATTGTTGACGATGCCGCAGGAATCCTCGAAGACTTATAAATTCGACCCTGATGCTATAGATGACGAAGTGCTACAGGCTCATGTGGCAAAACCTGATAGGTCTGCATTAGCAAACGATATTGTTAGCAGAAGACAACAAATGTCAGATGACGAACTTTATGATTTAGCCTGATGACAGATAAAGAAAAGATAATACAAGTTATAAATAATATTGATAATATGTTATCACTAGATTTTATGACTGTGCCTGTGCGTGCAGAACTTAACAATATAAAATCATCATTAGAAGAGGTTAGAGACAATCTATGAGTGTCGGTTGGGGACGAGGCACATGGGGTTCGGGAACTTGGAACGGTGAATCTGTATCTGTTTCTGTTGGTACTCTCGCCATCACCTCGGGTCTAGGCTCAACTACGCAAGTTGCCAAAGCCGATGTCTCACCAAGTACGCAAGCAGTAACATCAGGTCTTGGTTCACTTTCTGTTGTAGCCAAAGCTAATGTTTCACCGAGCACGCAAATCACGACTTCGGCCATCGGCTCTGTTATCGTCCATGAAAACGAGGTCATCAATCTGCCAAGTTTCAGTTTGACCAGTGGTTTAGGCACAGCAACAACCACAGCTGATGCTAATGTAACGCCTGAGTCTGTTTCTGTTTCCGCTAGTTTGGGTAACTTATTGGTGTTTGGTGAAGTTGATACCAGTCAGACACCTAGCTTTTCAAACATTGCAACAAGTCAAAGTCCAAATTATACTTCTATAGAGGCGGGTCGAGATGTCGCCTAAAAATGAAAAGGACTAAATTATGTCAAGTGCTTATACAAACGATTTAAGATTAGAAGAAATAGCCACAGGTGAACAATCGGGCACATGGGGCAACACTACTAACACAAACTTAGAACTCATAGCTGAGGCTTTTAGTTTCGGTACTGAGGCCATCACAACCAATGCCAATACTCATACTTCTACAATAGCTGATGGAGGTACAGACGAGGCAAGGTCTATGTACCTAAAATACACAGGTGCTTTGGATTCTGACTGTACTATCACGATTGGACCAAACACAATTTCTAAACTTTGGTTTATCGAAAATGCCACTACAGACTCAGGCAGTTCAGGACCTTACAACATAGTCATTAAACAAGGCACAGGTGCCACAGTCACCATACCAAATGGTGATACCAAAATAATATATTCTGACGGAGCTGGCTCAGGTGGAGCTATGGTAGATGCTTTTGCCAGCATATCTACAGTAGATTTAAAAGTACAAGATGATTTAACAGTAACAGACGATGCCTCAGTTGGTGGTGATTTGCTGGTCAGTGGTGAAGTGCAAACTGCTAATATTGGATTTACAGATGGCGACAATGCTATAACTATTGCAGACGGAGGTGGCATAACAGCCGCAAACGGTATTACTTCAACAGCGGCCTCTAACACTTTCGGAGCAACATCCTTTAACGATGCCAACATCACAAATGTTGGTGACATTGCATTAGATAGCTTATCAGCAGATGGCTCAAGTATATCTATAGCAAGTCCTGTGGTTATCAACGGGACAACACCAAGTCTAACCATAGGCGATGCAGGTGCGGAAGACACCAGTTTAGTTTTTGATGGCAACGCAAAAGATTTTTATGTCGGGCTTGATGACTCGGCTGATAAATTAGTAGTAGGTGTAGGTTCTACAGTAGGTACAAATCCAATACTAACACTTGATGATGATTCAGTAGTTATAGGTGATGGTGCCGCAGTAGATACCTCGATAGTTTTTGACGGTAATGCACAAGATTTTTACATAGCATTAGATGACTCAGCAGATGATTTATTAATAGGTAACGGTAGCACAGTAGGTTCGAATATTGCTATTGGCATAAATGCCAGCCAAGTAGTTAAATTTAATGATGCCTATACTTTCCCAACATCAGATGGTAGTGCTAACCAAGTTTTACAAACAAACGGTAGTGGAGCTTTATCTTTTGCCAGTGCTAGTGGCACCACAATAAATAACAATGCAGACAACAGACTGATAACAGGGAGTGGCACAGCTAACACATTAGAAGGTGAGGCTAATGCTACTTGGAATGGCAATACTCTTGCATTAACAGCAGGAGCAGGAAACACAGGTGTATCTTTAACTGATGGTTCAACAAACTATGGTTTTATCGGTGGTGGTAATGCTCTCAAATCAGGTGGTAGTGCTAATGACTTTTCATTTAGAACTGATACTGGCTCTATTGACTTCTACACTAATGGTCAAAATTTAAGATTTGCTATCGAGTCTGATGGTGTTATAAACACAAGTGAATTAGTCCGTATTGGTAGTGGTAGCACATTCGAAAATGAGGCCTGTAACATCAAGAAAACTGGTAACAATGACGATGCAGTTTTAGCTTTAGATTCTGATACTGGTGATGCCTCTTTCTATAGATTTATGAGATTTTATAGAAAAAATGCTAACTCAAGTTTAGCCAAACTTGATTACGACCTCTCAGGAGATTCGATTTCTCTAGCAGTAGAATCTGATGAAAGATACAAAGAAATTACAGGACCAGCAGTAGGTTTAGATTTAATTTCAAGATTAGAACCTATTAAATATACGAGAGAAGAAACAGGAGTAACTGATGGTTGTGGGTTTGGTGCACAATCCTACAAACAGGCTTTTGATGATATAGGCGAATATGCTAGAGGTGTAACAGTTGGTTCAGACACAGAGAAGTGGGAGTTAGACTATTCTCCTCTCGTACCAAACTTAGTTAAAGCTGTGCAAGAACAACAAGAGCAAATAGAAGTATTACAAAATGAAATACAACAACTCAAAGGAGAATCGTAATGGCTGTAAATTTTGAATGGAATGTATCAGACTGTGAAGTTTATCCTAGTAAAAGTGGTAAATCTAATGTAGTGCATAAAGTGCATTACGAACTCAAAGGCACAGACGATACCAACACAGATAGCGATGGAAAGAATTATTTTGCCGTATCAATAGGTAGAGTTTACTTAGATACATCTGATTTATCGAGTTTCATAAACTGGTCAAGTCTAAGTGCCTCTGATGTGCAGGGTTGGGTAGAAAATGCTATGGGTTCTGATAATGTCGCATCCGTTAAATCAGCATTAGAGTCAGATATAAGTAATCAAATAAGTCCTAGTTCTGTTAGTAAACAACTAGGTGGTTAAGGAGTAAAAATGTTAGAGTTTTTTGAATATATAATTAGATGGGTGCAAGTCATACCTTGGCTTGTCATGTTTGCATCCTTGGTAGCGGCACTTACACCGACTCCAAAAGATGATACACTAATAAGAAAGTTTTATAAGGTAATCGATTGGATAGCCTTAAATGTAGGAAAAGCTAAAGATAAATGATTAATATTTTTAAAAAATTTTGGGACTTTGTGACTGGTACGGAAAGAAAATTAGTTCGTGCTAGAAACTCAAAAGGTCATTATGTAGCGGATGATAAATCAACTGATGGTGTGAACGAGGCTTATAAAGAGGTCAGGGTAAAGAAAAAAAGAGGACGACCTAAGCTCAATGTCAACAGTTAAAGATGCTTTACATAGAATAGAGTCACACGAAAGAGAGTGTGCTCTGCGTTACAAAAATATAGAGAACCGCTTAGACGAAGGCTCAGAAAAATTTAAAAGGCTAGAGTCTATGCTATGGGCCGTTTACCCTTTTATTGTCGGTGCGGTCATATTAACAAAATTTATATGAACGAAGACAGCAGATTCAGAGGTGACATGGATAGGAATGAGGTCGAAATGGACCTCAAAAAGTTCATGGCTATGGTCGAAGAGATAGGTGCTCTGAAAGATAAAATCAGAGAACTAGAAGACGATAAAAATGTAAATCCTCATCAAAAATGGATTCATCTAGCGAGAGCTGTAGACTCATGGAGAATATTTCCTCGAGTTTTTCTTAGTGTCTACATATTTCTACTTTATTATTCTACTATGTGGTTTATGGCTCTCGCTGAACCCTCACTAGAACAATCAGGTTTAATATCAATCATAGTTGGAGCAGGAGCCGCATGGTTTGGTCTATATGCTGGCACATCCAACTCATCCAAGAGTTTTAAAGGTGAAGATAAATAGAGTTATACTATTTTTCGTTTTTTTATGGTGTGGCAACGAAATACAAGCTCAAGCGACTGGCACTTGTCCTGCTGGTACAGAATATTGTGAGGCGGTAACAACTTCAAACGATACCACTACAAATAATACAAATAACAATACTAATAACAATACTAATAATAATACCAATACAAACAATAATACTTCTACATCTACTGCAACAAACACAAATTACAATAATAATAGTTCGACTGCAAATAACACAAATACTAATAACAACACATCGACTTCTACTTCAAATAATACAAATAATAATAACAATAACTCTACATCGAATAATACTAATACTAACTACAATAACTCAAACTCAAACTCGACTGTAAACTCAACTGTAGACCAAACTGTTAATAACAATACAACTACAAATAATACCAACACCAACTACAACGAAAGTAACAGTACCTCTGACAACACCAACCGAAATTACAACGAAAGCAATAGCAACTCAAATGTGAATACTAATAATAGCAACTATAATGAAAGTAATTCTAAGTCGGATAACACTAACCGTAACTATAATAAATCTGAGTCAGTGCAAACTATCAATCAAAATGTTAAAACAGAAGCACCACCTGCATCTGCAATAGCACCTAGCATAATGAGTTATTCTCAGGACCTTTGTACAACTGGACTATCTGCTGCATATCAAGGACAGATATTTGGTTTCTCAGGTGGTAAGAGTGTTAGAGATGAAAACTGTGAAAGATTAAAATTATCTAAATATGTTTATGATATGGGGATGAAAGTAGCCGCAGTTGCTTTACTGTGTCAGGATGAAAGAGTCTTTTCAGCTATGTGGAAAGCAGGCACACCTTGTCCTTATAATGGAAAAATTGGTGATGAGGCAAAAGCAGAGTGGGTATCAAACGCTTGGGAAAGACCTGACAGAAAACAAGCCGAAGAAGATTTTTTAAGAAAATGTATGGAAGAAATCAACCCAAATTGGAGAAAAAGGTCGTGGGGAGAAAAGATATCTTCTCCTTTAAGTGATAAACCTTTTGCTTCTAAATATAAAAGTAGAGGACAATGTTTAGAAGAATTTTATGGTTAGTTTTAGTATTTTGCTTGCAAGCACAAACACAATACATATACGAACCTAATCAACCTCTATATCATTTACAAACAAATGCTGGTGCTTTTGAAGGTGAACTAGCTTATGAAATAGCAGATGATGGCATATCACCAGCTATAGATTTTTCTTTTAACTTTAACTTTTATGGCAACACTTTTGACTCGGCAAGAATAGCAACGAATGGTTGTTTACATTTTGGTTTAACGTCTACAGCTTATGCTGATTATTGTGGAGACTATACTCCTGACCCTTTGCCAGGATACAAAAATACTCTATATCCTTTTTGGACAGATTTAATTAGAGATAGTAATTCAAGAATAAAATCTTATGGCGATTCATCTAAGATGATATTTGGTTGGTACGATATGAGAGAGTTTAACCGAAGCGGTTCAGATAATAGTTTTGAAATAATATTATGGTCAAATCATACGTTTGAATATAGATACGGAGAACTAGATATAAATAATCACGATGTACTTATAGGTGAACAAGGACCTGACTCTAATAAAATTTATACATACTTATATCACGATGAATGTAATACAGGTACAACTAATTCAAGTAGTTGTGTAAATACAGATTGGAACAATACATCTTTTAATACAAGTTTAGAAAATGGTGGTTCTCTTTACAGCGATGGTTCTGACCATAGCATAGATTGTAGTAACCCTCTCAATAGTTCTAGCTGTGCTGGTTATGCTGATGCTTTACTTAATCAACAATGTAATTTATCTCAGCTATATAGCACAAGCTGTCCAAACTATGATGATGCTTATGATGAGCTTCAATGTGAAGAAGACCCCCAGTATAGACCATTTTGTTCAGGCTACAGACAAGAAGAATCAGTAGCTTTCTTTCAAGAAGATGATATGAACTTTGGTGGACAAAGAAATGATGGACAACATGAAGATATGTTTGGACATGATGATATGTTTTCTAATGAAGATTTTTTATTAGGAGACCCTTTTGCAGATATAAATATTATTAGAGATGCAGAAATATTTGAAGAGTCTTTATTAGATGAACCAATATTTTTTGATTTTAATGACGAGGGTTTTGCACCTATGAGCATAACATCTAGGCATGAAGACTTGCATAGTTCACATGGAGGTCTAGATGGACCTATACCATATAACTTACAACCAATAAGTCAGTTAGCACCTCTACCTGAATATGATGTGCCACAAGCATTACTTTCTTTAGGTGATGATATTTTAATATCAGAGTTAGTAATAATAGAAACTGTTTTAATAGATGACTTTCAAGAACCAACAACTTTTGTAGAGTTCGATAGCATAGAAGAATTAGATGAATGGTT